>OHKF01000710.1_pt1 | contig 16930 bp, 10 predicted proteins | sample 1568781 | NCBI WGS metagenome assembly OHKF01 (sample SAMEA3879580, study PRJEB24766) | human gut metagenome | biome: human-associated habitat; feature: feces | place: USA | collected 1985/1987
GTGCCCGGTGCGCTGACACCTGAGGACTTATCCTTTGTATAGCCCCTCACATGTGTCTCATAAATCACAAGGTCCTCAAAGGGTTGCTCAAGCTGCTTTATATTGCCCCAGTCAAAGTTGCTTTTTACAACTCTGGCTCTGTACTCAAAATCCTTGCCTCCCTCCGGCTTTTCTCCCCATTTTCGCTGTCCAGTGACCGCTCTGGAATATGGGTCTAAAAGGACATTTTCCTCGTTAAACAAAAGTCCCTTTGCCGGCTCATATGGTCCATCAAACGAAAATGCATACTCAAATTCATCCGGCTTTATATCAAAAACAAGCATGGAGTAGGTATCTCCTATCCTATATGAATCAGGAAACGGAATCCTCGCATACGGTTTTGGTGCCTGTGGCTTGAACAATAAAAGAGTACACCTCGTTGCCCCATGGGAATTGATAGTAAAGCTCACTCCGTTCGATGCCACGCACGCTCCGTACATTCTGAAAAAGCCCGGACGTATCTTAAATCCCTCTACCACATCAAGCGGCAGCAGGCCTGTATTTACTACATCCTCATGCTTTTCTTCTTTACTGCGCTCTCTCCACATATACATATTGCTCTTTGCTCCCTTACTATATTTGTATGATGGTACATGCCTTTTGTTGCATGACTGCTTTTTATCTTAATTCGTAAAAAAATGATATTGTAACTATTCAGCCCTTCTTTTTCTCAGTGGTTCTGAATAGTTACCTACTGTTAATTTACATGCAGCTTTCCAAGCCCATCAATTTCTATTTTACTATAATTTTGTTTTCCCAGTTCATAACTATACTTCTCATTTAAAATAGCCTGATAAATATTAGCTGTAAAGCTTATCATTAATATAACAACAATAATTATAAAGCAATTATCTTTTATATTAGTTTTAATCTTCATTCGCCACCCCCGCTTATCTTTAGTATATCATAATAAGCCTAAAGTGACAAATTAACTAAACTGCGAAGCAATTTAGTTAGTTAAGAGCCTCCGCCCAGTTAACTTTTATTTTTCTTCGCAGTTTATTAAACTATTCATTGTCTTTATATCTTACAATATCTTTTTTTATAGAGTCTAAAAGACTATTTAGCTCCCAAACTTCACCTTCATCAACAAGTTTATTTAACATAACTTGATATCTACTTGCTTCAGCAGCTTTTCCTAAGGACATTAAAGTCATTATATTATTCATGATGTTAGTGATTATATCAGACTTAACTTCAAATAATCTTTGCGCATCCTTTATTTCATCTTTTATCTCTAGCATTTGTTCATCTAAATTAAAAGCTGAATCTGCTGCTTCTTTTAGCTTATCTTGAATTTGTTTAGGAATATGTTGTTTATACTTATAATTTAATGAATGCTCTATAGTAGCCCAGAAATTCATTGCCAAGGTTCTTATTTGAAACTCTGCTAATATATCCTTTGGCCCTTCTGCCATATAAACAGTATACTTAATTATAATATGGTAGCTTCTATATCCACTTTGCTTAACATTTCTAACATAGTCTTTTTCATAAAGAATTTGCATATCCCTTCTTGCCCTAAGAAGCTCAATAACCGTATCTATATCATCAACAAACTGGCACATTATTCTTATACCAGCTATATCCTCCATTTCCTGTCCCACTCTATCAAGAGGAATTCCAAACTTATTAGCTTTTTCTAAAAGACTTGAAACCTCTTTAACTCTTCCTGTAACAAACTCAATTGGAGAATATTCATTTCTCTTTCTATACTCTTTTCTTATACTTTTTAATTTAACCTTAAGCTCCTCAACTGCCTGCTCATAAGGCATAAGGAAGCTTTTCCAGTTTTGCATTGCCATAAACATCACCCTTAATTTTACTACAAATAAATTATATCAAAAACAAGCCAAAGTGTAACCAATAATTACTATAACTTCAATTTAAAACAATATTACTTGTATATTTTCAACTATAAAAGCCTAACAGGATTAAAATTTATAAAATCACAAGAAGTCATTATATATTCAACACCTTCAATGTTTCCTTCTATAGCTTTAATATTAGATGGTCCATGTAAATGCCCATATATAACTTTTTCTACTTGATATTCCTTGAATATTTTCATAAAATCAGAATCCTTACCTTCTTCACCAAATGGAGGATAATGAATCATAACAATGAACTTAGTATATCCTGCATTTTTAGCACTATCTAAAGATAATCTTAATCTTATCTGTTCCCTTGCATATATTTTAGCATCTTTTGAATTAAATTTATCACTACTTGGATCAATCCATCCTCTTGTTCCACAAATAGCATAGTCATTATATTCATAAAAATTATTTTGAAGGAATTTTGTATTATTATACATTGAGTTTAACTTTGATATACTACTCCACCAATAATCATGATTTCCCTTGCTTATAATCTTCTTTCCTGGAAGACTATCAATCCAATCTAAATCTTTTTTGCTGTCATCATGCTTCATGGACCAAGAAATATCACCTGCAATTAAAACAGTATCATCTTCTGTTATTTTTTCTATCCAATTATTCTTTATCTTTTCATCATGATTAGTCCAATGTGCCCCAAATATATCCATAGGTTTATCTGTACTTAATGCAAGATGCAAATCGGAAATAGCATATAAAGCCATAATCATCCCCCTTATCTTATGTCTAAATTAATTGATTTATCTATTTATTATAACCACTTAATCTTAAAATAAAAAGTCTCTTAGGTCAATTTAATATTTGCAACAACCTGCGGGGTCAATCCAAATATTAGATTGCCCCCGCAGGTTGTGTCATAAAATTAAACTTTATCTTGAGTTGATATAAATAATGGTATAGGAAACCATGAATTTATAACCTTATTAACTTTTTCATCTTCTAATATAAAACTACTAAATGGACTAAAAAGCAATTGCATAGCTTTCAAATGGTTTAACTCTATATCACACTTTCCATTAAAATTACTAACAGAAATGCTATCATTATTAATAACTATTTCAATCTTCCCATATTCATTTATATCAATAGCTATTCTTCCATTTTCTAATTTACTATAAGAATTTTTTAAATTTAATAATGCTTCTAATGTTTCTTCATAATTAACTATATTAAATTGATAGGAACTATTTATTGTACTACCTTCCGCTATATCAAAAAGCTCTCTTATCTTTTTCTTTTCCCAAAGGGGTAACTCAAAATTAATCTCCTCAAGGTTATTATAATTAATGTAATTAGCTATAACTGTTAAGTATAATTCATCATTATTAACAACTAATTCGCTAACATATTTTTTATCAGGAGTAACTACCATATAACCAATGAAATTATTATTATTTTCAATAGAATATACATTAAAACTCCAAGATTTCAATACATCTAAAAACTTAGACTTTTCTCTTTTAAACTTATAATTACTATTATTATAAAGCTCATATGCTTCATCTAAAAATTCCATCTTATTTTCTAATATCTCTTTAAATGTAATCTTATCATTAATATAATTATTTAATTTATGTTTAACATTTTCATTGTTAATAGTAAAATGTACTTCTTGTCCACAAGGTGTATATGAAAAATACTCATATCTTTGTTTCATTCCACCTAAACAACTTAAATGAAAGCCTTGTTTTTTCATATCTTCTAAGGCCATATTCATTAATTTTTTCATATATCCGGCCCCCCTTGAATATGGGTGAACTGATACAGTTCCAATTCCTCCAACCTTAAGCTTTTTATCTAAAACCATAAGATCCATTGGAAAAACTCCTACTATAGCTTTTATCTTACCATTTTCTTTTACAATATAATGATTCTCCATAGTATTGTATTCTCTTTTATATAACTTTGGCAAAAGACTTGGAAAATCAGTTTTTCCTCCTGAATGACTAAATACATAATTAGCAAAATCAACTATCTCTTCATAGTCTGATTCTATTCCCTTTAAAAATTCTATACTCATAAATCCTCCTCTAACACTCCTCACTTGTATCCTATTATTAGATTATCATATTTATAAAGCTATTATATCAAGTTAATTTATTCTTGTATTAATTAATATTTTACATAAAAAATTAGCCTCAAGAAAATTTCAATATTTTGATTATTTCCTGAGGCTAATATAATTGTTATAAACTTATTTACTTCTTCTTATTTTTTCTTCCTAATAATGCTCCACCTGCAGCTAATATTCCACCAAATACAACTGCTAAAGCTGATGATGCTCCACCTGTTTTTGGTAAGCTTGAATCATTTCCTGGCTTTTGTGGCTTTTCAGATGGCTTGTTACCATTTCCATTACCACTATTTCCGTTATTTCCATTATTCCCGCTACCATTGTTATCATCAGTAGCATTAGCAAGTAAGCCATCAAATGCTGTTCTTAATGCTTTTTCAGCGTTATCAACATCTTCACTAGTAGCTTCTTCATTAGCTAATATATTTTTAGCATTAGCTAATTCTGCTTCTAATACAGCCCAAGTTTCACTTGTATATTTGCTTGAATCTAAACTTTCCATCTTATTTATTAAGTCATTTAATGCATCTTTATTTGGCTTTAATCTTAACTCTAAGAATGATCTAATTAAGTTAGTATAAGTTTCAGTAACTTCTGCTTCTAAAGCATTCTCATCTGCAATTACTCCATTAGCAATAGCTACTACTCCTTGTAACTTATCCCAAGTAGATTTTATATAGTTATTTCCATCTAAAGTATCAATTCTTTCTACTAAAGCTATTAAATATTGCTTATCCCCCTTTTCGAAAGATAACATTTGCATTGCCTTACTTAATCTAGTAAATGATGCATCTATTTGCTCTTGAGTTGCGTTTGAATTTGCTAATAATCCTTGTGCCTCAGCTAATGCAGCCTTAAATTCAGTTACTACTACTGGTACAACCTTTGAAAGCTCAGCTTCAGTTACTTTATTAGCTTCTTCAACAGTAATTATTAAATGAGTTTTAAATATACCATTTTCAAGCTCTGCTAACTTTTCATTAGCTTCTGCTATTAAATCTACTAATTTACCACTAGCAGCATCAACAACATCCTTAGTAACATTTGCATCATTAGCAATTACTTTTGCCTCTAAAACTGCAGCTTCCATTTTAGCTACTAGCTTTTCAGTTCCAGAGTATTTATTTAACTTATTAATAGCTTCACCAGCATTTTCAATAAGCTTATTTAAATCTGCCTTATCAACAACTAATGCTTCATCAAATTTAGCTTTTGCAGTCTTTAAGGCTTCAACAGCTTCATCAACTTCTACTTGTGATGCATTTGTATTAGTTAATACTGATTTAGCAGTTTCTACTGCTGTAGTAAATTCTGCAATAGCATTTGGAGTGTTAATTCCTTCTGCATTACTTAATGCCTCTTCAGCATCAACTATTGCAGCTTCTAATTCAGTAATATTTACTATAATAACACTTGATTTAAATGTTTCTACTTCACTATTTAATTCCTCAACTATAGTTGCAATTTCAGTAATATCAGTAACATTAGCAAAGTCAGCTTCTGCTTTATCTATAGCAGCATTTAATGCCTCTACAGCTTCTTGAGTATATTGACCATTTCCTGATCCAACTACAGCATTTCCAACAGTTTCTTTTGCTATTGCTAATGCAGCTTCATATTTAGCTTGCTCATCAGCAACTTCTAAATAATTATCAAATGCTACCTTTAACGAATCATAAGCTCCATCAATTTGGCTTTGTCCAACTTTAACAGTTTCATATACAGTTATAGCACTTGCCTTTTGAACTTTTAATTCTTCTATAGCACTTTCAACAACATTTCTTTGTTCCTCTGTTAATTCTGCTAATCTTTCAGTGTTTAAGCTATTTAATACAGCATCAACTTCATCAATTAATACAGCTAACTTAATTCTATTAATTTTAACAGCTTGATTTCTAAAGTTTGAAACTGCAGTCTTTAACTCTTGAACTAACTCTTGAACTCTTACTGAATCTGGATCCTTATCTAGTTCAGCTTTCGCCTTTTCAATAGCAGCTCCTAATGTATCCTTAGCTTCTTGTGGATAATTACCTGCCATATCTCCAACTACAGCTGAATTGTATATACCTTGAACAACACTTATATAGTTAACTAATGGTTGAGTTGAATCACCTTTATAAAGCTTAACTTCATCTATCTTAACATCATTGTTTAAGAATGTTAATTTAATATATTTAGCAATTATTCCACCATCAATTTCCTCAACATAGTTATTATAATCTTTATCATTTTTACTTCTGTCAGCAATACTAATCCAAGTTTCACCATCTTTTGAGTATTCAACTTTATATTTTAATGCTTCGTTTGAACTCTTTAATATTTCAATTGCTGAAATATCTTTAGTTGAACCTAAATCAAATGTTACAACCTTATCTTCAGCTGCACTTGCTTCCCATGCTGTTTCTAAATTATTATCTTTAACATTATTTATAGCTTCATTGTTTACATTTGCACTTACAGTAGTTGATTCATTAATTGCAATATTATCAGGGATACTATATACATTTAATTCTGCTGCTGTAGCAAATCCAGCAATACCTTCTAAAGCAACTAATCTAACATGAGTAGCTTGTACATTATCAAACTGTACTACTTTTTCATTTGAATTATTGTCCCAATTTCCTGAAGCCACCGTCTTAAAGCTTTGTCCATCAGTACTTACTTGAATTTCATATTTAGTAATATTACCATTGCTGCTTCCACTTCTAGGTAGATAGCTATACTTATTTATTGTATATTCTTTACCTAAATTGATTGTAATATCATGTGGTAACTGAGTAAATCCAGAACCATATTTAGTATGCCATATAGTATCCTTATTACCATCAATTGCAAAGCTTGCTAATCCTTCATTTCCTACGTTTGGATGTTCTGAACTTGCTTCAATACTCATATTTTGTTGAGGTATTTTTACAGAAGCAGTAACACCTTGATTTGGAGTAGACTTAGAATTAACCTTGATTTCAGCAAGTGCTGACCATGCTCCTTGAGCATCTCCTACTGCAGCTTTTCCATTAAATGTTACCTTAATATCCTTAACATTATTTTTAACTGGTATAGTATATGCTTTTTCTAAAACTTGATTATTATTAGTTTTATCTAATATAACTGTTGAATTTCCATTTGCATCAATAGCTTCTACTTTAAACTTAAATGGTAATCCTGCTTTTTCAAATACAACTTCTACATTTTCAGCAAAGTATTCTTTTCCTAAATTAACATTTGCCCATGCATCTGGTGCCCCATTTGCAGCAATCCATAAAGTACTTGTATTTCCATCTACCAAATTAGTTAATGGCCTTCCACCTTCTGAATTACTACCTGTTACTGATTTTCCTAATGCAACATTAACTAATTCTTCTTGTGATTGTGCTGGTCTTAATGCCTTTATTTCAGCTAAACCTGCCCAAGCACCTGGCCATTGTCCTTGTCCGTTTTTACCAGTTATAGTAACTGTTACATCTCTAATTTCTTTATTTATTGCTATAGTGTATGTCTTATCTACCGGTTTATCATTTCCAGTCATATCTAATACAGTGCTTGTAGTTCCATCTGCATTTTCAACATCTACTTTAAATTGGAATGGTAATCCAGCCTTTTCAAATGATACTTCTAGTTTTTCAACAAATTCAGATCCTAATAAATCAACATTTATATCTGATCCTATTCCTTCACCATTTGATACCCATATAGTTCCTAAGTCACCATCAGTAACATTAGATGCAGGCTTTCCAGCTTGTTCACTTGTTGCTGTAGCTGGCTTTCCTAAAGCAATATTATCATATTCTACCTTTTCACCTTCTTCTTGACCTTGGTAAACCATTATTTCTGTCATTTCAGGCACTAAAAGATTATTATCACTATTTATTGTTAATTTTACTTGATCAGCAATTCCCTTATAGTCAATTGAAATAGTTCCTGTTATAGTTCCTTCATCTTGTCTTGCAACTTCTTTCCACTCACCATTTTCTCTAACTTCAACTACATAGTTTATTGGGAATCCACCTGCTGCTTGGTTTGGTGCAAAAGCAATTCCATCAACACTATATTCTTTTTCTAAGTCTAAAGTTAATTCTACTGGCCATGTAACTCCATTAGCCATCCAAGCTGTTCCTGTAGTACCATCAGTTAAATTACTAGTTGGATTTCCTTCCTTACTTTCAACACTACTTGTAACAGTTTTTCCTAATGCTATATTTACTTTTTCAACTGCACTTGAAGATCCCCCTAAGAATTTCTCCATATTAGTAACAGAAAATTCATCCATAGCTATATTAGCTAACATAGCTAAGTCTTCGCCTGAACCTTCTGTAGTATATTGGTTTTCTTCAGTTGTCTTTTCATTTGCCCATTCGTATTCAACTCTGTACCAATTAATACCTGGTGCTGGTTTACCAGTTTTTAATTCATTGCTTATACCATCAACCCACATCTCCCATCTCTTAAGATATAGATCTCCAGTTAATCCAGCCCATTGTCTATTTGAATAATCTTTTAAGCCCCCGTTTTTATAATCTCCCCAAGTAGTAATAAGTGCTCTTGCATTAAATTCAAATAAATCCTTTGTCCAATCATCTGCCCCTTCAAGCATTGTTCTTGATTGCTCTATCCAAGTTCCAACTAAGAACTCTGGACTTGTTGATAATACTCTTTCTTGTAATCTTATTAAGTCTAAGAAATGTGTTGAAATCTTATCAAACTTTTCTGAATCACCAGCATTATATGCTGCAACCATTTCCTTATGATATTCTTGTGCTGAATTTGCTAATACTTGCTTAGTTATATCTAAGAAGTCATAAACAAATGCATCACTGCCCTTCAAGTCATCATAACAACTAATAAATAATTCCATTGCTTTTTCAAGCTCTTTCTTATTATATGGAATTTTACTATGTCCCCAAGTTGATGCACTATTAATTGACATTGCTGGTCTAGCATTTATAACTGATTCTGCTGCCCCTTGATAATAATAGTCGCTTTTCTTGTATGCTGTTTCTAAAAGAATTTCCCAAGCTGCAATAGCATCTTCATTTACAGCACCATATCTTCTTTCAATATAATTATTAACCCATTCTCTATAATTAATTGGGTCTCTTGTCCATACCATATCTCCAATTAATTCATAAACTATTGGACTGTTGTTTATAGCTTCTGGTGTAATACCAATTCCCTTCATATGCTCTGTATTTGCTAAAGCATCTGGAATCGAAGTTGCTACAGTTTCAACTTGTCCATCTAATCCCATTCTTCCACCAAAGTTATGAAGCATGTTCCAAACCCATGGAATATCTTGATTATCAAATCTCTTATAATCTGGATTTAAATCTGAGTTTAAGTCTAATATTAAAGCTTGTTCTTTATTAGTTAATCCTGATAACTTAGTATTATCTGGATTACCTTGCCAATGTTGGATAACCCAAATTGCATTATTATCATGTTCAATCATCTTATCTTGGATTGTTCCATATATCTTTGCACTATTCATTCCCCCTGTATTTCCACCTTCATGGAATGGGTCAACTGCATAGTAATCTGTAATATCTCCATAAACCTCTTTTTGTTTTTCATAGAATACATCTGCAACTTCTTGGAAGTAATCTTTCTCTCCCTCATTTACATAAGTTTTTAACATATTAGGTCTATCAAACCCACACCAATCACCTTGTGGTAATATTTGTGCATCTGGATTCTTACTTTGGAAATCTAGTGGAACCATTCCTGAATACCCTTGTAATACAGGTTTAATTCCTAATGTTTGCATTCTATCATGAAGCTGTCTTCCCAGTTCGGCTCTTTCTTCAAACCAATTATCTGGTAGTGGTCCACCAAAGCTTGTCATGTTTTGCATATAGAACCAAGCAAAATAAGCTGGTCCTGAAATAAATTCTTTTACTTCTTCATCTGAATATCCAAACTCATTTAAAGTTCTTCTTAAGACTTCTTCTTGCCCAATTATATCTAACATTAAGTTAAATCCATTCATAGCTGACCAATCTAAGAAAGCCTCATATTCATTCCAATCCCAGAATGACATTGTATATGAATAAGTACAGAAATTTAATGAATATCTTTCTTCATACGGAGTATCAATAACAATCTTTTCTCCAACTGAAGGCATTGTTTCCGGCATATTTAAGTTAGATCCCATCATAGGGTTATACATTACTTTTGCATAATTCTTTAAATAATAATTAAATCCTGATGCTAATGAAACTCCGTTATTTCCTCTAATAACTATTTTTCCATCTGCTCCATCTTCAACTTCAAATACATCATTTCCTGTTGAAGTTGCACTTCTCATTTCAAATATGAAATTATCCTTGTATTCATCACCTATTACTCTTCCAACCATATTAGTCATTTCACTTACAGTTTTTGAGTCAGCATATGATGTATCTGTAGTAAATTTATTATATTCAGTTTCCCATTTTGAACCTGCAAAATCAGTAGTTTCTATTGCTGTTTCCTTTGCAACTTCATCAGATACCTTCTTACCATATAACTCAATTTCAGCTATATTTGAATTATCATTGTTTGAAGAGAAAGTAACATCTATTCTTATTTTGTTAACCTTTACATTTCCTGTATTATGTATGTCACCATCTATTGTTGCTAGGTCATTATTTTCTTTGGCTCCAATTTTTATAAAATTTTCACCATCTGATGATGCATATATATTGTAATGATAGTATCCTCCAATTTTATTAAAAAGCTTAATTGAAGATAAATTATATGTGGCACCTAAGTCTATCTCTACCCATCTATAATGATTTGATGACTCCCAATAAGTTTCCTTATCTCCATCCATAGCTAAATTTACACTATGATTATTAGTGTTGCTTTTCGCTGTAATTGTAACACCCTTACTTATGGAATCATTCGTCCCAGCTTTTACTTCTACTGGTATTGATACTGTCAGTCCTGCAACACAAGTTACAGCTAATGCTCTTGCTATGTTTACCTTAATCTTATTTCTCATATTTACCCCCCCTATCAATATAGATAAGTAAAATCTTTCCATATTGTTCTGTTTTTTTTTGCATAAAAAAAAGCTGAAAAAGGCATAACAAAACCTCCTTCAGCTAATGCTCATAATACACTTATGATGACACACTCAAATTTTTTAAAATCATTAATATTTTATATTTATATAATAATTAGTACTTGTTTTTTTGTCAATACTCATTTTAAAACCCTTTCATTTCCTAAACTAATATTTATAGATTGCTATACTTTAATTATATACTAAAGATATTCTAAATCTTTCAATATGCATTGTAATATAAGCAACCTCATTTTCACATACTTCACAATCTAAAGTATTCCCTATTATCTTTGCAACATCCTTAGATATATTGTAAGAAAGCTTGTACTTTTCTTTTATTATATCTTTTAAATCATTTTCTATTTTCTTATTACTCATTACTCTTTCAATAGCAAATCTTATATGAATTAAAAATCTTGTATAATCTAAAGATTGTCTATCAATATAAATTCCTAGCTTGTCCTCTACATACTCAACAATAGTGTTACTTAAATATGCATACTTTATTGTATTAGCTAATTTACCATTATTTCTAGCTGAATGAATATGAATAGCTATAAATGCAACTTCACCATCAGGAATTTTCACATCTACTTCTTGCTCAATTCTTCTAGCTAATTTTGAAGCTAATTGAAACTCCTTATAATATAAAGTCTCTACCTCATTTAAAAATGGATTAATTATTTCTTGATTATCCCTTAATCTTTTTACAGAAAATGCTAAATGTTCTATAAGAGCTATATGTATACTTTCATTTAACTCTTCACCTAACTCATCTTGTATTTCTCCTAATGCTTCTTCGAAAGTCCCTATTAACTTATTATCTACAGTTGATACTATTTCATTAAAGCTTTTTTGGTTCTTATCATCTACAATCTCAAAAATCTTGCTTACTTTAGTACCTGCGGTAACTTTATCTCCAAATTTTCTACCAAAGCCTATCCCCTTTTCAAATAATATTTTTTCTGCGCCTTGATCTCTAACTAACAATACATTATTATTAATAGATTTCGTTACTGTTACAGTTTTAGTTAATTCCATTATTATCACCCGTCCCTTCACGAAAATGTTAACGTTATCAACATGTATAGACCACTTTTTAATAATAAATTAATTTTTAGTATATATCAAGTTATATTTACATTTTTTCTCATGAACTTTCCATTTGATTAAAAATTTCAAAAAAAAAGCTGCAGATTTGATTTTAATATTCAACAAAATCTGCAACCTAATCTCTGATTTTATATCTATTCTACAACTATTTTGGTATAGTTTTTCTTTCCTCTTTTTATTAAAGCTGCTCCATCTTGTATGTCTTCTTCAGTGAATAATCTAGCTACTTCAGTAACCTTTTCACCATTAATAGAAAGACCACCTTGTTGGATTAATCTTCTACCTTCAGCTTTTGAAGGAACTATTTTAGTTTCAGCTATAACATCAAGAACAGTCTTTCCAAAGCTTTCAGAAGTAACTGTAACTGTAGGAACATTACTCATATCAACTCCACCAGCAAATAATGCTTCTGCGGCTGATTTAGCTTTGTTTGCTTCCTCTTCGCCATGAACTAGCTTAGTTATTTCATAAGCAAGAACTGTTTTTGCTTTGTTTATTTCAGCGCCTTCTAAAGCACCAAGTCTTCTTACTTCATCCATAGGTAAGAATGTTAATAATGCTAAACATTTTTCAACATCAGCATCATCTACGTTTCTCCAATATTGATAGAAATCAAATGGTGATGTTTTTTCTGGATCTAACCATAATGCTCCACCAACTGTTTTACCCATCTTTTGACCTTGGCTATTAGTTAATAATGTACAAGTCATTGCCATAGCTTGACCTTGAGCTTTTCTTCTAACTAACTCAACACCTGCAATCATATTTGACCATTGGTCATCTCCACCTAATTCCATTTTACAGTTATACTTTTGGTTTAATACATAGAAATCATATCCTTGCATTAACATATAGTTAAATTCTAAGAATGATAATCCCTTTTCTAATCTTTGCTTAAAGCATTCAGCACTTAACATTCTGTTTACTGAGAAGTGAACTCCTACTTCTCTTAAGAAATCAACATAATTTAAGTTTAGTAACCAATCTGCGTTATTTACTAATATAGCCTTGTCATCTGAAAAATCTATAAACTTTTCCATTTGCTTCTTTATGCAAGAAACATTATGCTCAATTTGCTCTTTTGTAAGCATAGATCTCATATCAGTCTTTCCTGATGGATCTCCAACCATTGCAGTTCCGCCACCTAATAAAGCTATTGGTCTATGACCTGCCTTTTGCATATGTGCCATAAACATCATTGCTATAAAGTGACCTACATGTAAACTATCAGCTGTTGGGTCAAATCCTATATAAAAAGTTATTTTCTCCTTTTCTAGCAATTCTCTTGTTTCTTCTTCATGAGTAAATTGCTTTATGTATCCACGATCTAATAACTCGTCTAAAACGTTAGCCATATCCTTACCTCCTATAAAAATTCATATCTTTAGTATATATTTATTAATCTCTTTTATCAATAACTACTTCTCTTTTTTCTATTTCTGAAATATACTACTATAAATATTAAAATACCTATTGAAGATATTATCGCCCCTATCTTAAAGCCACCTGTAACATATTTCATTTCTATATTATAATTTCCTTTAGCTAACTCTATACCTATAAATGTTTTATCAACTCTTATATACTCTGTCTCCACTCCATTTACATATAATTTCCATCCATTACTATAAGGAACAGACATAAGTAATGTGCCACTTTCCTTTACATCAATATTCCCTATAACCCTGTTAGATTCTGCTTTTACTTCATTTAATGAATTTGATTTCATTTCTTCTAACTGTTTTGAATATCCATCTAAATCTACATTATATAAATCTAAAGTTCTTATTTCATATTCTGTATCATTTAATAAATTAATTTTAATTTTTAAAGGCTGATTTTGAACACCTAAATCAAATAATCTATTTTGATCAGTAAATGCTCCTGATTTTATTCTATAAGTATTTTCTGCTGAAGTTATTTCTATAGAATCAATTTTGTTATTTGCTTCATAATGTAAAAACACTTCATTATTAGCATACTTTAAATTATCTAAAGTAAATTCTACATATGGACTTTCAACTCCTGAAGTATTAATAATATTATTTAATACTTGCCCTAAGTTTGATGTAAAATTACTATACTCAACCTATAAGGTATTTCTATCTTATAATTTTCAACTAATTCACTATCTTCCGGCACTATTATATTATTAATTAAACTCAACTCTTTTTCTATAAGACTTAAATTCTTAAAAGTTAATTCGTTAATATAATTTTTACTTACGTATCCCCCATTTAAGTAATTTGTATTTTCATAAAGACTATAGTTATCCATTTTCTTTATTAATTTATATCCATATGGAACTGGCCAATCATTTAATAATATAGAATACTTTACATTTAATATTTCATTAGAAAATAAGTTCCCAGTTAAATTTACCATTCCTATTGAATTATCCTTTAATTTTAACTCCTCTAGGAATTCCATATAATACTTGTTATCTGTAGATGTGAAACTATTTAGTCCGGGATATCCATAAGTTAGAGCTAAATTTCTTAATGGTTCTGATTTTTGCAACGAGAAATTCTCAAAAACTCTTTCTAGCTTATTATCTGATTTTGTATCATTGATTAAACTTTCAAATTCATCATTATAAAACAATTCTTGTGATACTTCATCTGAAAGGGCTATAGGTAAATACTTATTTACTATCATTCCAGTACTTATAAATACTTCAATTGCAATTAATACTAAAAGCCACTTACTCTTTTTATAATTCATAAAAATATAATAAATAATTAGCATAATTATATTAATTATAATTACAAATGGAGCTTGCTTTATCAATACAATTCCACTTACTAAAGAAACAAGTATTAAATACCATAACTTTAATTTTATATTTCCTCTAATTACATTTTCTAACAAATATGCCACCATTAATAGATTAAAAGCAATAAATCCATACATATATCTAAACGGGAAGCATATTGGTGGTGTAAAGCCATGGAAACCTAAATATACAAACATATTTCCAATGCTTAATAACTCTAAAGCTAAAACTAAAAGTGATAATACTCTAAATTTCACATTTATTTTTTTATTTGGTATTAACAATAAAGGTAACAATAATACGCATATATTTCCTGAATATATCAATGCTTCTGTATTATAACCAACATAAAAGTTATGACTTGTATTAAAAAATGCATTTTTTAAGGATTCAAATACTAATCCAAAACTAAATGTAAATGGATTTGGAAGTCCACTTGAAGCTGCCCTAGAGCTTTCTTTTATTGCTACTACAGAAGGTATTAAAACAAAGGCTGCTATTAGCACCCCAATTAAATAATATCCTGTTATCTTAACAAAGTAGAAAACTGCATCTTTAAAGATAAATTTTTCACTTTTAATTATGTATCTAATTATTATATACATATAAGTAAATATGGTTAATGAGAAGAATAAATAATAATTAGTTATAGCTGCTAATGTTATGCATATAACAAATAGAGAGAATTTATTTTTCTCCATTATTCTTTCAATACCAATAAATATTAATGGTAATAAATATAACGCATCTAACCACATTGGATTATCAGCATAATGTATAAAATAAGCATTACATGCCCATAATAGTCCAATTATGATACTATTAATTTTACTCAAATCATATTTTCTTAATAACTTAAACATAAACACAGCTGCAAGCTGCTGCTTTATTATAAATGCTATTACAAACAAATATGGAACTGAATCTGTTGGAAATAAAATTACTAGGATAAGCATTACAGGACTTAATACATAATATGTCATTGTTCCAAAAAAGTTACTTCCTATTCCTTGATTCCAACTCCAAAATAACGATTTAAAATTCTTTACCGATTCAGAAAATCCTGAATAAAAATGAGTATATTGATTTATACCATCAAATATTAACATAAAATTATTTCCTAAAAGATAATCTTTTAATGTAAATACTTGAATCAACGCTAAAATTAATATTAATATATACATATTTTTCTCCTTTTCATATTATTTACACATCTTTATATAGTACCATACTTATATATAAAAAAAAATCATACTCTCCAAATCACTTTTATTTTTACTCTTTATTAAGATTTAGACCTTAATAAAAAAAGCTACCCTTATTGGGTAGCTTTAATTAATTTATTTAAATTTAATTATTTTCAATCCTATGCTACGTATTCTCTAATACATGCTGGTACTTCTTCAGTAGTATCAACGTTAACGTTAATGTATACATTAATACCAAATCTATCTGTTAATCCAGCTATCTTTCTAAACAATTCTGTTGAGTCTTTCATAGTACACTTAACAATATTTGATAACCCATCAATATAGATATTTTCAATATCATAATTAGATGAAATTATACCACATAACATGCCATAAAAACTTTGACAATCATCAACCCTATATTCATTAGTATCAACAAATCTAATACCTCTAGCTAATTGTAACATTGGTCTTGAATCGTCATCAATATAAACAGCATCGCCCTTAGCACTTATTTGTTGGTGGTTGGCTAATTCTATTAACCTTTTTGTTTTTCCAGAGCCTCTTCTTGCACAAAAAACTTGAATCATTGGAACCACTCCTTCTTTTTTAATTATTTTTTATAGTTAATCACCTTAATATTTTTATTTAAGGTGTAAGTTAAACTTTTTAATTATAATTAAAAATTCTAGTAACACACTTTTTAGCAACTAAAACTAAACTGTACTCACTTTTCTTTAAAGTTATTATTATCTATATAAATTTTATTATTCAAGGTTTATTGGTAAAACAACC
>OHKF01000730.1_pt1 | contig 16635 bp, 14 predicted proteins | sample 1568781 | NCBI WGS metagenome assembly OHKF01 (sample SAMEA3879580, study PRJEB24766) | human gut metagenome | biome: human-associated habitat; feature: feces | place: USA | collected 1985/1987
CGCTGCCGCGAACGGCTGGTATTATATGAACTGGCTGGCCAACGATGACAACCCGGAGTACCACCGCCGGGTCACCGGCCCCGCCATCGTGCAAAGCATTGCCCGGCAGAACAAGAGCCTTGTGGACGCCATTACCATCGGCGTGGGCAGCGCCGGCACGGTGACCGGCGTGGGCGAGACCATCAAGGCATGGACGAACGATGTGCGCATCGTGGCGGTGGAGCCGTATGAAAATCAGGTGCTGGGCGGCGGGCTTACCGGCCCCCACGGCATCCCGGATATCGGCTACGGCATCGTGCCGGAAAACTACAACAGCTATGTGGTGGATAACGTTTCTGCCGTGGCCAGCCGGGACGCCCAGCGGGCTGCCCAGCAGGTGCTGCGCACCGATGCCATCCCCGCTTCGGTCAGCGCCGGTGCTGCCCTGCACGCCGCCGCCCAGCTGCTGGCCAACTGCAACAGCCGCGCGGCGCTGGCCATTTTCAGCGGACGCGCCAGCATCGTGTAAGCGGCTGCTTCTATCAATAGGAAAGAAGGACGTTTTTCATGACCAAGGACATGACCAGCGGCGCCATTACGCCGCTGCTGATCAAATTTACCATTCCGCTGGTGCTGGGCAACCTGTTCCAGCTTACCTACAACGCCGCCGACAGTATCATCGTGGGCAAGTTTGTGGGCGAGGATGCACTGGCTGCCGTGGGCACCTCGAACCCTCTGATGACCCTTGCCATCCTGTTCATCAACGGGATGTGTCTGGGCGCGGGCATTCTGGTCAGCACCGCCTTTGGCGCGGGGGATACCGAGCTGGTGGAGCGTCAGGTCTCCACCACCGCCATTGCGGGCACGGTGTTCTCTTTGACCTTCTCTGCCCTGTGCGTGCTGCTGGCAGACCCGCTGCTGCGGCTGCTGCAGGTGCCTGCGGCCATTCTGCCCATTGCGGTGAACTACCTGCGTATCGTGTTTGCGGGGCTGATCTTCACCTTCTTCTATAATTTCCTTGCCGCCACCATGCGTGCGCTGGGCGACAGCAAGAGCGCACTGTATTTTTTGATGATCAGCGCGGTGCTGAACATTGGCGGTGACCTGTTTTTTGTGGAGGCGCTGGGCTGGGGCAGCGAGGGCTGCGCTCTTTCCACCGTGCTCAGCGAGGCCGCCTGCTGCCTGCTGTGCGTGGTGTACATCCGCTATAAGGTACCAGTCTTACAGCTGGGCAGGCGGTGGCTGGTGTATGACGGCAAGCTGCTGCGCAAAACCGTGAGCTACGGCTGGGCCAGCGCCATGCAGCAGGCCACAGTGCAGCTGGGCAAAATTGCGGTGCAGGCCATCGTGAACACCATGGGCGTCAACGCCATGGCGGCTTTTACCGCCGCCTCCCGCATCGATGACTTCGCCTACACCCCGCAGCAGAACATCGGCCACGCCATGACCACCCTGATGGCGCAGAACCGGGGCGCTGGCAAGACCGACCGGGTACGGCAGGGCTACCACTGCGGTATGCGCATCGAATTTGTCTATGCGCTGTTACTTACCGGTGTCTGCCTGCTGTTTGCCGAGCCCATCATCCGGCTGTTTGCCGCCGACCCTGCTGTAGTGGACCTTGGCGTGCGGTTTTTGCGCACCATCTCGCTGTTTTATCTGATGCCCGCCGCCACCAACGGCATTCAGGGCTTTTTCCGGGGCATGGGCGATTTGAAGGTCACCCTGAACAGCAGTATGCTGAACATGGGCGGCCGTGTGGCTGCCGCCGCACTGTTTGTGCTGGTGATGAAGATGGACATCGAAGCCCTGCCCTTCAGCTACGCGGTGGGCTGGCTGCTGATGCTGCTGTACGAGCTGCCCCTGCTGGTGCGTTTTCTGCGCAGCAGCGAGATGTAAGATAAAAAACAATGCCGGAGCATCAACGCTCCGGCATTGTTTTTTATAGATATGTTTTACTTGGTGCCGTAGATACGGTCGCCTGCATCGCCCAGACCGGGCACGATGTAGCCATTCTCGTTCAGGCGGTCGTCCTGTGCGCCCAGATAGATGTCCACATCGGGGTGTGCCTCGTGCAGAGCCTTGATGCCCTCCGGTGCGCCCAGCAGACCGATGAACTTGATGCGCTTTGCGCCGTGCTTCTTGATCTGGGTGATGGCGTCAATGGCGCTGCCGCCGGTAGCCAGCATGGGATCCAGCACCAGAACGTCACGCTCGGCGATATCCTGCGGCAGCTTGCAGAAGTACTCCACGGGCTGCAGGGTCTTTTCGTCGCGGTACAGGCCGATGAAGCCGACCTTGGCAGCGGGCAGCAGGGTCAGCATACCGTCCAGCATACCCATGCCGGCGCGCAGGATGGGCACCAGAGCCAGCTTGCGGCCTGCCAGCACCTTGGTCTTTGCCATGGTGATGGGAGTCTCGATCTCCACCTCTTCCAGAGGCAGGTCACGGGTAGCCTCGTAGCACAGCAGCGTTGCGATCTCGCCAACGAGGTCACGGAACTCCTTGGTGCCGGTCTGTTTGTTGCGCAGCAGGCTGATCTTGTGCTGCAGCAGCGGATGTTCAACGATCATCGGGGTCATAAAAACACGCTCCTTAATTTATATAGAACATTCTATCGGGTACTGATCTGTGGTCTTGCCCGCCCGGTGGGCGCACAAATAGCTTTTTTCACAGAGAAGCTTGCAGTGCAAGCTTCTCTGTGAAATTACAAAAATTTCAATCAGCGGTTTTCCAGTGCGGTCAGCTTGTCGATGCGGCGCTGATGGCGGCCGCCCTCAAACTCGGTGTTCAGGAAGATGTCCACCAGCTGGCAGGCAAGGCCTGCACCCACTACACGGCCGCCCATGCACAGGGCGTTGGCGTCGTTGTGGCGGCGGGTATACTCGCAGCTGAAGCTGTCGGAGCAGCAGCAGGCGCGGATGCCCTTGACCTTGTTGGCGGCCATGCTGATGCCCACACCGGTGCCGCAGAACAGCAGTGCTTTCTCGCACTGGCCGCTCACCACTGCGTCACAGGCGGGCACAGCCATATCGGGGTAGTCCACGCTGTCGGTGCTGTGGGTGCCAAAGTCGATATACTCCAGACCAAGCTCCTCCAGATGTGCCTTGACAGCCTCTTTCAGTTCAAATCCGCCGTGGTCGGCGGCAAGTGCGATGGGTTTTGCCATGGAAAAACGTCCTTTCCCTGTGAGTGGTCACAGTTCCGCTTTTATTGTTTGTTTGCTGCGGCTTCGGCAGCCAGACGCTCCGCCCGCTCCCGCTCCGCCTGACTGAGACGGTGGTAGTCCGGCAGCAGCGCCTCCGGCAGCACAGCCTGCCCGGCTGCGGCCATCTGCTTTGCCACAAGTGCTACGGCAGCGGCACGGCCGCCCCGCAGCGCCGGGGGTGTTTGCAGCACGCCCGGCACATCGCTGTATTTATTATAGCACAGACCCGCGCCATCACCAACAAAAAACAGAGGCTTTTTGCAATTTTCTACAAAATCCGCCAGATCTGTCACCGCCCGGGCGTCATCGTCCAGCAGGCGGGTGTGGGTGGCAAGGTCAAAAGCTGCACTGTACACCTGTGCGCGGCGGGCGTCCAGCGCACAGAGCACCGTACCCTCGCCGGTGTGGGCAGCGGCCAGCGCTTCCAAGGTAGACACCGGAGCACACAGCGTCTCGCGCGGGAAGGCCAACCCCTTGACGGCAGCCAACCCGATGCGCAGGCCGGTAAAGCTGCCGGGGCCGGCATTGACGCCGTAGAGGTCGATGTCCTTGCAGCCCATGCCGCAGAGTTTGAGACAGTTGTCGATGAGGGGCATCAGGGTCTCGCTGTGGGTCATGCCCGCGTCAAGATAGCACTCGTAGAGCAGGCGGTCATCCTGCAGAAGGGCCACGCCCACGGTCTTGCCCGCCGTATCCACGGCCAGAATATTCATACCGTCACCCCCTCAATGGTGATCTTGCGGGTGGTATCGTCCAGACGTTCGATGTTCACCCGGATGGGGTTTTCCAGCGCCAGCAGGTCGGCAAAGTTCTCGCTCCACTCTGCCGCCACCACAGCGCCCTGATCCAGATAATCGTAGAAGCCTGCCGCGCACAGATCGTTCTCGGTAGAAATGCGGTACAGGTCAAAGTGTGCCAGCGGGCGCGGGCCCCGGTAGTAGTTCACGATAGCAAAGGTGGGGCTGGACACCGGGTCGGTGCAGCCCAGACCCTCGGCAAGACCCTCGGTAAAGGCGGTCTTGCCCGCGCCCAGACCGCCGGTAAAGGCGATCAGCGCCCCGGGAGCCAGCACAGCGGCCATCCGCTTGCCCAGCGCCACCGTTTCGGTGCGGGAATGGGTGATATATTCTGACATGAAGGTTACCTCATCGTTTCAAAAAAGGGATGGCAGACACTCTGCCATCCCTAAGTATAATATAAAACACACAAAAGTGCAATGGTCAGGCGGCGGCAGGGGTCTGCTGCTCCGCAGCGCCGTTCGTCAACGTGCCGGGCGCGGTGAGCCGGGCAGCGGCATCGCCCTGAATGATGGGATAGGACGCCGCCGAGTGGGGATGCCGCCCGGTGTTCTGGTTGAGATACCACACGATGTCGTTTTCGCCATAGACCTCAAGGCCGTAATCAATGGCCTGCTGCAACGTCTCGCCCTCGATCATGCGGTTCACGGTCGCCCACAGCATACTGCGGGAGTACACGCTGTACACGTTATTCACAAAGCCTGCCACGGCCTTTGCCCCGCCGGAGAGCAGCCCGTCCGAAAGAGCGGTGTCCACATGGCCGCTGCGTCCGTAGAACTCGCAGGTCTCCGAAAGTACGATGGTGCCGTTCAGCTTACCGCCCCGGTAGGCATTGCCGAAAAAGTCCCCGGTGACGGCGTAGCAGCCGTTCACCTTGATGACCCGGTGGCTGAGCAGCTCCAAGCCGTAGCGCAGGTCGTTCCAGAAATCAGATTTTTCCAGCAGCAGGATGATGGGCGCGGTGGCCTGCTTTTTCCACAGCCAGCCGTACTCATAGGTATAGTACGCGCCGTGGGCGCTGAGGACGGCAAGGTCGTAGTCTGCCATCCGCTTCAGGTCGGAGACGGTCACCATCATGTCCAAATGGGTGTCCAGCCCGTAGCCGTTCCAGTAGTCCTTCATATAAGAATAGTAGGGGTAGCGGTTACTGTTGACGCCATTATCAAAGGCATAGTAGATGACCGCATTGCCCACGGTACCGTTTTCGGCAGCGAGCAGGGCGGGCGCATCCTCCATCTCCGGCCCGGGCAGGGCGGCGTCCGCCTCGCTCTCGGTGTCGGTGAGCAGAATACCGCCCAGTGCGCCGCAGCTGTAAGTAAAGCTTACCATGCCGTTTTTCGCATCCACATAGATGCTGTCTTTTTTCACAAGCCCCTGTGCCGCCAGTTCGTCCAGCTGCGCCAGCGCAGCCACCTGACGCTCTTCCTCCGACATTCCGGCGTAAGCGGCACTGTCTGTCAGGGCGGTGACGGCGGCATCCGTCTGCTGCATCTCCTTTACCTCGGAAGCGGTCAGGGTCTGGGGGGTGCCGGTGGTTTCCTCCGGCGCGGCGGCCACTGCCGGGCACACTGCCGTAAAGGCCAGCGCAATGGCACACACCGCGCTGAGCAGACGGCGATAAAACGTATGTTCCATTTCTTCTTTTCCGTTCCTCTCCCCCGGCACACCGCCGGGGCTGTTGTGCGCAAGGCTGCGCCCACAGGTTCATTGTAGGATGCAACCGGGGCTTTGTCAAGCATCCCGGCAATGTTTTACCATTCCGTCACACCCGGCGCATTGCATTGGCGCAAAGGTTTGTGTATAATAGCAGTATGCTGGGTTTTTATCGCCTGTACACAGGCACGCCCCGGCAGATTGTTCTGACGAAAGGCGGTGCTTTCTTTGGATAGCATTCGACAATATTTTAAGCGCACCGATAAGATGTATCTGCTGCTGTGCATTTTCAGCAGCGTGATGGCGGTGCTGGCACTGTCCTCTTGGGCAGCCAAGCAGGGCAACGGCTTTGCCACCGATGAGGTGACCGGTGCCATCATCGGCATTGGCGACTACCGCCGGGCGCTGGTGCAGGCGGGCGCTGCCGCCATTGGCATCGTGATTGCGCTGCTGCTCTCCTGCGTGGACTACCGCAGCCTTGTAAAGGTGTGGCCGGTGCACGTTGTGCTGACGTGGGGTCTGGTGCTGCCCACGCTGGTCATCCGCAACGTATCCATCGGTCCGCTGACCATCGGCTACAACGCCGGTGATACCGACAACTACTCCTGGTATAAACTGGGCGGCTTTACCTTTCAGCCCACAGAGCTGGCAAAGATCAGCTTTATCCTGACCTTTGCCATGCACCTGAACAACGTGCGCAGCCGCATCAATGAGCCAAAAGAGCTGGCAAAGCTGTTGCTGCACCTGCTGGTGCCCATTGCCATCATCCATGTGCAGGGCGACGACGGCACGGCCATCATCTACGGCATCATCGGCTGCTGCATGATGTTTGCGGCGGGGCTGAGCTGGAAGTATATCTTTGCAGCCTTTGCGGCGGCGGGTGCTGCCGTGGCGGTGGCCTTTGCCTTTTTCAGCGATAAGATCGGCAAGGGGTACCAGTGGTACCGCATTCTGGCGGTGCTGGACCCGGAAAACACCACCGGTTGGGCCCCCAGCGAGACGGTATGGAAGAACATCATCTACCAGCAGCAGCGCGGCGAGATCGCGCTGGGCTCCGGCGGCATCTTTGGCAACGGCCTATTCGGAGGCAGGTATTACAGCGTGCCCAACGCCCACAACGACTTCATCCTCAGCTGGATCGGCAACGTGGCGGGCTTCGTGGGCTGCTGCGTGGTGCTGGGCGTGCTGCTGGCCATCATCATCAAGACCTTCGCCACCGGAGCGTGCAGCGAGGATATGCTGGGCTCCTTCATCTGCGCCGGCATCGGCGGCGCGTTCATGGCCCAGATATTCGTCAATGTCGGCATGAACCTCCGCCTCCTGCCGGTCATCGGCGTCACCCTGCCCTTCTACTCGGCAGGCGGCAGCTCGGTGCTCATGCTGTATATCTGCGTGGGGCTGGTGCTGTCGGTGTATATGCACAATACGAAAAAACTGTTTGGTTAAGTCTCTCTCAGAACAGGCGCTGTCGTTCAGCGCCTGTTTTTATTTTCCGGCCAAATCTCCAAAAGTCTTGTAACACGACAGAAGTCGTGATAGAATATTCAAGTATTTTATCTATATTCTTTTGACTTTTTCAGGAGGTCCCATGAAGCATCATTCTCTCTCCAAAGTCCTCAAGCGCCTCGCCTGCGTGCTGGCGGCGCTGGTCATCGCGCTGGCCGTTGCCGTGTTCGCCCTCTGGCACAACGAGCTGGCCACCCTCTCGTCCCTCAAAAAGCTCTCCGACCGCGACGAAGCCCACCGCGACGGTGCAGTTTACCAGCTCAACGTCTCGGGCGGCTACTATTTCGACGATTTCCTGGCCCGGGGCGGCGCATCCACTGACTCTGAGCTCATCTCCTTCATCACCCAGAGCATCACCAAGGGCATCATCCCCATGAACATCAAGACCAGCACCATCGCCTGCTCGGCCTTTACCGCAGACACCCAGAGCGGCGACCGGGTCTTTGGCCGCAACTACGACTTCTCGGCCACCAACACCGCCATCGTCTACACGAACCCCGGTAAGGGTCGTCACGCCTCCTACTCCACCATCGACCTGAGCTTCCTCGGCCTCGACAAGGACAAGGACGTAGAGAGCCTCGGCCAGAAGATCCTGACCCTCGCGGCCCCCTATGTGCCGCTGGACGGCGTCAACGACGCCGGTGTGGCCTGCGGCATCTTCATGTCCTATCAGGGCGAAGGAAAAGGCACCCCCACCGACACCCAGACCGACAAGCCCGACCTCACCTCCACCACCCTGCTCCGGCTCATCCTCGACTACGCCGACTCGGTGGAGGACGCTGTGGCGCTGGCCCAGCAGTACGACCTTCACGACTCGGCAAGCAGCTGCTTCCACTACATGGTGGCCGACTCCACCGGCCGCAGCGCCGTCCTCGAGTGGGTAGGTGCTGATGCCGACCACGACGCCGACGGCTCTCAGCGTCAGCTGAACGTCCTCTGGAACGACACCGACGCCCTCTCCGATTCCTCCGACTGGCAGGTGGTGACCAACTTCATCAAGGCGCCCGGCTACTACGACGGCACTGCCGTCGAGATGAAGGGCCTCGACCGCTACGAGCACCTTGCGGCTGCCCTGCGCCAGACCAACGGCGTCGTGGCTGACAAGAACGCTGCCATGGACCTGCTGGCTTCGGTGGGCCGCCGCACCTGGAACAACGACGACTCCAACAGCAACACCATCCACAGCGTGGTCTACGATTTGACCGATCGGTCTGTTCTCTGGGTAGGCAATGAGCACTACGGCGAGGATGGATATACATTTGAGTTTCAGCTTGGGGCGTAAAATGTAATTTTCTTGCGGTAAGCTTGACTTTTTTGAATTTCGCATATACTGAAAGCGGAAATGCAAAGATTCCATTTGACTCACCCTCTCTCCTATAAAATAGGCGGGTGAACCGCAGGACGATTATATTACACTTTCCGATAAAAGAACAGGAGCTGCGTCCCGAAAGGATGCAGCTCCTGTTCTTTATATTATCTTACTTCAACACTGCGCCGAGGTTTGCGCTGGTGACCATGCGGGCGTAGCGGCTCAGCCAGCCGGTCTTGATGTTGGGCTCGGGCGCAACGTACTTTGCCTTGCGCTCGGCCAGCACTGCATCGCTGACCTCCAGCGTGATGGAGGCGTTGGGGATATCAATGGAAATGGTATCCCCTTCCTCGATCAGGCCGATGGGGCCGCCGGAGGCCGCCTCCGGGCTGACGTGACCGATGGCAGCACCGCGGGATGCGCCGGAGAAGCGGCCGTCGGTGATGAGGGCCACCGTCTTATCCAGCTTCATGCCTGCCAGCGCAGAGGTGGGGTTGAGCATCTCCCGCATGCCCGGGCCGCCCTTGGGGCCTTCGTAGCGGATGACCACCACATCGCCCGGGACGATCTTGCCCGCGTAGATGGCGGCAATGGCCTCCTCCTCGCTGTTGAACACCCGCGCCGGGCCGGAATGCTGCTGCATCTCCGGGGCGACAGCGCTGCGCTTGACCACACAGCCGTCCGGGGCAATGTTGCCCCACAGGATCTGCAGACCGCCGGTCTCAGAGTAGGGGTTCTCGATGGGACGGATGGCCTTTTCGTTCAGGATATGGGCACCCTTGATGTTCTCGCCAAGGGTCTTGCCGGTGACGGTGGGCACTTCCAGATCCAGCAGGCCCTTCTTGGCCAGCTCCGCCTGTACTGCCGGGATGCCGCCCGCTGCGTACAGATCCGGCATATGGGTGGGACCTGCCGGTGCCAGATGGCACAGGTTGGGGGTCTTGGCGCTGATCTCGTTGAACAGCTTCAGGTCGATGGGCACACCGGCCTCGTAGGCGATAGCCAGCAGGTGCAGCACCGTGTTGGTGGAGCAGCCCAGCGCCATATCACAGGTCAGTGCGTTGCGGATGGAGCGCTCGTTGATGATCTGGCGCGCGGTGATGCCCTTGCGCACCATCTCCATCACAGCCATACCGGCGTGCTTTGCCAGCTGCAGACGCTTGGAGTACACAGCCGGGATGGTGCCGTTGCCGGGCAGGGCGATGCCGATGGCCTCGCACAGGCAGTTCATGCTGTTGGCGGTGTACATACCGGAGCAGCTGCCGCAGCTGGGGCAGCAGTTGCAGGTGCAGTCTTCCAGCTGCTCGTCGGTGATCATACCGGCCTTATAAGCGCCCACGGCCTCGAACATCTTGGAAAGGCTGACTTCCTCGCCGCCGTAGGTGCCGGCCAGCATGGGGCCGCCGGAGCAGACCACAGCGGGCACATCCATGCGCACCGCTGCCATCACCATGCCGGGCACGATCTTATCGCAGTTGGGCACCAGCACAAGGCCGTCCAGCTGGTGTGCCATCAGCATGGTCTCCACGCTGTCGCAGATCAGCTCGCGGGAGGCCAGAGAGTACTTCATGCCCACATGACCCATGGCGATGCCATCGCATACACCGATGGCAGGGATCAGGATGGGGGTACCACCGGCCATCTGCACACCGGCCTTGACAGCCTCGGCGATCTTATCCAGATTCATGTGTCCGGGCACGATCTCGCTGTAAGCGCTCACCACGCCGATGAGGGGGCGCTCCAGCTCCTCCGGGGTGTAGCCCAGCGCATAAAACAGGCTGCGGTTGGGCGCGCGCTCCGAGCCCTTGGTCACGTTGTCACTTCTCATTGCAAATCCTCTTTTCTGATAAAGCCCTCTCCGTCACGGCTGCGCCGTGCCACCTCTCCCGAGGGGGAGAGGTTTTCGCGGAGGAGCTATAAGATTCCCTTTTCAACAAAAACTCCCCCTTTCGGGGGAGCTGACCGCCGAAAAGCGGTCTGAGAGGGTTCTCCTCTTACTTCTTCAGCCAGCTCATCATGCTGCGCAGCTCTGCGCCCACCTTCTCGATGGGGTGTTCGGCCTGCATCCGGCGCTCAGCCAGGAAGTGGACCTTGCGGCCGCCGTTGGGGCTCATCTCGGTCAGGAACTCGGAAGCGAAGGTGCCGTCCTGGATCTCGGTCAGGACCTTCTTCATCTCCTTGCGGGTCTCCTCGGTGATCAGGCGCTTGCCGGTGCGGTAGTCGCCGTACTCGGCAGTGTTGGAGATAGAGTAGCGCATCTTGGAGAAGCCGCCCTCGTTGATCAGGTCAACGATCAGCTTCATCTCGTGGCAGGTTTCAAAGTAGGCCATCTCGGGCTCGTAGCCGGCCTCCACCAGCGTATCGAAACCGGCGTGGATCAGCTCGGAAACGCCACCGCACAGCACGGCCTGCTCGCCGAACAGATCGGTCTCGGTCTCCTCCTTGAAGGTGGTCTGCAGAATGCCTGCACGGCCAGCGCCGATGCCGGAAGCGTAAGCCAGTGCGATATCCTTGGCCTTACCGGTATAGTCCTGCTCCACGCAGATCAGAGAGGGGCAGCCCTCGCCCTCGGTGTACAGGCGGCGCACGATGTGGCCGGGGCCCTTGGGAGCGATCATGATGACGTCCACGTTCTTGGGAGCGGTGATGGTCTTGAAGTGGATGTTGAAGCCGTGTGCAAAGGCCAGTGCCTTGCCCTCGGTCATGTAGGGAGCAACCTGGGTGTTGTAGATATCGGCGCACAGCTCGTCGGGCACCAGCATCATGACAACGTCACCAGCCTTGGCAGCCTCTTCCACTTCCATCACCTTGAAGTTTTCGTGGGTGGCAGCGAACTCAGAAGCCTTTGCCCAGTGAGCAGAGCCCTTGCGCAGACCCACCACAACGTTGACGCCGCTCTCGGCCAGATTCTCAGAGTGTGCATGACCCTGGCTGCCGAAGCCGATGACAGCGACGGTCTTGCCGTCCAGCACGCCGAGGTTGCAGTCGGAATCGTAGTATTTCTTGATAGCCATAATCGTTAGTCTCCTTTTACATTAACTGGTTGGTTTATCTTCCGGTCTTGTATGCTCTGTTCTATCTTTCGCTCACCCTGAGCGGAAAAGCAATGTGATTTATGCCCGTCTTGCGCCCGGCGGGGGCAGCTGGACGGAGCGCACCTCCTGCGGCGGCTTCTGGATATGCTGGTGCATCCCGCCGCGCTCCAGTGCGGTAACGCCGGTGCGGCACTGCTCAAGGATGTTGTAGCCCTCGAACATTTTCAAAAATGCGTCCAGCTTGTCCGGCCGGCCGATCAACTCAAACACCATGCTGTCCGGGGAAAGATCGATGATCTTTGCCTTGTAGATGCAGGCGATCTCCCGCAGCTCTGTGCGGTTGTGCACGTCCGATTCCACCTTGAGCAGCAGCAGCTCCCGCTCCAGCGCTTTTTCGCTGTCCAGCACGAACACCTGCCGGGTGACTTCCAGCCGCTCGGTCTGCAATACCAGCTGCTGCAAGGCCTTTTCATCGCTGGTAATGGTCACTGTGATGCGGCTGACTGCCGGGTCGTTGGTGGCGGACACCGTAAGGCTGTCGATATTGAAGCCGCGGCGGCAGAACAGGCTGGACACCCGGGCCAGAACGCCGCTCTGGTTGTCCACCAGCAGGCTGATGACCCTGCGCTGATCAGATTTCATGATGCTGTGTCCTCCTTATTCCATGATGATGTCGTTGATATCGCCGCCGCCGGGGATCATGGGCAGCACCTTTTCGTCCTTGTCAATGATGCACTCGATCCAGGTGGGGCCCTTCTGCTGCAGGGCATCCGCAAAGGCTTCCTGAAACTCCGGCAGATTGGTGCAGCGGTAGCCCTTCAGGCCAAAGCCGTCTGCCAGCTTGACAAAATCGGTCTTGCGGTGGGGGTCGGTCTGGCTGTAACGCTTGCCGTAAAAGCTGGTCTGCCACTGGCGCACCATGCCCAGCACCGAGTTATTGAAGATGACCGTGATGATGGGCAGCTCGTAGCTGACGGCGGTGCAGGCTTCGTTCAGGTTCATGTGGAAGGAGGCGTCACCGGTAAACATCACCACACGCTGCTGGCGTCCCAGTGCCATCTGGGCACCAATGGCAGCGCCGTAGCCAAAGCCCATGGTGCCAAGGCCGCCGCTGGTGATAAAGCCACGGCTCTTGGTGTGGCGCAGGTACTGCGCCGCCCACATCTGGTGTTGACCCACATCGGTAACATACACGGCGTCGGGGCCGCACTGGTTGCACACCTCGCCGATGACCTGATGGGGCATCAGCCGGGTGGGGTCGGACACAGGATGGTAATCCTGTGCCTGCCAGCTCTGGATCATCGTCATCCAGTCCGGGTGCTTGGCGGGCTTGATCTGGGGCAGCATGGCGTTCAGCACATAGGCTGCATCGCCCACGATGGAAAGATCCACGTCCACGTTCTTGCCCAGCTCGCTGGCGTCAATGTCGATCTGGATGATGGTGGCGTTTTTGGCAAAGGTCTTGGGGTTCAGCGCCACACGGTCGGAGAAGCGGGTACCCACCGCGATGAGCACATCGCACTCTGCCACCGCCCGGTTGGAGGTGTAGCAGCCGTGCATCCCCAGCATGCCCAGATTCATCGGGTCGCCATAGGGCACAACGCCTGCGGCCATCAGGGTGTAGGTGGCGGGGATCTCCGCCTTGTGCAGCAGATCCCGCAGCGGCTGGCAGCTGGCTGCGCTGCGCACGCCGCCGCCAAAGTACACCAGCGGGCGCTGTGCGGCGTTGATGAGGTCTGCCGCCCAGTGCACCTGCTCCTCATTATAGGTAGTTACGGTGCGGATGGGCTCCGGCTGCTTGGGGGTGAACTCGCACACTGCTGCGGTCACGTCCTTGGGGATATCCACCAGCACCGGGCCCTTGCGGCCGCTCTGCGCAATGCGGAAGGCTGCCCGCATGGTGTCAGCCAAGTCCTCTACCCGGCGCACCGTGAAGTTATGCTTTGTGATGGGCACCGTAATGCCCTCGATGTAAGCTTCCTGAAAGCCGTCTTTGCCGATACTGCTGGTGGGCACGTTGCCGGTAAAGGCCACCATGGGCACCGAGTCCATATAGGCGGTTGCAATGCCGGTGACCAGATTGGTGGCACCCGGGCCGCTGGTGGCCAGCACCACGCCGGTGCGGCCGGTGGCGCGGGCGTAGCCGTCCGCTGCATGGGCTGCGCCCTGCTCGTGGGCGGTAAGCACATGGGTGATGCGGTCGGCATTCTTATACAGCTCGTCGTAAAGGTTCAGCACAGCGCCGCCGGGGTAGCCAAAAAGAGTGTCCACTCCCTGCTCGCACAGGACCTCTACAAAGATCTGAGAACCATTCAACTGCATGGTGTTGCTCCTATTCCTGTTCCACTTCTTATCCATTCCCTCAGGGAGAGCTTTTGAAAAAGAAAAAGCCCTTGTCCCCTGCTTTCTTCAAGAGACAAAGACCTTGTAACATCAAGCTCTCTGCGGTACCACTCTCGTTGGCGTGCTGTGCACACCCTCTCACGGGCTTCCAACAAAGCCCTGCACGGTAACGGCTGCAACCGGCGCTGCTTACAGGGGTTTGCACCCGTTGGGCAGGCTGCTCCGGGATGATTTTCCGCACGAAACGCTGACTGCCTTGCACCAGACGGCAGCTCTCTGAACAGTGGGGATCGTGTGGTACTTTTTCCCATCTGCGCATTTGTTGATGTAAATTATACTATAAACCGGGCTTTTGTCAATCGACAATTTGTAACCTGAATCAGCCCAAAGATGAAGCATTTTTAACACCCCTTGCATCCCCGCCCGAACCGCTGTATACTTTTGATATCCGCGTACCTGCGTTTTGTAGGGTATGTGCTATTGGAGAGGAAAAGGGATCGACCTATGAAATTAAGAGAATGGAATGCCCATCTGCATGGGCTTGTTGTGTTCCGCGCCCTGCTGAACGACCCTGTTGTGGCAAAGCTTTTAGACCTGACCGACCGCATGGAGGCGGGCTGCTCCTCCTACGGCCCGGTATGCGATGCCGTAGCCGCCTTTGAGGCCGCTTTGTTCGAGTACACCACCAACTGGGGCAGCTACCTGAGCAATGCTGTGCTGGAGGCCGAGACCATCTGCGTGCGGCAGGCCGCTGCCGGGCAGCTGGACGCGCTGCTGCAAAGCGCCTTGGACAGCGAGCTGCAGTTTTTGCAGCAGCTGTGCGGGCTGACGCTGGACGAGCTGTTCCAGACCGCCTACTCGGAGCAGGCGCAGCGGCCGGAACTGGCTTTCCTGCCCCGGTGGCAGACCTGTGAGCTCGACCTTGCCGCCGCCTACGCCCAGCGCATGAGCGAGGTGGGCAAAAAGGGCTACGGTATGTTTGCAAAGCACCATGTATTCACGGTGGAGAACGGCCAGCTTGTGCCGGTAAAATACCCCGACCCGCAGCGCCTTTCCGAGCTGCCCGGCTACGAGAAGGAGCGGGAAAAGGTGATCGCCAACACAAAGGCACTGCTAGCCGGGATGCCCGCCAACAATGTGCTGCTGTACGGTGACGCCGGTACCGGCAAATCCAGCGCGGTAAAGGCCATTGCCAACGAGTTTGCGCCCGAGGGACTGCGGCTGGTAGAGGTAAAAAAGAACCAGCTGTATCAGATCCCCGACCTGATGGACAAGCTGGCGGCAAACCCGCTCAAGTTCATTTTGTTCATCGACGATCTGAGCTTTACCGCCAACGACGACAACTTTGCCGCCTTGAAGGCCATCTTGGAGGGCAGCGTAGGCGGACGCGCTCAGAACATTGCGGTGTACGCCACCTCCAACCGCCGCCACCTCATCAAGGAAACCCTCTCGGACCGCACCGGCGACGACATCCATGAAGCCGACACCCGGCAGGAGTTGATGAGCCTTTCCGCCCGGTTCGGCCTTACGGTCACCTTCCAGCGGCCGGAGAAGGCACGGTTCGAGACCATTCTGGAGGAGCTGGCAAAGCAGCACAACATCCAGATGCCCACCGAGCAGCTGCTGCTCAAGGCCGAGGCCTTTGCCCTGCGTGCCGGCGGCCGCAGCCCCCGGGTGGCCAAGCAGTTCATCGAGCAATGCGAGGCCGGTGTGCAGAAGTAAATGCACCAGTTTTAAACGTTATCAAAAACGGGACACCAAAGCATCCGCAGATGCTCCGGTGTCCCGCTTTTCTTGTCTTATTTTTCGCTCAGTCCCGCACGGCGATGCACTCGATCTCCAGCTTTGCGCCCTTGGGGATGGCTGCCACCTGCACGCAGCTGCGGGCGGGGAACGGCTCGGCAAAGGCCTTGGCGTACTCTGCGTTCACTGCGGCAAAATCGTTGATATCGGCCAGAAAGATCACCGTCTTGACCACGTTGTTCATGGAAAGCCCCGCCTCGGCCAGAATCGCCTTCAGGTTAGCAAGGCTCTGGGCGGCCTGCTGCTCCACGGTATCGGCCATGGTGCCGGTGGCGGGGTCTACCGGGATCTGGCCGGAGGTGAAGACGAGACCGCCCACGGTGTAGCCCTGAGAGTAGGGGCCGATGGCGCCGGGAGCTTTTTCGGTGCTGATGATGTTCATATCGATTACCTCACATATCATAAATAGGGGAGTCTCCCGCCAAAAGGGGAGCCGATGAAAAAAGTCTACCACCAACTGTCCCCGCCGTCAACGGGCAGCAGGGAACGGTCCCGGAATTTCCGGAAAAAGGGAATGTAAAATTATTTGGAAAAATCTACGCAAATCATCTTGACAAGAAATAAACTTTTATGATAAAAATAGAGCATGAAAGTAACATTTTTGCAGAAAAACGCAGGCGCAGCGCAGGCAGGAAAGCCAGCTTTGCGCAGGCGCGTTTCTTTTTTGCAGAAAAAGCGAATTTCTGAACCCTCGGAAGGGGCAGAAAGGATAAGATATGTCGATTTTGGTAGATGATTCAAATAAAACAGCCTGCCGTGCAGCGGAGGCTGGACTGCAGCAGAAAAACTGTGCTGCGCTGGTGCGCCCGGCGGGTACGGGCAAAGGCTGCATCGTGTGGGAGCTGCTGGACGCCCACCCCGAGATGCGCGTGCTCTGGGTGGTGTCCTGCGCTGCCCGTCTGGAGCTGCGCCGCGCCCTGACAAAGCGGCTGGGCCGGACGCTGGGCGGCCGGGTACGGCTGATGAGCTGCGAGCAGCTGGCCGTGCAGAATGCGCTGGGCTGGG
>OHKF01000734.1_pt1 | contig 16591 bp, 13 predicted proteins | sample 1568781 | NCBI WGS metagenome assembly OHKF01 (sample SAMEA3879580, study PRJEB24766) | human gut metagenome | biome: human-associated habitat; feature: feces | place: USA | collected 1985/1987
GCTGCGGGTTTAACCTCAGCACGAGCCGCGCTGGTAGCATCATACATTCCCATATTATTTATTTTTTATTAAAAAGGTAATTTATCTAATTCTTCAAAATTTGTTATATCTAAATCAAGAGTCTCTTCTTTTAATTCCTCTGAAGCCAATTCTGTACTAGAATCTTCAGTAACTGCTATCAGATCAAATACCTGATCTCTAGTACTTTGTTCCAGTTTGAATATAGAACCATATTGTAATAGCATAGTTCTTTGCTTACCTTTAAAGGAAACAGTATTTGATTTAGTTAGCTTGTTCCCAGCATCTTTATCCGCAAACATTTCAGATTTGCCAATAAGAGGAATAGTTACCTCATTAGATTTTTGAGAATAAGCAATTGAGATTCTATCTCCAGCAGTTGCTCCGATTAGAGCGGCTGCTTCAGGAGAAATAATTAACTTATTTTCTCCTACTTCAATGATTGGTTGCCCATTAGAGTTAACCTTTGGTTTTAAAGACTTAATTTCTTCACACTTTAAGTTACTAATAGACTTGGTTGTTTCATCAAATTCAAATGTTACTTTAAACATATGATTTATTTAGACAGAGAGGGATAGATTCTCTCCCAATGAGATACAAATGTACCATCTTCTTGATACTCAGCTACAATGATATCTTTATTTGCCAAATGAGCAGGACGAGCACCACAAAGTACTTCTCCATTCATACCAAAATTGATACACAAATTAGATTCTTCATCACGATGAACAAATCCAATTGCATCAGATTTAGCAGATAATACTCTTTTAGTTTTACCTACAAGATCAAGATCTTTTACAGATCCATCAAGACCTTCAGATAATGCTGTATCTTTAACGTGACCACAAATAATTAAGTTAGGAGCAGCAGAGGCAATTAAGTCAATAACTGCTTCCAGTGCCTGTCTCCAAAAACTATATCCAGCTCCATTGGGAATTTGTGTAACGTCCTTAATTTCATACTTTGTAGTAAACTGAGGAGAATTTTGCCACATTTTAAGAGCCATATCTTTGGTCATTTCTTCTAAGGCTGTGATTGTATCAATTGTAATATAAGTATATGGCTTTCCTGCATCCTTGATAGCTTTAATAACCTCTTTTAGCTCTTTTAAACTAGAAACCTTAACTTTAAGAGCATCTACATATGTAGAACCATTTTCAAAGTCAAGAATAAGATTATTTTCCAGTGTACTAAGAATGGTAGTTTTTCCTCAAATTGTTATCGTTAAGTTTTTTATCTTAACTTCTTATAGTTTCCTATAAGTTCGGCGTACATTTTCATCCAAAATTTATTTGGATGTCAGGGACTCTTGGAAGGATTATATTCTATTAATAGTTTCACCTTCTACGCTCTACGGTGGTTAATTATATTATTAATTAACTTACCTCGGTATTTGCAAAAATTTGTTATATTTTCGTTTTAGAAAAATAGTGCTATTTCTGTATATTAAATCCTTAAACGCATTTTGATCTTTTCTTTTAGTTATATATAGAACATATAACGGATGTTTAGCCCTATGTTCTGTAGTGATAGGTCTAGAAAAGATATTTTGTTGAATTAAATAGCTTTGAACAGATTCTAAAAACATTCTTGAATTACAACAAATACTAATACTTACATATCCTGTTGATTTAATGGTAATACAACCATCTCCATCAAAGTATCCAAGAATAAAGGAATTAATTAAAGATTCTTTTATATTAGGAATGACAAAGTCCTTATGAGATTTATCTTCAAAAACAAACAGGTTGAATACAGTACGATAACCGGCGGGAAGCTCGCTTATAAACTGCATCAATACCTTTTGAGGAATAGTATCCACTGCCGAAGCATCCGGCTCCTCATACGTCTCCGGCACATCGTCCAAGGCAGCGGACTGGCTCATCACATCATTCTTCCGCAAATACTGCAATACCGTATTCACCATTACACGTTCCATCCACGCCCGCAAAGAGCCCTCTCCCCGCCAAGTGAACTTATCGAAAGAGTCGAAGAGCTTCAGGAAACCGTCATGCATCAAATCCTGTGCAGTTTCCCGGTCACCGGCGTAACGCAAACATACGCCGAGCATCCGCCCCGCATACTGTTCGTACAGTTCTTTGCGGGCAAGGTTGTCGCCTTGCCTGCAGCGTTCTGCCAATACCTGTTCTTCCATCCTCTCTTTTAACACGTGTTTACCTTATAAATGCAACGGGCACAAAAATACTGCATCCGGCAGATAGGAAATTCATTCTTTATTTTCTTTAACATTCTTATAAGCAGTATTTATGCAGTCCCGGCATTTTCTGAATACAAAACCTAAAACAGAACCAATAACAAAACCTCTACTTATGAAAAAGTTAAGAACGATATTAGCCGCATTTCTGCTGTTGTTCATCGCCACCCCCGTACTGCAATCCTGCCTGGACGATTGGGATGATGCCGAACACCCGTTGCTCGCCATCGGCACAGTGCGAATAATCGACGGAAAAGACTACTACTTCGCCCTCGATGAAGGAACCAAAATGTTTCCCGGTGACACTGCCCAAGTGGATAACTACACTCTGGTGGAAGGACAGCGCGCCTTTGTATATTTCAACCTGCTGGATGAAGAAGTAACCGGCTACGATTACAATGCCAAAATCAACCATGTAGAGAATATCCTAACCAAAGACATTTATTTCATGCCTGCCGAAAAGGCCGACAGCATCGGCGACGACCGCATCAACATCAACAATATGTGGATTACGGACAACTACCTGAACATCCAATACCAGCTATACCACAGCAACAGCAATGATAAAAAACATATGCTGAACCTTATAGTCAACGAAGCATCCGACGGCAAGAATGACAAAGAGGGATATATTACGCTGGAATTCCGCCAGAATGCTTACGGTGACGAGCCGCTCATGCCGGGACAAGGGCTTGTCTCTTTCAAACTGGATAAGATAGCCGACCGGATACCCGGAAAAACCGGACTCAATATCCGCGTAAAAAGTTTGCACGACGGCGAATATTACAAAACCATTGACTTTAAAACGGACGAAAACTAAACTATTCTTTGCAATACCCTTTTCAATGTCTTTTTATTTAAAGCGGAGCAGGCTGTTTGCCTTCACTCCGCTTTGTTCTTTCCTACCTTCTGCCCACCGGGTCTTGCTCTATCCTTCTTCCATGTAACTCCGTGCCTGAAAAGAAACAAATCAGCCTCTTCCCGTTTTTGGTCCACTCCCCTTTTATCCCTTGTTTCCCCTTTTCCAGCGTTAAGTTTCCCGGCTTCGGAAATTATTTCCCGGCAAGACAGCGTGTCCTTCCGTACTTTTGGAAAAAAATCAGAACGATATATATATGAGAACAAAAGTACCCGTTATCCTATTGTCTGTTCTTGCCCTGCTGTTCCATGCTTGCGGCGGCAAGGATACCCAAGACAAGCAAGAGCTGTCAGTCAGCACTTCCCAAGTTACTGCATTGCCCCAAAACGGCAATAAAGAGTTTCCTTTCATAGCCCGGCCGTTCCGCACCAGCGAACTGTCATTCCGGGTAGGCGGGCCTATCGACCGCTTCGACGTGTATGCCGGTAACCGATACGAACGAGGAAACATCATTGCAGAGATAGACCCGCGCGATTTCCGCATCCGCAAAGAACGCGCCGAAGCCGTTTACCGCCAAAGCAAAGCCGAGTTCGAACGCATAGAGGCGTTATACCGGAAAGAGAACATCTCCGCCAGCACCTACGAAAAGGCAAAAGCCGATTATATCTCCGCCAAAACAGCCTTTGATACCGCCGTATGCGAACTGGAAGACACCCGCCTTACAGCCCCTTTCACCGGATATGTAGACGAAGTGTACATCGAAAAATTCCAGGATGTCAAGGCAACCCAGCCGGTCGTATCCCTTATCGACATACATCAGCTAAGGATAGAAATATATGTACCGCAGGAAATAGCCTATGCGGCACAGTCGTCGGACAGCATACGGATATGCTTCGACGCCATCCCCGGGCAGACCTACCGGGCCAAGGTTATAGAAGTGTCCAAAGGCACTACCCGCAACAATCTATCCTATCTGCTTACAGCCATATTGCCCAATGAAGGTGGTAAACTGCTTGCTGGCATGTCCGGCAAAGCGATTCTGGACATACCGCAGGCAGAGAGTGCCGCCGGTTTCTGCATCTCCCAGGCGGCACTCTGTCACCGGCCTTCCACAGGCGATTATGTATGGGTGGTTAATCCTGCCACATCGCAAGTCAGCCGCCGTAAAGTAACAGTAGCCAAATTGCTGCCCGACGGACTGGTACAGATTGCAGACGGACTGCAAATAGGAGAAACCCTCGCAACAAGCGGTCTGCGTTTCCTCTCGGACGGCATGAAAGTAGACATTACCTCTAAAGACAAGTAATTATGAAACTGGTAAAATACTTTTTATCGAAAAAGCCCGTCACAATCCTGCTGTTGGTATTAGTATTGGCAGGCGGATTGCTGGCGTACGTCAAAATGGGCAAGCTGGAAGATGCTCCGTTCACCATTAAACAGGCGCTGGTATTGACTCCCTATCCGGGAGCTTCTCCCTCGGAAGTACAGTCACAGGTTACAGATGTGCTGGAAGAGTCCATCCAGGCATTGGGCGAACTCTATTACCTGAAAACGGAGAACCGTGCAGGACTGTCCAAAATCACCGTTTATGTAAAGAAAGAAATCCGTGCCGACGAAATGCAGCAGCTTTGGGACAAACTGCGCCGCAAAGTAAACGACGTACAGAGCAAGCTGCCCGAAGGCGCCGGTCCCTCTGTTGTGAATGATGACTTCGGCGATGTGCTGGGCGTTTTTTACGGGCTTACCGGAAGCGGACACAGCTACCGCGAACTTGAAGATGAAGCCAAACTTATAAAGAATGAAATTCTGAAAGTAAAGGATGTTGCCAAAGTAGAGATTTACGGAACACAGACACCTACGATAGACATTTCCGTAAGCCCCTCCGTCATGGCCCGTAGCGGCATCACAATGGCCGACATTGCCCGCGCGTTCGAGGCTCAGAACAAAGTTGTGGATGCCGGCGGCATAGACGTCGGTTCCAACCGCCTGCGTATCGAGTCCACCGGAAATTTCTATTCGCTGGACGACATACGCAACCTTACAATCGTATCGCGCACCGGAGAGCATTTCCGGCTCGCAGACATTACCCGGATTGAAGAAAGCTACCAGACCCCGGCAAGCAACCTGATGCGCATCAACGGACAACCCGCTGTCGGCATCGCCATTTCCACCGTTCCCTCCGGAAATGTGGTCGATATGGCAGCCGCCGTCAAGGAATCGCTCCAACAGATGTCGGGCAGCATGCCCGAAGGCTTCGAACTTGTAACCCTGTACGACCAGGGCTACGAATCGGCAGTCGCCAACCAGGGTTTTATCCTCAACCTCATCATATCCGTACTTACCGTAGTGGCAATCCTGCTCTTTTTTATCGGTTTCAAAAACGGATTGCTGATAGGCAGCGGACTGGTATTCTCCATTTTTGCCACCCTGATAGTGATGTTATGCACCGACATCGCACTTCAACGCATGTCATTGGCTGCTATCATCATCGCCATGGGAATGCTGGTGGATAATGCCATTGTGGTGTCCGACTCCGCACTGGTAAACATGCAACGGGGCATGAGAAAGCGGGTTGCCATCATGCGCGCCTGTTCCTCCACTGCCCTGCCGTTGCTGGCGGCAACCGTCATTGCCATATTGACGTTCCTGCCCATTTATTTTTCACCCCACATCACCGGTGAACTGCTTTCCTCGCTGGTAATCGTTATCGGGGTTTCGCTGATGTTCAGCTGGGTGTTCGCACTGACGCAAACTCCGTTCTTCATTCAGGAATTTGTACGCCGTCCCCGGCCGGAAGAGTTGAAAAGCACCCTGTTCGACGGAAAGTATTACAATATGTTCCGCCGTTCCCTGCACTGGGTCATCAAACATCGCTATGCCACAATAGCCTGCATGGTCTTACTGCTGGTACTCTCTGCATGGAGCTTCAAATTCATCCCCAAAGTATTCGTGCCTGCACTGGACAAGCAATATTTTACCGTAGACGTATGGCTGCCCGAAGGTTCCAACATCGACGAAACCGGGAAGCTGGCGGAAGAAATGGCAGCATATATCCGTACACACGGGGAAGCGGAAATGGTGTCTACCTTCATCGGCAGAACCCCACCCCGCTATTATCTGTCGAACGTAGCATTCGGACCTCAGTCCAACTATACACAACTGCTTGTGAAGTGCCATACTTCGGAAGAGTCGCGCCGGCTCAACGCCGCATTGCAGAACTCTATCCGCCTGAAATTTCCCGGACCGCTCATCAAAGTAAACAAATTCGAACTGAGCCCGCTGACGGAAGCCGTTATCGAAGCCCGCTTCCTGGGCCCCGACCCGGCAGTGCTCGATTCGCTCGTAGGGCAGGCCATCGAAATCATGCGCCGCAATCCTAAAGTAGCGGATGCCCGTAACGAATGGGGAAATATGGCATTGATGCTACGCCCCGTCTACGATCCGGTAAAAGCCGGCGAACTGGGCATCACCAAAGCGCAGATGATGCAATCCGTCAAATCCATCAGCGACGGTGTACCGGTAGGCATCTATCGGGATAACGAGAAGAAAGTCCCTGTTCTGCTGAAGTCCGAAGGATACGACATTACGGATGCGGCTTCCCTGGGCAACTTCTCCGTATGGAACGGCGAACGCTCGGCTCCCTTATCGCAAGTGACGGAACGCATTGAAACAACGTGGGAATTTCCGCAGATGCGTACCTATAACCGCCAGCTCAGCATGGCTGCCATGTGCGGTGTAAAACCTGGGCATACCATGGCAGAGGTACACGGGGAAATACGCAGTGAGATAGAGGCAATGCCGCTACCGCCGGGTTATACATTCTTTTGGGATTCGCAGTACAAAGACCAGGGTGAAGCCATGGAAGCGATTGCCAAATACTTCCCGCTGGCATTCCTCATGCTGATTGTAATTCTGGTGGCGCTGTTCGGCAACTTCCGCCAGCCCATCATCATCCTGTGCATACTTCCCCTGTCACTGATAGGTGTCGCCGTAGGAATGCTGCTCACCGGATTCGATTTCGGCTTCTTCCCCATTGCCGGCTGGCTGGGATTGCTGGGTATGATTATCAAAAACGTTATCGTGCTGATAGACGAAATCAACATTCAGCGCCGCGAAGGAGTTCCTGCTTACACAGCCGTGATAGAATCCACCGTTTCGCGTACCCGTCCTGTACTAATGGCTGCCACGACTACCATTCTCGGTATGGTTCCGTTGCTGTTCGATATTGCTTTCGGCGGCATGGCAGCTACAATTATCTTCGGACTGACATTCGCCACTTTGCTGACGCTGTTTGTCACTCCGGCATTATATACCCTGTTTTATCGTATAAAAACCAATAAGTAAGCATGAAGACATTCTATACTTTATTACTTTTTTATTTGTGTGTTCAGCCCGTATTTTCCCAGCAGGATTCCCTGCTGGAGAAATATAGGGCAATGGCTTTGGACTATAACCACGACTTGCGTGCGGCAGACAAGAACATAGCTTCCAGCATGGAGCTGATAAAAGCCGCCAAAGCCGATTTAAAGCCCAAACTGTCGGGAGACGCAAACTTCCAGTACACCGGAAATCCCATCGAACTTACCGTGAACCTGCCCCAAAGTAATCCCCTCACTTTCGAAGGGCGTGACATGAAATACGGAGCATCCCTCTCGTTGATGCAGCCCCTCTACACCGGCGGACGCATCCGCGAATCCATCCGGCTGGCAAAGCACCAACAATCCATGAATGTTCATCAGGCGGAACTGCTCCACTCCTCCGTATGCTACCAGACGGATATGCAATACTGGAATGCCGTAGCCCGCCGGGAACTGATGAACATAGCCACAGACTACCGCAATTCGGTCGCTTCACTGGCGCGCACTATCCGCGAACGCGTTGAGGCGGGACTTGTCGACCCTCAAGACCTGCTCATGGCAGAAGTCAAACTCAATGAAGCCGAATACCAGGTATTGCAGGCACGTAACAGTTTTGAGACCGGACGCATGGCGCTCAACTCCCTGATAGGCATGCCGCTCGAATCCGAGACCGAAGTGCAGGAGTCCATTCCCGTAGTGCTTCCATCCGACAGCCTGTCGGCATCCGACGGAAGCAACCGTCCCGAACTGCTTATGGCGCACGACCAAATAAAAATAGCCGAAAGCCAGGGCAAGCTGACGGACTCCAAATACAAGCCGCAACTGTATGTCGGAATAGACGGCAGCTATTCCTCACCCGGCTATGACTTCAAAACCGACCTCGACCCTAACTATGCCATATACGCCAAATTGTCCGTTCCTATTTTCGAATGGGGCAAACGACGCAACGAAAAACGTTCTTCCACCTGGAAAGTAGGCATGGCAAACGACTATCTCAATAAAGTGACGGATAACGTAAACCTCGAAATACAAACCGCCCGCACTTCTCTTGCACAAGCCATAAAACAGGTGGACCTCACCGGAAGTTCCCTTGAGAAAGCACGTGAAAACGAACAGAAGGCACTGGAACGTTATGAAGAGGGGAAAATCTCCATCATGGAAGTCATTGAAGCCCAGAACTACCGGCAAGCCTCGCAAATAAACTACGTACAAGCCAAAGTTTCAGCACAAAGCTCCTACTCCGGCCTGATAAAAGCATTGCACAGCTATTGAGTTTTCCCAAAACATTATAACTTTGTCCCCCATGAAATGGAATAATCTGATATACGGCATTCTGTTCTCCGGATTAGGAGCGTTCTCCTACTTCCTGCTGGTAGACTACACCAATCTGTCTCCTCATATTGCCGATGCACTCTATTCCCGCGGAGCGTTCATCTATTTTATCCTGGCATTCAATGTGCTGGGATATGCTACCCTCCGCCTCAGTTCATGGATTAATACACAGTATGCCGTAAATATGCGTTCACGGTGGAAAATTCCCGTCATCTATCTGGCAGGCATGTCGCTCTTCCTGTTGCTGAACTACGGGCTGCTCGTAAGCGCCAAAATACTGGCGGGAGCAGCCAATCCGTTCTCCATTCAGCCAAGAGGGTGGTGGATGCTGATTACCATCTGGCTTGTGGAACTTGTTATCTTGGGATTATTATTGGCAAACCGTTCTACCCAAAAGGCGTTGAGGCTGCAACAACGGGCGGCTGTATTGCAGGCCGAAAACGACACGGCACGCTACACCGCCCTGCAAAACCAGCTCAATCCTCATTTTCTGTTCAACAGCCTCAACACGCTTATAGCTGAAATTGAGTATAACCCCCAAAATGCGGTACACTTCACCAAGCACCTGTCCAGTGTTTACCGTTACGTGCTGCAAAGCCAGGACAAAACACTGGTGACGCTCGGCGAAGAACTGGAATTTATCCGTTCGTACCTTTTCCTGCACGAGGTCCGTCTGGGCAACTGCCTTACGTGCCAAAACAACGTTCCTGCGGAATATGCGGAAAAGATGCTGCCGCCCCTCACACTGCAATTATTGGTAGAGAATGTAATCAAACACAATTCCATCACTCCCGGCAAACCTATGGTTATCACTATCCGCATCGAAGATGATTATCTGTCCGTCAGCAATCCGATACACCCCAAAAAGAGTGTCGCATCATCCGGAATAGGACTGGAAAACCTTGCCAAACGTTGCGAACTGATGTCGGGCAAGAAAATCATTATCAAGAACGAAACCGAAAAATTTACTGTAAAAGTCCCTTTGCTATATGAATAAGCCTGCTATTGCCATCATTGAAGACGAGATTCCTGCCGCCCGCCTGCTGCATTCCATGATTGCCCGCCTGCGTCCGGAATGGGACATCACCGTAATTCCCGGCAGCGTGGAAGAAGCTACCGAGTGGTTTGCCACGCATCCCCACCCCGACCTTCTCTTCCTCGACATACAACTTGCCGACGGCAACTCGTTCGACTTTCTGTCGGCAGCTCATCCCTCATCCACCATCATCTTCACCACCGCTTACGACCAGTATGCAGTCCGTGCGTTCACCGTCAACAGCATCGACTATATTCTGAAGCCGATAGATGAGCAGCGTTTGCAGGAAGCCATTGATAAATACGAACACTTACAGCAGTGCAGCAATCCCCGTCCCGACGACTATCTGGCAACTCTGCTGGATGCCCTGCAATCCAAAGAAAAGCAATACCGCACCCGTTTCCTCATATACCGCGCCGACCGTTTCTGGTCTTTGCAGGTCAGCGATATAGCTTATTTTTATTCGGAGAACAAAATGACCTTTGCCGTTACCCGCAACAATCAGGAACATATACTCGACCTCTCGTTGAATAAGCTTTCCGAACAACTGGATCCCGACCGCTTCTTCCGTGCCAACCGGCAAATTATCCTGTGCATCGATGCCATAGACCATGCCGAACCCTACTTCAACGGAAAAATATCGGTAACGGTACGTCCGCCGTATAAGAGTAAAATCACAATCAGCGAGGAGAAACTCGCCGCTTTCAAACGCTGGCTTAATTTTTAATTCAAAAGAAAGGCGTATCTTTGCACCCGATTTTACCAAACAACTTTCTATAAGCATGAAAAAAGGACTGCTATACGCTATATTGGCATCTGTGCTATGGGCCATCGTAAACCCGTTCATCAAGCAAGGGCTCAGTTATGATTTTACTCCAATGAATTTTGCCGGGCTGCGTTTCACCAGTGTAGGCGTTCTGCTTTTTGCCTATACCTGGCACAAGGGGATGTGGCAGGAAATAAAGCAACACCGCAAACTGTTCCTCAATCTGATATTCATTAATATGTTCATGGGTTATACGGCCTTTTATTTCGGAGTGGACTTCGTAAGCGGGGCTATATCATCCATCATCATGGGCATGACGCCGCTTATCAATGTACTGCTTGCCCATCTGCTGGCAAGTAACGACAAACTGAACGGTTACAAAATCGTCAGCCTCATCATCAGCCTTGCAGGCCTCTTGCTGATTGTAGGGATGGGCAGCAACGGTGAACCGCTGGACTGGAAAGGCATCACAGGTATCATACTACTGTTGCTCAGCATTATCTTTCAGGGCTATTCCGCCATCTCCGTATCCGAAGAGAAAGGCAAGGTCAATCCTATCTTCCTGAATGCCGTACAGATGTTTTTCGGTGGCGCCCTTATCTACATCATAGGATTGGGCACGGAAGGTTATCACTCTTTCATCGGCAAGCCTGCCGGATTTTATATCAGCCTGGGCATCCTCGTATTTATTTCCGTCTTTGCCTTCAGCTTCTGGTTTATGGCGTTGCAAAGCAAAGGCGCAAAAGTCAGCGACATCAACATGTGCCGCCTTATCAACCCGATTCTCGGAGCTGTATTAAGTTGGATAATGCTTGCGGGAGAATACCCCACATTCAGTACGGTAGCGGGAATGCTGATTATTGTCAGTTCGCTGGTTATCTATTTTAAAGGAGCGGAGATTGTAAAATACATTCGTTCTGCCCAACGCACCCAATACGACAATAACCACAGCTAAAGTTGCTCATATCAACATTTATGCATAACTTTGTACAAGAATGTAGCAAGGTCCAAAATTCAAATCATGACTAAAGAAAAATTCCTGGAACTTCTTAAGAACGAAGTCAGCTCCTATAAAACGTTTTTGGAGACAGCAGACAATCAATGGATTGTAAAAGGCTTTGTTGATGTTGACAAAAACGTCTACACTATATCCAACGATACAAAAGTGGTATCAAAGATTATTGAGATTTTGTTAATTCCCAAACTCGACGCATTTGCAAGAAAAAACAGACTGACACTCGAGTTGCCGTCAAAACAAAACTACTATCCGGACTTAACCTTTAAAGATAATGAAGGCAATCTATTTGCCGTCGACTTCAAGACAAGTTACTATGAAGGGAATAAAGCAAATGGACTTACCTTGGGGTCATATTGGGGATATTTCAGATTCAGAAACAGGACTATGAATATGGATTACCCCTATGGTGAATACAAATGTCATCTTGTTATCGGTTTGCTTTATAAACAGACACATATAGAAGCCGGAGAAAGGAACATTTATTCAATAGACGAACTCTGCATGATAAAGTCTGTTATAGAGAACTTTGTATTCTTTGTTCAGCCGAAGTGGAAAATTGCCCTTGACAGACCTGGCAGTGGCAATACAAGAAACATCGGCGGAGTAGATAGTCTTGATAATTTAATCAACGGCACAGGCCCGTTTGCAGAATTAGGTGAAGATGTATTCGATGACTACTGGATGAACTATTATAATAAGACGGATGCCCATTCTGCCGGCATTGGAATACCTCATTACAACAACTTGGCCTCATATAAACAATATTTGAGAGGCCAACGTGAAAAAATAAACAAAATAGAACATTAATGATAGTACCTCCTATAAAATCACAAGGAATAAAGACCAAACTCGTACCTTGGATTCTTGACGTTATTGATAAATCCGGCATTGACCCTATTAATTCTAATTGGGTCGAGCCTTTTTTCGGCACAGGTGTTGTCGGATTTAATTCTCCTTTATCAGGAAAGCATATAGTCGGCGATACAAATCCTCACATCATTAACTTCTACAATAAAGTAAAAGAGGGAGTTATTTCGGGGTATACAATGAGACAATATCTGGAAAAAGAAGGGAAGTTTCTGGAAACTTCAGATGAGAATGGATATGTTCATTTTAGAGAGGTAAGGGATAGGTTTAATACGAATTTTGATCCGTTTGATTTCATTTTCCTTTCACGGGCCGGATTTAATGGTATGATGCGATTTAATAGACACGGTAAGTGGAATGTGCCTTTCTGCAAAAAGCCAGAACGTTTCGCACCGGCATACATTACGAAAATATGCAATCAAATAGACAATGTAGCTTCTGTTATTCGTAAAAAAGAGTGGGTATTTCGCAACCAAACATTCCTGGACACCATCTTACTTGCAAGAGAAAACGATATAATATATTGCGACCCACCATATTTTGGAAGATATGTCGACTATTATAATGGTTGGACAGAGGATGATGAATTTGCTCTGTACGAAGCACTCTGCAATACCAAAGCCAAGTTTATCTTGTCAACATGGCATCATAATGAATTCAGAGAGAATAATATGATAAAGAAACTTTGGAGTCGGTTTAATGTCGAAACCAAAGAACACTTTTACCATGGTGGCGGCTACGTAGAAAACAGACATGCAATGACCGAAGCATTAATATTCAATTTCGACCTTCAAAGCTGCCGTTGCATTAAACAACCGATAGTTCAGCCTTCGCTGTTTGATATGAAATCCTTTATATAAGAAGCGAAAATACAACCAGGCAATCCGGTCGAAATACCACTTAGCTTACTTCATTAAAGGCACAATCCCCTTAATAAACGGCACAAATATCAGCTTCTCTCCCTTAAAGTTGCCTATTCTGTGGAAAGACGTATTACGTTCCACAAGCAGATTTTTAAAACGGTGACAAGCCATGTGTCTCATGTAGCCCATATAAGAGTTCGCTACACAGGAGATATACAGCAGCTTGTCCCTGTTTACTTTCTTAGCCGACAAGCACCGGTTCATTCTTTCCATACGGTTGCTGATACGCGACTTTATCTTCTGCAGCAGATAGCGACGGTGAGGCTTTACGAAAATGCCGAGAAAAGCGCTTCCCTTATGCGCCTGTTGCAGGAATACCTTATTGGGATGCAGCGTCAGCTCCAGTTCCTTTTCCAGAAAGCTGCGTAATTGCGGAATGAGTTGCGACAGGCGCTTCCTGTCAGTACCTATAATGAAGAAGTCGTCCACATATCGTCCGTAATACTTCTCGCCCAACGTACGCTTCACGAATTGGTCGAGTACATTCAAGTAGACATTGCTGAAAAGCTGTGAAGTAAGGTTGCCGATGGGTAGACCGCGTCCCTCGGGCACATGAAACAGACTCTTGTCTTTTGGCAGCCCTTCCCAGTCTTTGCTTGTTCCCCGCATTTCGCAGTCAAGGGTGGGGTCGTTGAAAATAATCTCCCTCATCAGATACTCCAGCAGACTGTAATCCAGAGCATCCGCCCAATACTGCCCCCTGCTGTTTTTCCGTCCGGCATAGCGCCTTAAGGTTTCCATTACTTGGTTGTAGAGTTTCTGCCTGACGATGTGCATAAAATACCCCCTTATATCCAATTTCAGCACATAGCAGGTGCGAGTCCAGTTATTCGAGCAGGAACGCAGATGATGCTCAAAACGCCGCACGCCGTAAAGCGTTCCCATGCCTTCGCGACACGAGTAACTGTCCGCAATGAAGGTGCATTCAAAAATCGGGGCAGTGTAGTTGTATAGCAAATGATGCACTACACGGTCACGGAAGTGGGCTGCGAACACTTCTCTTTTCACCGAAGTTCCGGTAATGAAGCAGACACTCCTGCCCACTTTATAGGTATGGTCGCGCAGTTCCTCGTACAGTTTCACGAGGTTCTCTTCCAGATTAAATTCAAACTCAAGTTGGCTATGCGTATTCCTTTTGTGCCTTCGGGCATCGTAATAAGCATGGAACACATCAAGTAACAGGGTATCTTCCTTCATAACTTTTTTGCCACGCGGACAATTGTTTGGATATGGACTCGGTCATTAGCGAAGCATTGGCGTAGTTTTTCAACGACAGTTGTTTCAGGTCGTGCAGCAGGCGCAGTTGAAGTTTCACAGCGACCAGCTTCTCCCTTGCTTCGATAATAGTTTCTACTTTCTGCCGAGTGGAATTGGCACGGTAGATAAGGGTCAATATCATTATTAAATCTTTCTTCAGTGTTTCTCCCAGCGTATAACGATAGTCGCGCTGCACGTTTTTTCCAATCTGGTAGACATACAACAGCAGGTCGTAAGTAGCTTTATATACGGGAAGTTGATTATAGGTAGCCATCCTTTATCCGGAATTTCATGATTATTCTGCCAGTCGGCGTTTCAACTCCATAAGGAACAACATGCACTCTACCGGAGTCTTGCTTGCGATATTGAACTGACGGATGCAATCCGCAAGTTCCTCGCAAGACTGCTCAACAGGCGAAACGGTGGTCGAAACAACAGTGGGCACATACGGACGCCGGATGTCCTTCCGATGCAGTCCGCTATCCGGCAAAGTCATGGGCACGGTCTGCTTCCAAGCCTCAAAATCCTCGACAGATATAGGTGAGGCAGCAAGCACCAAACGTTTTTCCTGGCGCATCAGTACTTTGCTATTGTTCAGCACATTTTCGGCTGCTGATACCGGAAATCCCAACGAAACGACATCTTGTTTTACGGCTATTACCCATTTGCGGGTAGGCTTATAGGGATGTATCTGCATAGAAAAGGCATACGCCGACTTCTCATAGGCACGCCAGAATATTCCTTCACGCAACAGAATTATGGTGTTCCCGTTGCCATTCTCTATCTGAATAATTTCCTTTATAGTCATATTGGTTCTTATGGTAAATATCTGATGATTACTTATGGCAATGATTTGTAAACATTACACCGCTTTATTAATAAATCACGATAAAAACAAGTTCCCCCTTCCACACTTGGAAGGGGAAAACTTTCAAACAAACAAATAGGCACGGACAGTGATTCACATCCTCATCCTGCCACCAGGATCCGGAGAATGAAATGAGGATGATGAGAAGATACACCCCAAAAAACTCTCCGGCGTCTCATACAAACAAAGTTCAGGCCTGTAAGTTCTCGGACACAACGCACAGGGAACGCATTCGAACGGTTGGTGTTGTTCACCGGGTTCACCCAGCTCGAGTTCGTGTTCAGGAAGCCCCCGTTCTGCGACGTGGCAGAGTACGGAGAGGCCGACCAAGCGTAGCACCCCCACCCAACGTTGTTGACGTGGCCGTCATACCCGTTGCGATAGCCGGCTGCCGGAAAAAGCAATCACTGAAATGAATGTACCAGAAAGAAGCGAATGTATTCTCTTGTCAGAATATTCTCCTGTCAGACAGAATACCGCTCGGTCCCCATACAAACTGATGTAGATAACTAACGGAAACGTAGCTCGGGGTGTAAGCGGCGTATAACCGCACAACACGTAGTCCTTATACGCAAATTACTCCGCCAGTGGATTGCTGAATTTACATATCACCCTACTACAAGCACCAGGACTTGCAATACTCTCGATACATAACCGGAACTTGTTTTCTTTCAAAGAACTTTTTTTTCGACCGCCTTACGGCGGTTTTAGACTTGGGGGCCTTAAATGCCCCCAAGAAAAAATCAAAAAATCGAATAGCGTCACTTCGTGCCGCTATCAGTCTCGGACACAACGCACAGGGAACGCATTCGAACGGTAGGTGTAGTACACCGGGTACACCCAGCTCGAGCTCGTGCCCAGGAAGCCCCCGTACTGCGACGCGGCAGAGTACGGAGAGGCCGACCAAGCGTAGCACCCCCACCCAACGTTGTTGACGTGGCCGCCATACCCGTAGCGATAGCCGGCTGCCGGATAGAATGCCACATTGCCCGCACCTGCTGCCTCCGCATCTCCGGTAGTAAAGAATCTACGTCCCCATACCTCGAATTTTCCATCCGTAAAGCCGGTACTTTC
>OHKF01000769.1_pt1 | contig 16085 bp, 14 predicted proteins | sample 1568781 | NCBI WGS metagenome assembly OHKF01 (sample SAMEA3879580, study PRJEB24766) | human gut metagenome | biome: human-associated habitat; feature: feces | place: USA | collected 1985/1987
TTATATCTTACATATTAAAGCCTTTAAAAATATATATTGCAAAACATACTAAGATAAAAGAGAAAAAGGTAGCATTAATAATTATTTTAGGAATACTAATTATAGCTATACTTTCTATAGTTCTATTAATACCTACAATGTTTAAAGAAATGAATAATATTGGGCCAATGATAAATAAATTAACGGAGTCTATAGAAGATTTTTTTCTTACGTCTAATATAGGGAACTCTACATTTCTCAAGTTCTTGTATGAAGATGGTAAAGAAAAAATATCCTCATTTATAAATTCGTTTTCAGGAAGTATAGTGGGGTATATTATTACATTTAGTGAGAATATTATGAGCTTTGCAGTAGTGCCAGTTATTACATATTACTTTTTGGCAGATGATGAATTTATATGGAATAAATGTTCTTTACTTATACCAATTAAAAAAAGGGAATTGGTTAAAAAGATTATTAAGGATATAAATAAGCTATTAGAAAGTTATATTGTAGGGCAGCTATTATTATCCTTAATTGTTGGTGTAATAACATTTATAGCTTTGATTTTGATAAGAGTAAAATTTCCTTTATGGCTATCTATATTAAATGGTATTTTTAATATAATACCTTACTTTGGTCCTATTTTTGGGGCAGTGCCAGTAGTTTTTATAGCTTTCTTAGAATCTCCAACTAAAGCGTTATGGGCGGCATTGGCTATTTTAATAATACAACAGGTGGAAGGTAATATTCTTTCGCCAAAGATTACAGGAAATAGCACCAACATGCATCCTTTAGTAATTATAATACTACTGCTTATAGGAGAAAGTTTTTGTGGATTTGTGGGGATGATATTAGCTGTTCCAATAGGGGTTATAATTAAGGTTATATATGAAGATATCAATTACTATATATTTTAGATGTAATCCATAAAGAATACAAAAATATTGACATAATTCTCTATATAAAATATAATTTGAGATGAAAAATTAATATTAAGCTGTGAAGAGGATTAGTAGATTTTGTTTTTCTATTTAGAGAGAAAGTGGTTGGTGAAAACTTTCTAGAAAAATTTTCGAAGCTGCCTTGGAGCTATAAGTATACTAAGTGATGCATTTTATTTTGTGCGTAATTAGGGTGGTACCGCGGAAGTTTAGCCTTTCGTCCCTTATTTTTAGGGATGAAAGGCTTTTTTATATTTAAATTTAGATGGAGGTAATTAATATGAAAAATATTGGAACAAACGATCTAAGAGAAGAGTTTTTAAAGTTTTTTGAAAGTAAAGATCACTTAAGAATGAAGAGTTTTTCTTTAGTTCCTAAGAATGATAAAAGCTTATTATTAATAAATGCTGGAATGGCTCCTCTTAAGCCGTATTTTACAGGTCTTCAAGAACCACCAAGAAGAAGAGTAACAACTTGTCAAAAATGTATTAGAACAGGTGATATTGAAAACGTAGGTAAGACTTCGAGACATGGTACTTTCTTTGAGATGCTTGGAAATTTCTCTTTTGGGGATTATTTTAAGGAAGAAATAATTCCATGGGCTTGGGAGTTTATTACAGAGGTTCTTCAAATTCCAAAGGATAAGCTTTATGTAACTATCTACTTAGAAGATGATGAAGCTTTTGAAATTTGGAAGAGTAAAACTGATGTGGATCCAAACAGAATTTTCAGATTAGGTAAGGATGATAACTTCTGGGAAATTGGAGTTGGACCATGCGGACCTTGTACAGAAATTCACTTTGATAGAGGTGAAGGTGTAATAACTAATGTGGAAGATTTCTTAAAGGCTGCAGATGAAGACAGAGTAGTTGAGTTCTGGAACTTAGTATTTACACAATTTGATAAGGACGAAGAAGGAAATTACAACAGATTAGAGCATCCTAACATAGATACTGGAATGGGATTAGAAAGAATTGCAACTATAATGCAAGGCGTAGATAATATATTTGAAATAGATACAGTTAAAAATATTTTAGCTAAAGTAAGTGAATTATCAGGAGTTAAGTATGGAGAAAATTCTAATAAAGATGTATCTTTAAGAATAATTACTGATCATGTAAAAGCTGTAACTATGTTAATATCTGATGGTGTATCACCAAGTAATGAAGGAAGAGGTTATGTGCTTAGAAGGCTTCTTAGAAGAGCTGCAAGACATGGAAGATTACTTGGAATTAAGGGGATATTCTTAAAGGATGTAGTTGATTCAGTTGTAGAAAACTATGCACCAGCTTATCCAGAATTAAAAGAAAACCAAGATTATATTAAAAAGATGGTTACATTAGAAGAGGAAAGATTCAATGAAACTATTGATTCGGGAATGAATATTTTACTTGGATATATTGATGAATTAATCAAAGAAGGAAAAGATACTCTTGATGGAGAAAAGGCATTTAAGCTTTATGATACATTTGGATTCCCATATGAACTTACAGAGGAAATATGTGAAGAAAAGTCATTAAAAGTTGATAGAGAAGCTTTTGATAAAGAAATGGAAGACCAAAGAACAAGAGCTAGAAATGCAAGAGGGGAATCTTCTTACATGGGTAGTGATGAACTTCCAATAAATAAGATTGATGCTGCAGTAGAAAGTGAATTCTTAGGATATGAAACTCTTACTTGTGAAGGTGAAGTATTAGTTTTAGCTGATGATAATGATTTTAGAGAAGAATTATCAGAAGGAGAAAAAGGATACTTAGTTTCAGATAAGACACCATTTTATGCTGAAATGGGTGGTCAAGTTGGAGATAAGGGTATAATCCATGGTGAAGGATTTAAGATAGTTGTATTTGATACAAAGAAAAATGTTGGTGGTAAGACTGTTCAATATATTAAAGTTGAAGAAGGAACTGTTAAAGTAGGTTCAAAGGTTACTTTAGAAGTAAATAGAATTAGAAGAAGTAACATTTGTAAGAACCATACAGCAACTCATATGCTACACAGTGCATTAAAGAAGGTTGTTGGAGATCATATTAATCAAGCTGGTTCATATGTAGATGATGAAAGATTAAGATTTGACTTTACTCACTTCCAAGGATTAAGTAAGGAAGAGTTAGAAAAGGTAGAAACATTAGTAAATGAAAAGATTATGGAAGTTTATAATGTTGGAACTAATTTAATGACACTAGATGAAGCAAGGGGATCAGGAGCAATGGCTTTATTCGACGATAAATACGGGGATAAGGTAAGAGTAGTAGGTGTTGGAGAATTCTCTAAAGAACTTTGTGGTGGAACTCATGTGCATAATTCTGGTGAAATAGGACTATTTAAGATAGTTAGTGAAGCTGGTGTTGCAGCTGGAATTAGAAGAATTGAAGCTTTAACAGGATTTAATGCAATTAAATATGTTGAAGATAAACAAAAGCTTCTTATAGATGCTTGTCATGCTTTAAAATGTAGTGAAAAGGAAATACTAAATAGAATTTCTAATAGTAATGCTGAACTTAAGGAAAAAGAGAAAGAAATTTCTGAACTTAAGAGTAAGTTAACTATGGGAGCTGAAGATGATATTTTAAATTCTGTTAAAGAAATAAATGGAGTTAAGGTTGTTTCATATGCATTAGAGGATGTTGATGGAAATGCTTTAAGAGATTTAGCAGATAAAATAAGAGACAAAGTTCAGTCAGGCATAGTGGTACTTATTAGTAATGTAGGTGGAAAAGTTAATTTAGTTGCAATGGCTACTAAGGATAGCGTTCAATTAGGTGTACATTGTGGAAAGGTAATAAAAGAAGTTGCTTCAATAGTTGGAGGAGGGGGAGGCGGTAGACCAGATATGGCTCAAGCCGGCGGTAAGAACCCTGAAAAGATAAATGAAGCAGTGAATAAGGTTTATGAAATAGTAGAATCTTTAGTAAAGTAGTATACATTTCCAATTAAATAATGTATAATTATATATGAATAGAAACATAAAAAGTGGTTATATTATTAATGATGAAATATAATTTCCTTAACAATATGTAAGGGGGTGGAGTTGCACTTTAGGCAACGACGAATATGAGTAAAAATATAGAACATACAATGCAATTTGATGTACAAAAAAATAAGGAAGCATTAACAAAAGCTATATTAACAGAGGTTTATGATTCTTTACAGAAGAAAGGTTATAATCCTATAAATCAACTTGTTGGTTATCTAATATCAGGAGACCCTACTTACATTACAAATTATAACGGAGCTAGAGCTTTGGTAAGAAAACTTGAAAGAGACGAAATTCTTGAAGAAGTAATGAAATCTTATTTAGAAATTAAGTAGAAGGTGCCCGTTTATACGGGCACCTTTAATATATTTAGAATAGGAGCACAAAATGAGAATACTTGGCTTAGATATAGGGCAAAAAACTATTGGGGTAGCAATATCAGATCCCTTAGGATTTACTGCTCAAGGTATTACAACAATAAGAAGAAAGAAAAAAGAAGAAGACATAAATGAAATTATAAATTTATGTAAAGAATATGCTGTAGAGACTATAGTAGTTGGATTACCTAAAAACATGAATGGTTCAATTGGTTTTGCAGGAGAGAAAATAATGGAGTTTACAGAACTATTAAAGGATTCTGTAGAATGTAAAATTGAACTTTGGGATGAGAGGCTTACAACAGTTGCTGCACATAGAGCAATGTTAGAAGCTGATCTTTCAAGAGGCAAGAGAAAAAAGATAGTAGATAAAATTGCAGCTACATATATTTTACAAGGTTATCTAGATAGGTTATCAAATATGAAATAAAATTCCCAATTGAAAATTATTATTGACAATATCCATAAAGAAATTTTAAAATAAACAAAAAGGAGAGATATAAAAATGGTAAAAGAACTTGAATTTATATATTTATTAAACGAAGAAGGTAAGGAAGAAAAAATGAGAGTAATTACTTTCTTTAAAATAGAGGATACTAACCAAGAGTATGTTGTTGTTACTCCAGCAGATTTAGATGTAGAGGAAGCTTATGTACTTAAGTTTGTAAAGGACGAAGAAGGTAACGAAAGTTATATGACTATAGATAATGATGAGGAATTTAATCTAGTTGCAGAGACATATGAACTTTTAATGCAAGAGGATTTAGACGAATAAATTAGAAAAGGAAGAGGGTGTTGTTAATGGGGAAAAATATAGAAATTGATTATGTAGCACTAAAAGAGGATTTAAAAAATAAGGGATATAAACTTACTCCTCAAAGAAGAGCTATAGTAGATACTATTGTAGAAAGTGAAGGTAAGCACTTAACAGCTGAAGAGATTTATGATGAGGTTAAAAAAAGTTGCCCTGAAATAGGACTTGCAACTGTATATAGAACAATTTTATTACTTGAAGATATAGGTATTCTAAGTAGACTTCATTTAAATGATGGATGCAGTAGATATGAATTAGTTCATAGTGACGAAACACATAGACATCATCATTTAGTGTGTAATGAATGTAATGGGGTTATAGAAGTAGAAGATGACTTATTAGAAGAACTAGAAGAAGAAATTGAAAAAGAATACGGGTTTAAGATAGTAGACCATGCTCTAAAGTTCTATGGTGTTTGTAAAGAATGTCAGAAGAAAAATGGGAAGTAATATAACAAAAGTTTTTACGTAGAGTAAAAGGAGGGGAAATATGAGAACAGAGAGAGCAAAGGTCAAAATAATACCTCTCGGTGGTTTAAACGAAATTGGGAAAAACATTACAGCAATTGAGTTTAAAGATGATATTGTTATCATAGATTGTGGCCTTAGATTCCCTGATGAAGATATGTTTGGTATAGATGTTGTTATACCAGATATATCATATTTATTAAAGAATCAGGAGAAAATAAGAGGTATTTTCTTGACACATGGACATGAGGATCATATCGGAGCGTTACCTTATGTCTTAAGACAATTAAATGTTCCAGTTTACGGAACAAAATTAACTCTTGGTATAGTTGAAACTAAACTAAAAGAGCACGGATTATTAGGTTCAACAACTTTAATAACTGTAAAACCAAGAGATACAATAAAGTTGAATTCTGTTTCTGTTGAATTCATAAAAACAAATCATTCTATTGCTGATTCAGTAGCAATAGCAATTCATACACCTTTAGGAGTAGTATTACATACTGGTGATTTTAAAATTGACTATACTCCTATAGATGGTCAGTTAACTGATTTTGCCAGATTAGCTGAACTTGGTAGAAAAGGCGTACTTGTTATGATGGCCGACTCTACTAATGTGGAAAGACCTGGATATACTATGTCTGAAAGAACTGTAGGAGAAAGCTTTATGAAGCTATTTTCCAAAGCAGAAGGGAGAATAATAGTTGCTACATTTGCATCTAATATTCATAGAATCCAACAAATTATAGATGCAGCAGAGAGTTATGGAAGAAAAGTTGCTGTATCTGGAAGAAGTATGGAGAATATAGTTCAGGTTGCTAAAGAACTAGGGTATTTAGAATCAAAGGAAGATACATTAATTTCTTTGGATCAGATTTTAAAATATCCTAATAACAAGGCGGTAATTATTACTACAGGAAGTCAAGGAGAGCCAATGTCAGCTTTAGCAAGAATGGCATCTTCCGAACATAGAAAGATTAGTATAGTTGAGGGAGATACTGTTATTATTTCTGCTAATCCAATACCAGGAAATGAAAAGACTGTATCTAGAGTGGTTAATCAGTTATTTAAACAAGGTGCTGAAGTTATATATGAATCATTAGCTGAAGTTCATGTGTCAGGTCATGCCTGTCAAGAAGAATTAAAGTTGATGCAAACATTAGTAAAGCCAAGATTTTTTATTCCTGTGCATGGAGAGTACAGGCATCTAAAACAACACGCAGAATTAGCTTGTAAATTAGGTCTTCCAGAAAGAAACTTTGTTATAGCAGAAAATGGAGATGTAGTTGAAGTTGCAAGAAATTATATTAAAAAGAATGGAACTGTAACTTCGGGTCAAGTATTTGTAGATGGTTTAGGTGTAGGTGATGTAGGTCATATTGTATTAAGAGATAGAAAGCATTTATCTCAAGATGGAATATTAACAGTAGTTGTTACAATAGAAAAAGAAACAAGTACAGTTATAGCTGGACCAGATATTATTTCAAGAGGTTTTGTCTATGTTAGAGAATCTGAAGGACTAATGGATGAGGCTAGAGAAATTGTAAAAAATGTATTGGAAGATTGTGAAGAAAAGAAAATTAGCGACTGGGCTACACTGAAATCTAATATAAGAGAAGAGTTAAGAGAATTCTTATATGAAAAAACTAAGAGAAAACCAATGATTTTACCTATTATAATGGAGATATAATTAGGTTGACTTTTAAAGCTTAAAAGATTAAAATAAAAAAGGTTTAAAAAATTGGGTACTTGTGTATCCAATTTTCTTTTTGAAAAAAATATTTATAGGTTTACATATTTGAAAACCAAGAATTTGGAGGCAAAGCATGGAATTAAATAAAAGAGAAGATATAAGGAACATAGCTATTATAGCGCACGTTGACCATGGTAAAACTACTCTAGTAGATGCTCTTTTAAGACAAAGTAACGTTTTTAGAACAAACGAAAAGGTAGAAGAAAGAGTAATGGACTCTAACGATTTAGAAAAAGAGAGAGGAATTACAATACTTTCTAAGAATACTGCAGTTATGCATGAAGGAGTAAAAATAAACATAGTAGATACTCCAGGACACGCTGACTTTGGTGGAGAAGTTGAACGTGTACTTAAAATGGTTGATTCAGTTTTACTTGTTGTTGATTCTTACGAAGGACCAATGCCTCAAACTAAGTTCGTTTTAAAGAAAGCTTTAGAATTAAAATTAAAGCCAATCGTTGTTATAAACAAAATAGATAAGCCAGATGCTAGACCGGAAGAAGTAATTGATGAAGTGTTTGATTTATTTGTTGAACTTGGAGCAAATGATGAACAATTAGATTTCCCAATTATCTACGCTTCTGCTAGAAATGGATTTGCTAGATATAACGTTGAAGATACAAATGAAGACATGCAACCATTATTTGAAACAATAATAAAGCATGTTGCTCCACCAGAAGGATACCTAGATGCTCCATTCCAAATGCTGGTTACAACATTAGATTCTAACGTATTTGTAGGAAAAATTGCTTTAGGAAAGATTCATAGAGGAAAAGTTAAAAAGAACCAAAATGTTGCTTTAGTTTCAAATGATGGAACTACAAAGAACTATAAGGTTACTAACTTATTTGTATATAATGGATTAAAAAGAGAAGAAACAGAAGAAGCTGGTTTTGGTGATATAGTTGCTATAAGTGGTGTTACCGATGCAAACATAGGTGAGACTATAGCAGATGCTGAAAATCCAGAAGCATTACCATTTGTACATATTGATGAACCAACATTAAGCATGAACTTTATGGTAAATGATTCTCCTTTTGCAGGTCAAGAAGGTGAGTTTGTTACATCAAGACACTTAAGAGATAGATTAATGAAAGAACTTGAAACAAATGTAAGTTTAAGAGTAAGAGAAATTACTCCTGATTGCTTTGAAGTTTCAGGTAGAGGAGAACTACACCTTTCTATACTTATAGAAACAATGAGAAGAGAAGGATATGAATTCCAAGTATCAAAGGCTAATGTAATTTATAAAGAAGAAAATGGTAAAAAGCTTGAACCGATGGAATATTTAACAATTGATGTTCCAGAAGAATTTATGGGACCAGTTATGGAAAAGCTTGGACCAAGAAAAGCTGAAATGGTTAATATGACATCAGCAGTAAATGGTTATTCAAGATTAGAGTTTGTAGTACCAGCTAGAGGACTTATAGGATTTAGAAATGAATTCATGACAGATACTAAGGGTAATGGTATCATGAATCATGTATTTGAAGGATATGGACCATACAAGGGAGACATTCCATCAAGAAGTAGAGGTTCAATTGTTGCATTTGAAACAGGAGATGCAATAGCTTACGGATTATTTAATGCACAAGATAAGGGACAATTATTTATAGGAGCTGGTGTACCAGTGTACCAAGGAATGGTTGTAGGTGTATGTGGAAGAGCAGAAGACCTAGATATAAATGTATGTAAAGGTAAGAAGCTTACTAACACAAGAGCATCAGGATCAGATGATGCAGTTAAATTAGTTCCACCAGTTGTTATGTCATTAGAAAATTGTCTAGAATTCATTAATAATGATGAATTAGTAGAGGTAACTCCACAAAACATAAGAATGAGAAAGACAGTATTAGACAGTGGCGAAAGAAGAAGACTGATTAGTAGAAATAAAAAGTAACTTTCTTAAATCCTAAAAAAGTATTATAATAAAGTGAATAGCCTAATAATAGGCTATTTACTTTTATATTTAGGAGGATTTTATGAAGAGTATTCATTTAAAGAAAATATTACTTGTTATTATAGGTATTTTGTTGATTTCTATAATAGGAATGTTTATTGCATATAATAATGTCGTAAAAAGGCCTTTGAAAACTGATTCTGACAAGATAACAATAGAAGTTAATGAGGGTGAAGGATTTTATAATCTATTAGATAGATTATATAGTGAGGGAGTAATAAAAAATAAAACCTTAATAAAAGTTAATTTGAAATTAACTAATCAGAATCTTAAAATTATACCTGGTAGTTATGAAGTTGAGAGTGACGTAACTTTAAAAGAGTTAATAAAAATGTTAACTACAGAAGATTTTTTGAAAAATCAAGTTAAGGTTACTATAAAAGAAGGATATACTATAGATACTATTGCTGATGTAATTGCAGAAAGTGGAATATGTACAAGAGATGAGTTTATAAATGAAATTAAAAACTATCCACTTCCTGATTATGTTAAAGTAGATTCTAATAAAAAGTATAACCTTGAAGGATATTTATTTCCTGATACATATTTTTTTGATAAAAATTTTGATGCTAAATCAGTTATAAAAGTTATGTTAGATAATTTTGATAAAAAGTTATCTAAACTGGAAAAAGAAACAGGAAAAAAAATAAATAAAGATGAAATTGAGAGCATTGTTATAAAGGCTTCATTAGTTGAAAAAGAAGCAAGACTAGATGAAGAGAGACCTATGATTGCTTCAGTAATTAATAATAGAATATCAAAAGGTATGAAATTAGAATTTTGTTCTACAGTAAATTATGTAATAGGATATGAAGGAAATGAAATTTTATCATACAATGATTTAAAAGTTGAATCTCCTTATAATACATATAAAAATGCAGGATTGCCAGTTGGAGCAGTAGGAAGTCCAGGATATAATTCAATAAAAGCTGTTTTAGAACCAGCAGATACTAATTATTTGTATTTCGTACTTTTATATGGTGAAAATGGAAAACATCATTTTTCAACTAATTATGAGGAACATGAAAGAGTTAATATAGAACAAAATAAAAAAAGAGGTAGTGCAAGCAATTAATTTGGAGGATTAGGATGAGTGGAATTACTTTTGAATATATGGAAAGCTATATTAGGGAGCTTATTTCAGATAGAGAGGGCACCTTAAAGGAGATAGAGGATTTTGCTAGAGAAAATGGAGTGCCTATAGTTCAAAAAGAAACTGCTAAGTTTTTAGAGTTTATGGTTAGTATGAAGAAGCCATTACGTATTTTAGAGTTAGGTACAGCCATAGGATTTTCTTCAATATTAATGTATGAAGCGTCAGGTACAGAACCAGAAATAGTTACTATTGAAAGAGACAGCAGAATGATAGAACTTGCTAACGTAAATCTTAAAAAATTTAATCTTGAAGATAAAATAAAGATTAAAGAAGGTGACTGTTTAGAAATACTTGAACAGCTTGAAGAACCATTTGATTTGATTTTTATGGATGCAGGAAAAGGACACTACAATCATTTCCTTCCACATTGTTTAAGATTACTTAAAGAGGATGGAATTATAATAGCTGATAATGTTCTATTTAGAGGAATGGTTGCTACAGATGAACTTGTAAAAAGAAGAAAAATAACTATAGTAAAAAGAATGAGAACATACTTAGAGATGGTATCAAAGGATGAAAGCTTAATAACGTCTGTAATACCAATGGGGGATGGAATTGCAGTGACTAAGAGGAGGTAATTAATATGATGAAACCAGAAATTTTAGCACCAGCAGGAAGTTTAGAAAAATTAAAAATAGCAATAGATTTTGGAGCAGATGCTGTATATATAGGTGGAGGTAGATTAAACCTTAGAGCATTCTCTGATAACTTTACTAATGAAGAAATAGCAGAAGGTGTGAAATATTGTCATGATAGAGGGGCAAAATTATATGTTACAATGAATGTATTCCCAAGAAATCATGATTTAACAGGTGTTGAGGAGTATATAAAGGGATTAGCAGATTTAGGTATAGATGCAATAATCGTTGCAGACCCATCTATTGTTGTTGCAGCAAAAGAAGCAGCTCCTAATTTAGAAGTGCATATAAGTACTCAAGCTAATATAACTAATTGGAAGGCAGTTAAGTTTTGGTATGAGCAAGGGTGTCAAAGGATAGTTTTGGCAAGAGAATTAACTTTTAAAGAAATAAAGACAATTAGAGAAAATATTCCAGCAGAATGTGAATTAGAGGCATTTGTCCATGGTTCAATGTGTGTTGCATATTCAGGAAGATGTTTAATTTCTAATTATATGTTAGGTAGAGATGCAAATAAGGGAATATGTTCAAATGCTTGTAGATATAAGTATTACCTAGTTGAAGAAACTAGACCAGGAGAATATTATCCAGTAATTGAAGATGATAATGGTACATACATAATGAATTCTAAGGACTTATGTATGATTAAGCACATACCTGATTTAATGAAGAGTGGTATAAATTCTTTCAAAATTGAAGGAAGAATGAAGAGTGAGTTCTATGTAGCATCAGTAGTTAAGGCTTATAGAGAAGCTATTGATAGTTACATGGCAAACCCTGAAGGATATGAATTTAAAGATGAATGGATGCATACACTTACTAGAATAAGTCATAGAAACTACCATACAGGCTTCTATTATGGAAAAATGGGTGAACAAAACTATGATGAATCATCATATATAAGAGATTACGACATTGTTGGAATTGTACAATCCTATGATGAAGAAACTAAAACTGCAACTATTTTACAAAAGAACAGAGTATTTGAAGGGGATGAAGTTGAAGTTTTAAGAGCTCATACTCCAGACTTTAATGTTAAGTTAGAAGATATGTTTGATTTAGATAAAAAAGTTAAAACAAATGTGGCGAATAGGGCTATGATGATGTTTAGAGCTAAAGTTGATACGCCTCTAAAGAAAAATGATATGCTAATAAAAGGTACAAAAGTATTAACGCTTTAATACATAATTAGGAGGAAAACTAATGAAAAAACCAATATTAATAGGAATAACTGGAGGCTCTGGATCAGGTAAGAGTACTATAGCAAAAGAATTATTTGAAACTTTTGGTGATGAACACATTGCAATGGTTCAGCAAGATGCTTATTATAAGGATCAAAGCCATCTTTCAATGGAAGAGAGAACTAAAACAAATTATGATCATCCAAATGCTTTTGATAATGCTCTTTTAGTTGAGCACTTAAAGAGTTTAATTAATGGAGAATCAATAAACAAGCCAATTTATGATTTTACAGTTCATAATAGATCAAAAGAAACTACAAAGGTTGATCCTAAAGAGATAATAATAGTTGAAGGAATATTAATATTAGAGGATGAAAGAATTAGAAATCTTCTAGATATTAAGGCTTTTGTTGATACAGATTCCGATGTTAGAATTATTAGAAGGTTATTAAGAGATATTGAAGAAAGAGGAAGAACAGTACAATCAGTTGTAGATCAATATCTATCAGTTGTAAGACCTATGCATTTTCAATTTACAGAACCATCAAAAAGATTTGCAGATATAATTATACCTGAAGGTGGACATAATTATGTTGCTATAGATTTATTAATGGCAAAAATTAGAGATATACTTAAGTAGTTTGAATAAAACACCTCATTTTAGTCTAGAATTTAGCTAAAGGAGGTGTTTTTTTGTATAGATATAAGATTGATAATAAAAAATCACTAATTGTATGTATTGGATTTTTTAGCATTTTTATTGCTTTAACTATAAGATTATATATATTAATGATGTATCCAACAACTTCTGTTCAAGGGGAACTTGAAAATCATCAAGTTGAATATACTAGCGATAGTAATTATAAGTTGTTTGATGCAAACGGAAAGAGCCTTATAAATTATAAAAGTAAGTATGTTATGGTATTAGACACTAAGCCCTTTAAATTAAATAATTACGAAGAAACATTAGAAGACTTATTAGCTTTAAACTTTATAATGAAATCAGAAGATGAAGATTTTAATTTTACTGATATTATGAATCAAAGTGGAAAGCTATATTATACCATTACAGAAGAAACCTATGAAAAGTTAAATAAGTTAAATGATATAAAGGGAATTTACACTTATGTATATGATGAGTTAGATTTAAAAGAACGATGGAATGTAGAGAATATGATTGCATCTATAGATAAGAATAATGTAGAAGAAGGCTCATTTGAAAGTAGTATTTTAGATATAATTTCAGAAAATAAAAGACCTACAATAGGATTCCATTTAGATGAAAAATCTATATATAGAAGTAATGAAACTAATTATGGGGAAAATAATAAAAACATAAGATTAACTATTGATGAAGATTGGTCAGATAAAATAAGAAATGTTCTAAATAGTGATGATTATAGTAATTTAGATAATGTAGGTGTGGTTCTTTTAGAAGCAAACACAGGAAAGATAAAGTCTATGGTACAAAAGGATGAATCAGAAGCAAATATTAATTTAGGTATAGGACAATTAGGGCTTGAGCCAGGTTCTATATTTAAAGTTATAACAGAAGCAATAGCATTAAATGAAGGTTTAGTTAATGTTAGCGATTCTTTTAGTTGTAACGGTAATATTTGTAGTAATAGTGGAAAATCTTATAGTCATGGAACTTTAACTTTAGGTGATGCTTTAGAGGTGTCTTGTAATGATATATTTGCTAAAGTAGGTCAGTTAATAGGATATAAAAATATGTTAAAATATACTACTAATTTAGGCTTGTATAATAAAGTCTTAGGGTTAGCTGGAGAAAATAGAGAAGAAGCTATAGGGGTAATGGCTAAACAAAGCGATGGAATTAGTAATTTTGCAATAGGACAATGTATTACAGTAACACCACTTCAAATTGCAGGAGCTATAAACGCAGTAGTAAATGATGGAGTATATATTAAGCCATCACTTATAGAAGCAATTGTGGATGAAGATAATAATGTTATAGAAAGTGCTCAAAATGAAGAAAATAGAATATTTAGTTCAACTACATCAAAATTAGTGAAAAATAATATGTACGATGTTATATGGCAAGGAACAGGATCAGCAGCTAAAATAGAAGGAATAACTCAAGGAGGAAAGACAGGTACAGCAACAGGTGAGGGTGGAGCTACAACTCACGGCTGGTTTGCAGGCTATTTCGAATTAAATGGTAAAATATATACACTAGTTATTTCAGTGCCTAATATAAAGGGCGTAGACCAAAATGGTAACGAATTAGGTGGAGGAAATACAGCTGCCCCTATTTATAGAGAAATTATTAAATCATTAATGCAATAAAGAGTATTTAAACAATTTATTAATGTATAATGGAAATGGGTAATTAATGATGAAATTCCCTAGGGAGTTTCTAAAAATATGTATTTTAAAGAAACTGCCATAGAAGTTTCAACCTTAATTGTCCATTATCCATTGCCAATTATCCATTAAGTTAGTTCGCAATTTATATAAAATGCTTGTCAAGAAAATTAATTTAAATTCTTTACGCAATATTTTTAAAAACCATCATATTATATAATAAGCACTACTAGGAGGAAGCTTAGTGATAGTTATTGGTAATATTTTAGAATTATTGTGTACTAATGTATTTCTAGCTGGATATATTTCAGGTAGTAATACTTTTCCACAGCCTTTAGATGAAAAAGAAGAGCAGAAGTATTTGGAACTGTTAAAAGCTGGTGACAAAAATGCTAAAGGTGTTTTAATAGAAAGAAACCTTAGATTGGTTGCACATATTGTGAAAAAATATCAAATACCTAACAAGGATATAGATGAGCTTATATCAATTGGTACAGTGGGATTAATTAAGGCTATTGATTCATTTGATGCATCAAAAGGTACAAGATTAGCTACATATGCATCTAGATGCATTGAAAATGAAATTTTAATGTTATTTAGAAGTAGTAAAAAGCAAAAGGGAGAAACTTTTCTTCATGATCCAATTGGAGTCGATAAAGAAGGCAATGAAATAAGTTTAATCGATGTATTAAGTAGCGATAAAGACTCTGTTATTGATAAGGTTGAAACAAACATACAAATTAAAGCTTTATACTCTAAAATAAATACTTCTTTAAATGAGAGAGAAGGAGAAATTATTAAAATGAGATATGGGCTAATAGATGGAAAGTGTAAGACTCAAAGAGAAATTGCAAGTTTGCTTGGAATATCAAGATCTTATGTTTCTCGGATAGAAAAAAAAGCACTAAAAAAACTTAAGAAAGAATTAACATTTAAATAACCAATAATTAATAAAAAATTTAAAAAAGTTGAAAAAATTTATCGATTTTACTAAAATGATATTATATATATACTTAGAGATGAGTTATAAAAGGGAGAGTAAAAATGTATTTATTAAAAGAACTATTAAGTAAAACCATAGAAATGAAGGCCTCGGATTTGCATTTAACAGTGGGATTGCCACCAACTATAAGAAGTAATGGGAAACTTATTCAGATAGGAGTTGATAAATTATTACCACAAGATATGGAGGGGTTTTCTAAGGAAATATTAGGAGCAAAATATGATGAATATCTAGCTATTGGCGAGTTTGATACATCTTACTCTGTTCAAGGAATAGGAAGATTTAGAGTTAATATTTTTAAACAAAGAAACAGTAATGCTATTGCAATAAGAGTTATTGCACTTAAAATACCTACTTTAGATGAGTTAAAATATCCATCAGTACTTAAAGATATAGTTGAAAAAAAGAGGGAAATGTTCTATAATGCTGACATTATAAACACACTGGAAACTTATAGTTCGAAAAATGAGAAAGGAATGTAGGAGTTATATGGAACCATTATATTGGC
>OHKF01000785.1_pt1 | contig 15868 bp, 13 predicted proteins | sample 1568781 | NCBI WGS metagenome assembly OHKF01 (sample SAMEA3879580, study PRJEB24766) | human gut metagenome | biome: human-associated habitat; feature: feces | place: USA | collected 1985/1987
AAACTAATATAAATAGCATTGTTTTTAAATGTATTTTTTGGAAAAAGTAAAATTTATGCTTAAAATTAAAAATATTTTGGCATAGTTATTGCTATAAATATTAGTGTAATGATTTAGTACAAAATTTATTTGAAGTAGTGGGAGGGTATTATGGATTTTAAATCAATTAAGTTACAAGCAGAAGGGTATGAAAATAGTATGACTAAGTTCTTAAGGGACTTAATAGCAATACCAGGAGAAAGTTGTGGAGAAAAAGGTGTTATAAATAGAATTGCTGAAGAAATGGAAATGCTAGGTTTTGATAAGGTTGAAATTGATGGAATGGGTAATATATTAGGTTATATGGGTACTGGAAAAACATTAATAGGATATGATGCTCATATTGATACAGTTGGACTTGGAGAATTAAGTAATTGGAATTTTGACCCATATAAGGGGTATGAAACTGATGAAGAAATAGGAGGTCGTGGTGCATCAGACCAACTTGGAGGAATTGTATCAGCAACTTATGGAGCAAAAATAATGAAGGATTTAGGTCTTTTAAGTGATGAATATACTGTATTAGTAACAGGAACTGTTCAAGAGGAAGACTGTGATGGTCTATGTTGGCAATATATATATAATGAAGATAAGGTGAGACCAGAATTTGTAGTAATTACAGAACCTACTAATGGAAATATTTATAGAGGTCAACGTGGACGTATGGAAATAAGAGTTGAAGTTAAGGGAATATCTTGTCATGGATCTGCACCAGAACGTGGAGATAATGCAATTTATAAAATGGCAGATATACTTCAAGAAGTAAGAGTATTAAATGATAATCTTCATTATGATGAATTTTTAGGTAAAGGAACTGTTACTGTTTCTGAAATATTCTTTAATTCACCATCACGTTGTGCAGTAGCAGATATGTGTGCAATATCATTAGATAGGCGCTTAACAGACGGAGAAACATATCAATCAGCTTTAGAGGAAGTAAGAAATTTACCATTTGTAAAGAAATATAAGGCTGAAGTTTCAATGTATAAATATGAGAGACCAAGCTATACAGATCTTGTATATCCAACTGATTGTTATTTCCCAACTTGGGTAATACCAGCAGAAGCACCAGCAACTAAGGCTATGGTTGAAGCATATAAAGGAATGTATGGTGAACCAAAGGTTGATAAATGGACATTCTCAACTAATGGAGTTTCTATAATGGGTAGATTTGGAATACCATGTATAGGATTTGGACCAGGAAAAGAAGAGGAAGCTCATGCTCCTAACGAAAAGACTTGGAAGGCAGATTTAGTAAGATGTGCTGCAGTTTATGCTGCTATGCCAACTATTTATTGTAGAGAGAAATAGTTAAAATTTTAAATAATAGGAATAAAGGGAGAGATATAAAATGGGATTAATGGATAAATATATTAAAGAATTAAATGAATTAAGCTTTGAAAATATGTATAATGACGACTTTTTATTAACTTGGGAGAAGTCTGAAGATGAATTAAAGGCTGTATTTACAATTGCTGAAGCTTTAAGAGATTTAAGAAAAAATAATATTTCATCAAGAATTTTTGATAGTGGTTTAGGAATTTCATTATTTAGAGATAATTCAACTAGAACAAGATTTAGCTTTGCATCAGCTTGTAATTTACTTGGACTTGAAGTTCAAGATCTAGACGAAGGAAAATCTCAAATTGCTCATGGTGAAACTGTAAGAGAAACTGCAAATATGATTTCATTTATGGCAGATATAATTGGAATTAGAGATGACATGTATATAGGTAAAGGTAATACTTATATGAGAGAAGTATCAGAAGCTGTTAGAGAAGGTCATGAAGATGGATGTTTAGAGCAAGTTCCTACTTTAGTTAACTTGCAATGTGACATAGATCATCCTACTCAAGTAATGGCAGATACATTACACCTAATAAATGAATTTGGTGGAATAGAAAATTTAAAGGGAAAGAAAGTAGCCATGACTTGGGCATATTCTCCTTCTTATGGAAAACCATTATCAGTACCTCAAGGTGTAATAGGATTATTAACTAGATTTGGAATGGATGTTGTACTTGCTCATCCTGAGGGATATGAAGTAATGGGAGAAGTTGAAGAAATAGCAATGAAAAATGTAAAGGAGTCAGGTGGATCATTTACAAAAACAAATTCTATGGAAGAAGCATTTAAGGATGCGGATGTAGTATATCCAAAGAGCTGGGCTCCATTTAGTGCTATGGAAAAACGTACAGATTTATATGCTAAAGGTGATAGTGAAGGTATTAAAGCTCTAGAAAAAGAGCTATTAGCACAAAATGCAAATTATAAGGACTGGGAATGTACTGAAGAATTAATGAAGACAACAAAGGATGGAAAAGCAATATATTTACACTGCTTACCAGCAGATATAACAGGAGTAAGCTGTGAAGAAGGAGAAGTAGAAGCTTCAGTATTTGATAGATATAGAACATCATTATATAAAGAAGCTAGTTTTAAGCCATATGTTATTGCTGCAATGATTTTCCTAAGTAAAATTAAAAATCCACAAGAAACTTTAAAAAGTCTTGAGGAAAAGGGAAAGGAACGTCAAAGTAAATAAATTAAATAATCAATTTATAACTGGGAACTAAGAGTAAAAAATAATATTTTTACTTTTGGTTCTGGGTTTAATATTTAATTTGAGGTTAATTGATAATATTTGAAAAGGGAAGGGGTATAGGAATGAGAAAGAAAATAGTAATTGCTTTAGGTGGAAATGCCTTAGGTAATACTTTGGCAGAGCAGATGGTAGCTGTTAAATCAACAGCAAAGGCTATAGTTGATTTAATAGAAGAAGGTAACGATGTTATTATATCTCATGGAAATGGACCACAAGTAGGAATGATTAATAGTGCAATGACAGAATTTCATAAAACAAATAAAAAATACTCAATATGTCCTATGTCTGTGTGTGTAGCAATGAGTCAAGGATATATAGGATATGACTTGCAAAATGCTATAAGAGAAGAATTATTAAATAGAAATATAAATAAAGGTGTATCAACAATAATAACTCAAGTTGAGGTTGATCCAAATGATAGTGCATTTGATAATCCTACTAAACCTATAGGTGCTTTCATAACCAAAGAAGAAGCAGATAGCATAATAAAGGAAGGAAAAAAGGTAATAGAAGATAGTGGCAGAGGATATAGAAGAGTAGTTGCATCACCTAAGCCAATAGGAATAGTTGAAGTTGAAACTATAAAAACTTTAGTTGAAAGTGGACAGGTAGTTATAGCTTGTGGTGGGGGTGGAATTCCTGTAATCAGTGAGGGTAATCACTTAAGAGGTGTAGGAGCAGTTATTGATAAAGATTATGCTAGTTGTGTATTAGCTAAAGCTATAGATGCAGATTGCTTTATTATTTTAACCGCAATAGAAAAGGTTGCTATAAATTTTGGAAAAGAAAATGAAAAATGGCTTAGTGAAGTTAGTACAGATGAAATGAAAGAATATGTTAAAGAAGGGCATTTTGCACCAGGGTCAATGAAACCTAAAGTAGAAGCTGGAATTGATTTTGCAGATTCTAAAGAGGGAAGATATGCATTAATTACATTACTAGAAAAAGCTAAATACGGCATAGCTGGTAAAACAGGAACGAAAATATATAAATAAGCTGTATTACAAAAGAGACCTTATGTAAACGTATTAAAAGAGTGGTGGAGGATTTATGGAAGAAAATAAAAAGTCACAACTTTTCAAATTTTATGGAAAGCTTAGTTTAAAGGAACTTGTACCATTAGGATTACAGCATGTTGTAGCTATGATTGTAGGATGTGTAACACCAGCCATAATTGTTGCATCAGCAGCAGGTTTAGATGCGACAGATAAAATTTTATTAGTACAATCATCACTTGTTTTTTCAGGAATTGCAACTTTGATTCAAATATTTGCAATAGGAAGGAAGATAGGATCAAAATTACCAATAATAATGGGGGTTAGTTTTGCTTATGTTCCAACTTTAACGGCTATAGCTGGTGAATTTAATATGGCCACAATATTTGGGGCACAAATTTGTGGTGGAGTAGTTGCTATAATTTTTGGGATGTTTTCTAAAAAACTAACTAAATTTTTTCCATCAATAGTAACAGGAACAGTAATTTTTGCTATTGGACTTTCATTATATTCAACTGCGGTTAAATATATTGCAGGAGGAGTTGGGAATGAAGGCTTTGGATCACCTTTAAATTGGCTTGTTGCAGTGATTACGTTATCAGTTGTAATTTTCTTAAATTTTTATACTAAGGGAACTTTAAAGTTAGCATCTATATTATGTGGAATAATAGTAGGGTATATTATTTCATTATTATTAGGTATGGTTTCTTTTGTAGAAGTAGGAGAGGCTAGTTGGTTTCAAATGCCTAAATTTATGCATTTTGGATTAAGCTTTAATGCTACGGCTATAATATCTATGGTTGTAATGCATATAGTAAATTCAGTACAAGCTATTGGAGATCTATCTGCGACTACAAATGGAGCTATGAATAGAGAAGCAACAGATGAAGAGATATCAGGTGGAATAGTTGGGAATGGTATATCAAGTATATTAGGTTCATTATTTGGTTGTATGCCAACTGCTACTTTTAGTCAAAATGTTGGAATAGTAACTATGAATAAAGTTATAAATAGAGGAATCTTTATATTTGCATCAATAGTAATAATATTGTCTGGTTTAATACCTAAGTTTTCTTCTATATTAATAAGCATACCTCAATGTGTCTTAGGAGGAGCTACTATTACTGTTTTTGCAACAATTACAATGACTGGAATAAAAATGATTTCAGCTAGTAAGTTAACCACTAGAAATACAACTATAGTTGGACTTGCTATAGCTTTAGGAACTGGAATCGTACAAGTTGAATGTTCTTTAGGGTTATTTCCAGCTTGGGTAATTTCTATATTTGGAAAATCATCAATAGTTGTAACAACATTAGTTGCAATAATATTAAATTTAATTTTACCAAAAGAAAAAGAGCAAGAGGTTAAAGTAGAAGAAAAAATAAAGAATGTATTGTAGTTATAAATAAAGTTTAAAAAGGAGAGAGAAATAGTTATGAAAGAAAGAATAGAATGGAAAGAAAATACTTTGCCAAAGGTAAAGAGTGAAAATAGATTAGATTTTTTAAGTAAAGAGGAAATTGAGAAAACAAAACAATTTCATAGTAGCTTCCCACAATATAAAGAGACACCATTAGTTAACTTAGATAATTTAAGTAAAAAAATAGGGGTTGGAGGAATATATATCAAGGATGAATCCTATAGATTTGGATTAAATGCATTTAAAGTATTAGGTGGTTCTTTTGCAATGGCGAAATATTTAGCTCAAAAATTAGGGAAGGATATTTCAGAACTACCATATGAAAGGTTAATATCTGATGAAGTAAGGGATGAACTTGGAGATATAACATTTGTAACTGCTACAGATGGAAATCATGGAAGAGGAGTAGCGTGGACTGCTAATAAATTAAAACAAAAATCAGTAGTATATATGCCTAAGGGTTCTTCTCAAATAAGATTAGAAAATATAAGAAAAGAAGGTGCAGATGCATCAATAACTGATATGAATTATGATGAGGCTGTTAGATTAGCAGCTAAATATGCAAGTGAGCATAATGGAGTAGTTATCCAAGATACAGCATGGGAAGGATATGAAGATATTCCAGCTTGGATAATGCAAGGTTATGGAACTATGGGATTAGAAGCTCTAAATCAGCTTAAGGATTTTGGAGTTGAAAGACCTACACATATATTTATACAAGCAGGAGTTGGATCTTTAGCTGGTGCAATTCAAGGATTTTTTGCATCTGTCTATAAGGAAAATTGTCCTATAACTACTATTGTAGAGGCTAGTGAAGCAGCTTGTATTTATAAATCAGCTGTTGCTAATGATGGAAATTTAAGAATAGTAGATGGTGATATGCCTACAATTATGGCTGGATTAGCTTGTGGTGAAGCTAATATTATTGGATGGGATGTTCTTAAAAATTGTTCAAGTATGTTTGTTTCAGCACCAGATTATATTTCTGCTAATGGTATGAGGATTCTTGGAAATCCAATTAATGAAGATAAAAAGGTAGTTTCTGGTGAGTCAGGAGCAGTAACATTAGGATTACTATATGAAATAATGACTAATAATGAATATTTAGAGTTAAAAGAAAAGTTAGGATTAGATGAAAATTCAAAGATTCTTTTATTTAGTACAGAAGGGGATACTGATCCTGATAAATATAGAGAAATTGTTTGGAAAGGTGAATATTAAAAAAATTATAAAAGTAGCACCTAGTTGTTTAAAATTTAATTTTTTTAACGTAATTACTACATTATGATTAATTGTAAAGGTAAAAATATTAAAAAGTAGGTGGAAGAATGATTTTAATTGGTAATGGAAGAGTAATTACTAACGATAGTAATAATAGATTTATAGATAATGGTTGTATAGCTATAGAGGGAAATATAATTAAAGATATTGGTGAAACATCTTTAATTAAGTTAAAGTATGAAGATAAATATGATGAGTTTATAGAGGCTAAGGGAAAGCTTATAATGCCAGGACTGATAAATACTCATCATCATATATATAGTGCTTTTGCTAGGGGATTAAATTTAAAAAATCCTCCAGCAGAAACATTTACTGATATTTTAAAAAATGTTTGGTGGAGAATTGATAAAAAACTCTCCTTAGAAGATATAAGGTATAGTGCTTATACAATTTTAATTGAATGTATAAAAAGTGGTGTAACTACTGTCTTTGATCATCATGCAAGTCCTATGGCTGTAGAGGGAAGTTTATTTGCTATATCTAATGTAGCAGATGAATTAGGAATAAGGGGATGTTATTGCTATGAAGTTTCTGATAGAGATGGACAAAGAATACTTAAACAAGGAATTAATGAAAATATAGATTTTATAAAATATGCAAATACAAAAGAGGATGATATGACTAAGGGTATGTTTGGAATGCATGCATCATTTACATTAAGTCATGAAAGTTTAGAAAAGTGTAAAGAAGCTATGAATGGAATAGATTCTGGATATCATATTCATGTGTCAGAAGGTATTGAGGATTTAAAGAATAGTTTAATGTATAGTGGCAAAAGAACAGTTGAAAGATTAATGGATTATGGAATATTAGGTGATAAGACTATTGCAGGGCATTGTATTCATGTTAATGAAGAGGAAATTGATATATTAAAAGCAACTAATACAAATGTTGTAAATAATCCAGAGTCTAATATGGCAAATGCTGTTGGAGTAGCTCCTGTTATTAAAATGATGGATAAGGGAATTAGAGTTGGCATTGGAACAGATGGATATACAAGTGATATGTTTGAATCAATGAAGGTTGAAAATATTATTCATAAACATAACTTATGTAATTCTAATGTTGGTTTTATGGAAACATCTAAAATGATATTTAATAACAATAAGGAAATTGCATCTAAATACTATAAAAATCCATTAGGTGTGTTAGAAGAAGGCGCTTATGCAGATATTATAGTTGTAGATTATAATCCTATAACTCCTATAGATAAGGAGAATTACTTTGGGCACATTTTATTTGGTGTTTGTGGTAGAAGTGTTGATACAGCTATTATTAATGGAAAAGTTGTAATGAAAGATAGGGTAATAGTTAACATTGATGAAGAGCTTATTTATAAAAAATCACGACAAGTAGCTGAAAGGTTATGGAAAAGGCTTTAAGAATTTTTAAGTTAATTATTTTTTAGATAAAAGAGAGGGGAGTATGATTATGGCAAATTTAAGTATTGATATATTAGGAATGAAATTTAATAATCCTATTTTTACAGCAGCTGGACCTGGTGCGAAAGATGGAGAGCTTTGTGTGAAAGCAGTTAATGGGGGAGCAGGAGGTATAGTAACTAAAACTATTTCAGAAAAGCCAGCAGATGTACCAAGACCTTGTATGGCAAAAACTAATTCAGGATTTTTAAATACAGAGTTATGGTCAGAGCTACCAAAGGAACAATGGGTAGCAAAAGAATATAAAAGAGCTAAGGAAGCTGGAGTTCCTATGATAGTAAGCATGGGATATACAGCAGAACAAATTTCAAAGGTTGCTCCTTTAGTTAAGCCTTATGCAGATGCAGTAGAGCTTTCTACACATTATGTTGGAACAGATATTGAACCAATAGTTAACGCAATGAAAGCAGCAAAGGCAGTATTAGATTGTCCTGTTTTTATGAAAATGAGCCCACATACAGATATTCAAAATATAGCTAAGGCATTAGAGACAGCTGGAGCAGATGGATTAGTTATGATTAATTCTTTTGGACCTTGTATGGGAATTGATATTGAAACTGGATATCCAATTATGGGAAGTGAAAAAGGTTATGGATGGCTTTCAGGATCAGCAATTAGACCATTAGCTATAAGAAATATTTATGATGCTTCTAAAGTAGTTAAAATTCCTATTATAGGTGTTGGAGGAGTAAGCTCAGGAAGAGATGCGGCTGAAATGTTAATGGCTGGTGCTAGTGCCGTTCAAGTATGTACTGAAGCTATTTTACGAGGACCAACAGTATATGGAAAAATATCTAAAGAATTAAATGAATTTTTAGATAGTCATGGATATAAAGATGTTAATGAAATAATTGGCCTTTCACATAAAAAGGCAGAAGAAAGAAACTTTAGAACAAATGCTATTCCACCAAAGGTATACTTAGATAAATGTATTAAATGTGGACAATGTAAAGTAAGTTGTGTATATGAAGCAATTGAAATAACAGACAAACTACACATAGATGAATCAAAATGCTTTGGATGTGGACTTTGTGTAACAAAATGTCCAAAACACGCACTAACAATACAATATAAGTAAATTGGGAACCAATTTATTAAGTGAAGAGTGAAGAAGTAAGAGTGAAAAGTTAAGGGAATAATTCAGCTAAGCTGAATTAAAAAATATGTATTTTAAGAAACTGCCATAGCAGTTTCAACATTCACTTTTCACTTTTAACTATTCACTCTTACCTTGAATAAAATTGTACATATTAATGTTGGGAGGAGTGGGTATATGGTTAATTTTTTGCTTAATGGAAAAGTATGTGGTATAGAAAAAAATGAATCTTTAATAAGATTTTTAAGGGATAAAGAAGAGTTAATATCAGTAAAAAATGGGTGTGGGGAAGGAGCTTGTGGAGCTTGTATGGTCTTAGTTGATGGAAAAGCAACTAGGGCGTGTATATTAAAAGGAGATAAAGTTAAAGACAAAGCTGTTATTACTGTTGAAGGATTAGATGAGAATTATAAAAGGGCATTTGCTTACTCTTTTACAAAGGTTGGTGCTGTTCAATGTGGTTTTTGCATACCTGGAATGGTTATAAGTGCTACAGGGTTATTTAATAAGACATTAACACCAACATTGGATGAGGTAAAGACGGCTCTTAAGGGAAATATATGTAGGTGTACAGGATATAAGAAAATTGAAGAGGCTATATTACTAGCGGCTGAAATTATAAGAGAGAATAAGGAAGTTCCATTAGTAAAATGTAAAGGATTGGTTGGAGATTCTTTAGGAAGAGTTGATGCAGAGGATAAGATATTAGCATTAGATGGATATTGTGATGATTTGAAAATCGAAGGAATGTTGTATGGTGTAGCGCTTAGAGCTGAATTTCCTAGAATGTTAGTAAAGAATATTGATTATAATGAGGCCTTAAAATTAAAAGGAGTAGTTAAAGTTATTACAGCTAATGATATACCTGGAAATAGATTTTGTGGACATTTGAAAAAGGACTGGCCAGCTTTAATTGCAATAGGAGAGGAAACTAGATATGTAGGTGATGCTATAGCTTTGGTTGCTGCAACTTCAATGGATATTGCAAGGAAGGCAGCAGACCTAATAAAAGTGGATTATGAGGAGTTAGAACCACTATCATTACCTGAAGAAGCAATGAAGGAAGGAGCTCCTAAAATTCATAAGGATGGCAACATTCTAGTAAGGGAAGTCTTAAAAAGAGGCAATGTAGATGAAGTTCTTAAAAATTCTAAGTATGTTGTTACTAACCACTACTCAGTTCCGTTTACAGAACATGCATTTTTAGAGCCTGAATCTGCAGTGGCAGTTCCAACAGAAAAAGAATTAATAGTTTATACAGGTAGTCAAAGTGTTTATGATGATTTACATGAAATAACTCACTTATTAGGATTAGGTGAGGATAAGGTTAGGATAATATCTAAGTATGTAGGTGGAGGATTTGGTGGCAAAGAAGATATGAGCTGTCAACATCATGCTGCATTACTAGCATACTTAACTGGAAAACCTGTAAAAATGACTTTAACAAGGGCTGAAAGTATTAAGGTTCATCCAAAGAGGCATGCCATGGAGATGGAGTTTACAACAGCCTGTGATGAAAAGGGCAAGCTTACAGCAATGAGAGCAAAGATAATTGCTGATACTGGAGCTTATGCATCTCTTGGTGGTCCGGTATTACAAAGAGCATGTACTCATGCAGCAGGTCCATATAATTATCAGAATTCAGAGGTGGAAGGAATTGCAGTATATACTAATAATCCTCCAGGTGGTGCATTTAGAGGTTTTGGTGTTACGCAATCAGCTTTTGCTACTGAATGTAATATAAATCAATTAGCAGAGTTAGTTGGAATATCACCTTGGGAATTTAGATGGAGGAATGCAATTGAAGCAGGACAAGAACTACCAAATGGTCAAATTGCAGATCCTGGTACAGCTTTAAAAGAAACTTTATTAGCTGTAAAAGATGTATATGACAACAATGAATATGTTGGTATTGCCTGTGCCTTTAAAAACTCTGGTATCGGAGTAGGACTTCCTGATATAGGAAGATGTATCTTAGAAATAAAAGATGGAAAGGTTCATATAAGAAGTTCAGCAGCTTGCATTGGACAAGGTTTAGGAACAATATTAACTCAAATACTATGTCAGACATTAGATATTACTCCAGATAAGGTAGTATATGAAGCGCCTGATACTAGAAGAACACCAGATTCAGGTACCACAACGGCATCAAGACAAACAACTTTCACAGGAGAAGCTGTTAGAGTAACTGCTTTAAAAGTTAAGGAAGCTTTAAATGGAAGAACTTTAGATGCGCTTAATGGACAAGAGTTCTATGGTGAGTTCTCAGGAGTAACAGATAAAATGGGAAGTGATAAAAAGAATCCAGTAAGCCATGTTGCTTATGGATTTGCAACTCAAGTTGTTGTTTTAGATGAAAATGGAAAATTAAAAAAGGTTGTAGCAGCTCATGATGTTGGTAAAGCTATAAACCCAAAGAATGTTGAAGGACAAATTGAGGGTGGAGTAGTTATGGGATTAGGATATGCTCTTACTGAAGATTATCCTTTAAAAAATAGTGTGCCTACTGCAAAATTTGGAACATTAGGGTTATTAAGAGCAACAGCAGTACCAGAGATAAAGGCTATGGTTATAGAAAAAAATACTAATGATTTATCTTATGGTGCTAAAGGGGTAGGAGAGATAACATGTATCCCTACTGCACCAGCAGTTCAAGGTGCTTATTATAAATTTGATGGAGTATTTAGAACTAAATTACCATTAGAAAATACTTTTTATAAAAAGTCAAAAAAATAGAATTATTGATTTGGAGGAAATGAAAATGAATAAAGAAATAATTAATACAGTAAATGCGCCAGCAGCTATTGGACCATATTCACAAGGAGTTAAGGTTGGAGATTTAATATTTACATCAGGTCAATTACCAATTAATCCTGAAACTAAGGAAATACCTAAAGATATTAAAGAAGCAACAAAGCAAAGTATAGAAAATGTTAGAGCTATACTAGAAGAGAGTGGATCAGCTCTAGAAAATGTTACTAAGACTACTGTATTTTTAAAGGATTTAAATGACTTTGCTTCAGTAAATGAAGTATATGGAGAATTTTTTGAAGAGAATCCACCAGCTAGAAGCTGTTTCCAAGTTGCAAAGCTACCAATGGATGCACCAATAGAAATTGAAGTTGTTGCAGTTATCAATAAGTAGAAAAGGAATAGTCAGCGAAGATTACTTCGCTGACTTATAAAAGATATGGAAACTAAAAATATATTTTTAACTGGTAAAAAGAGAAGTGGTAAAAGTACCATGATAAATAATATTCTTAATGAGTTAGATATAAATTATTCTGGATATAGGACTTTACCGTATTACATAAATAATGAAGCTAGAGGGTTTTACTTAAATGGATATGTAGATTGTGTTGGTAATAATAGCCCGATTTCCATTAAGATTGGAGAAGAAAAATGCATTCCAATCATTGAAAGTTTTGAGGTTGTAGGTGTGTCTATATTAGAAAAAAGTATTGAGTTTAGTAATACAAAACTTATTCTTTTAGATGAAATAGGAAGGTTAGAATCTAATGCATATACATTTAAGAAGAGAATAGTGGAGGCATTAGATAGTGAAAAGGTTGTTTTAGGAGTATTACAAAAAGCTGAAAATGAATTTCTAATAGATATAATTAAACGTGAAGATACTGTAGTTTTTGACATAGATAACTTAACAAATTATGAAATAAATGAAGTCAATAAAAAGATATTAGACATTATAAAATTATTGTTAAAAGGGTGAGGTAAATTATGAAGAAATTTAAGAAAATTATTAGCCTATTTATTCTAGGAATATTGATGAGCACATTTGTTGTTGGCTGTGGTTCAAATAATGTGGAATCTAAAGATAATAAAGTAACAGTTGTAGACCAATTAGGTAGGGAAGTTGAATTAGATGGTACACCTGAAAAAATAATCTCTAGTTATTATATTTCAACATCTCTTTTAATTAATTTGGGAGTACAGGATAAGTTAGTTGGAATAGAAGCTAAAGCAAAAACCAGGGAAATGTATAAGAAGGTAGCGAAAGAATTAATAGATTTGCCAGCAGTAGGTACTTCAAAAGAAATTAATATAGAAGAGTGTGCTAATTTAAATCCAGATTTAGTTATTATTCCTACTAGATTAAAGGAGTTCATACCTAAGTTTGAAGAATTAAATATTCCAGTAATAGCTATAGAACCTGAGACATTGGATCAGTTTAAAGAAACAGTTAAATTAATTGGTAAGGCAGTAGGAAAGGAAGAAAAGGCTAATAAGCTTGTAAACTATTATGATGATACAATATCTAAGGTTAAAGAATTAAATAAGAACCTTACAGAAAAACAAAATGTATATTTAGCAGGTAGTGATAGTGTTTTAAAAACATGTACATCTAAGATGTATCAAAACTATATGTTCGAAGTATGCGGTGGAGAAAATGTTACAAAAGAGCTTACAGATGGATATTGGACAACTATTTCTGTTGAAGAATTAGTTAAAAAGAATCCTGATGTAATCTATATGGTTGGATATGCAAGTTATTCAAAAGATGACATTTTAAAAGATGAAAGACTTAAAGGAATAAATGCTATAAAGAATAATAAGATTTATGTGTTCCCATCAACTTTAGAAGCATGGGATTATCCAACTCCATCATCTATGTTAGGAATTTTATGGCTTGAAAATAATCTACATCCAGATTTATATTCTAAGGAAGACTATATAAAGGATGCAAAAGATTTTTATAAAGAATTTTATGATATAGAAGTAAGTGAAGAGGAACTTGGCCTACGAAATTAAAGAAGTCTATATTATTACATGGAATAGTTCTTTTAATTCTAATATTAGTATCATTAAGTATAGGGAGATATAATATAGAGTTTAAAGAAGTTATTAAAACCTTGTTTAATATGGATGCAAGCTCTCAGGATTTTAATTTATTAATGAATATTAGAATTCCTAGAGTACTGCTTGTTGTAATTGGTGGTGGAGCCTTAGCATTATCAGGAATGGTATTTCAAAGTATATTTCAAAATCCATTAATTTCACCTGATGTATTAGGAGTTACTTCAGGATGTTCTTTAGGTGCAGTTGTAGCTATAGTATTATTTTCTTCATCAACAATATTATTACAAGTTATGTCATTCGTTTTTGGAATAGGAGCAGTGATTTTTTCAATGCTCCTTTCTAAAAATATGAAAAGCAATAAGGTTTTGGCCTTGGTTATTTCGGGTATAGTAACAGGAGCTATAGCTTCAGCTTTTATAATGATATTTAAGTATTTTGCAGATCCATATAAAGAGCTTCCAGCAATTGATTTTTGGCTTATGGGAGGTTTTTATAATAGTTCATGGTCTAAGGTAGTTATAGTATTCATACTAACATTAATATCATCATTAGTACTATTTTTAGTTAGATGGCAGCTTAAAGTTTTAACCATGGGAGACACTCAAGCAAAATTATTAGGCGTTAATGTAAATGCAATTAGAATAGTTGCTATATTAGCAGCAACATTATTAGTTTCAGCTGTTGTTTCAGTTGCAGGGGTTGTAAGTTGGATTGGTATTTTAGCACCACATATAGTTAAGTCTTATTCTAAAGATGATATTTCAAAGATAATGCCAACAACATTATTAATGGGAGGAATATTGATGATAATAGCAGATACAATTGCAAGAACAATATCAACAACAGAAATTCCTATAAGCATATTAACTTCATTAGTAGGTGCTCCATTTTTAGTATATCTACTATGTAGAAAGAAGGGGTTAGTATAGATACATCTAAAAAATTAGTAATTGAAAATTTAAGTGTTAATTACGATGAAAAAGAAATTTTAAAAAATATAAACATCAAGTTGAAGCCAGGAGAGACAACTATACTATTAGGTCTTAATGGAGCAGGAAAGACAACTCTTTTGAAAACTATTTCTGGATTAGTAAAATATAAAAATGGAAAAATAAAATATGATAATAATGAGTTTTTAAAATGGAGTTATAAGGAAAGAGGAAAATTAATATCATATATACCTCAATATATACACACAAATCAAAACTATAGGGTAGAAGATGTTATTTTAATGGGGATAACGCCTTACTTGGGGATTTTTGACATGCCTTCAGAAGAACATTATAAGATGGTTGATGATATTCTAAAGAAATTAAATATTTGTCATTTAAAGAATAAGTGTATTGGAGAGTTAAGTGGTGGAGAAAGAAGAATGGTTTATCTAGGAAGAATACTTATGCAAGAGTGTAAAATCCTTCTTTTAGATGAACCTAATACATTTTTAGATTATGTAAGGCAACATGATTTTTTCTCATTTATAGATAAATTTATTAAAGATAATAATTTAATAGCCCTTGTAACTGTTCATGATATTAATTTGGCTTTAAGATATGGAGATAAAATTGTAATATTAAGCGATAAAAGTGTAGTGGAAACTATAGATTGTACAAAAGATGGCTATGAAATAAAATTTGTTAAATGTGTGAAAAGGGTATATAACAGAGAATTGGAATTAATATATACAAAGGTAGGACCAATGGTAGTATGTTAAAAAATTCATGTATAAATATTAATGCCATTATTCTAGCTGCTGGAAATAGTAGTAGATTTAATGGAAATAAATTATTATCGATTTATAATGAAAAGCCCCTAGCAATGCATATCATAGAAAAGAGTTTTGAGGTTGGTTTTAAGGAAATAATTTTAGTTACACAATATAATGAGCTTAAAGAAATGTTAAAGGATAAAGATATTAAAATTATTAGAAATTGTATGTCAAACAAAGGTATATCTTATTCAATAAAGCTTGGATTAAAAGAGTGTAGGAATTGTGATGGGGTAATGTTTTTAGTATGTGATCAACCATATATTTCATATAAAACTATGAAGGATTTAATAGAAATATTTAAAGAAAATCCTGATAGAATAATAAGTTCTAAGTATTGTGGCAAACTAAGGAATCCTAATATTTTTCCAAAGAAATATTTTAAAGAACTTTTAGAACTTAAT
>OHKF01000811.1_pt1 | contig 15450 bp, 10 predicted proteins | sample 1568781 | NCBI WGS metagenome assembly OHKF01 (sample SAMEA3879580, study PRJEB24766) | human gut metagenome | biome: human-associated habitat; feature: feces | place: USA | collected 1985/1987
GCCGCCAGCCGCTGGGGGTGGTGGTTGGCATCGTGCCGTGGAACTTCTCCATCATGATTGCCATCTGGAAGCTGGCGGCGGCCCTGGTCTGCGGCTGCACCATCGTCCTCAAGCCGAGCGAATATACGCCGCTGACGCTGCTGCGCGTGGCGGAGCTGGCAAAAGCGGTGGGTATCCCGGATGGGGTGATTAACGTGGTCAACGGCGCCGGCGGCGAGATTGCCCAACGGCTGATTACGCATCCGGCCTGCGCCAAGGTGAGCTTCACCGGCTCGGTGGCCACCGGTGAAAAAGTCCAGCAGTCGGCCAGTGCGTCAGGTAAACGGGTGACCCTTGAGCTGGGGGGCAAAAACGCCGCGCTGTTCCTCGATGACCTGACGCCGGAGGCGATGGTCAACGGCATTATTGAAGCTGGCTACCTGAACCAGGGGCAGATTTGCGCCGCTGCGGAACGTTTTTATCTGCCGCAGGGAAAACTGGATGCGGTACTGGCGCTGCTGAAAGACAAGCTCAGCGCTTTTGCGCCGGGGTCGCCGCTGGATGAACGGACGCTGATGGGGCCGCTGGCCAACCGCCAGCAGTATGACAAAGTTTTGCGGCTCATTCAGACCGCCCGCGACGAGGGCGATACCATCGTCTGCGGCGGCGAAGCGCTGCCGGGGGAGGGCTATTTCCTGCAGCCGACCGCGGTTAAAGTGCGCAGCGAAGAGAGTACTCTGATGCGCGAGGAGACCTTCGGTCCGGTGTGCAGTTTTATTGGCTATCGCAGCGAAGAAGAGGCGCTGGCGCGGATGAATGCTTCGCCGTATGGACTGGCGGCCAGCGTCTGGTCGGATAATATTCGTCAGGCGCTACGCTACTCGGAGGCGATTGAGGCCGGCATCGTATGGGTCAATATGCATACCTTCCTCGACCCGGCGGTACCGTTCGGCGGCATGAAGGGCTCGGGCATCGGGCGCGAATTCGGCAGCGCGTTTATCGATGATTATACGGAGCTGAAGTCGGTGATGGTGCGCTATTAATCGCCGTTCAGCGACATAGCGCTGTCATGTGTCGTTTTGCGCCAGATGGGCGACACATCGTGTGCCTTCTGGCCTGCAACCCGGGCGGTGCACGGCATCGCTTCCGGGACGCTTTTCCCGTCACGGATCCTGTCTTCCCCTCGTAATCCGCCATTGCCGTAAAAAAAATCAGCAGATTATCTTTTTTGCCCGCCAGGACTTGCTTGACATTAGATAATGAGTATAGTTCTCATTCTCTTTTTCATTCGTAATTTTGGCAAGGTTCGAGCTGCGCCAGTGAGTCGTTCACTAAGAGTCGCGAAGGCGTAGGGTGACGTAAAGACAGCAGGCTGGAAACACACAATATCGGCCGCTGCGCGTCCATCGGGTCGTTGATTTTTATAGGGTTGATCCAATGAAATACACACTTCCGGCGTTGACGCTGGCCATCAGCGCGGCGTTAAGCGGCTGCGCGACGCCTCATTCCTCTGCCGTTTCCCAACCGGTTGTCGACTCGCCAGCCCCTAACGTGGCGCAACCGCTGCAGCGCCAGCTAGCGGAAGGGCTGTACGAGATGGCGTTAAGCCCGCAGGGTGATGCGCTGTACGTCGCCAGCGCCGAAGGCTTTAAAAATGTGCAGGGTGGGGCGGTCTACACACTGGATCCGCACACCCTCAATACCATCGGCCTGACGCATACCGATCTGAAAAACTTCGCTTTACAGCTCTCTGCGGAGGGTAAAACGCTGTATGTCAGCAATTCGCTGGACGGCGGCATCAGCGCTATCGACACCGCCACCGGCAAGGTAAAAAACCGCCTGCTGTTCAGCGAGCGCAATGAAAAAGGTCGCCCTTATGGGGCCCGTCAGCTGCTGTTGCTGAATAATACTCTCTACGTTGGCGCGGTCGCCGACCCGGCGCAAATCTGGGTGGTTGACGCCACTACCCTGAAGCTGAAAACGCGGATTAAAAATACCGGTAAATGGATGACCGGCCTGCACTACTCCGCGCAAACCGGTCGCGTGTACGCCGCTAACGGCAGCGGTGAAATTCTGGTGATCAACCCGCGTAACCAACGCATTGAACAGCGCTGGAAGCCGCTGGGCGACAAGCCGGCGCTGCTGCTTAATATGGCCGAAGATAGCGACACCGGCCGTCTGTTCGTGACCGACAACTCGAAAGCGAAAACCACTCTGGTGCTGGATATCCACAGCGGCAAGCTGCTTAAACAGCTCGACGTCGGCGATTCGCTGGCGGTGCAGTTCAATAAGAAACGCCACGAAATTTATATTTCACAGCGTGAATCCGGCAAGGTCATCAGCCTTGACGCCAGCCGTTACACGCTGAAGAAAAGCTGGGCGCTGCCGGCCAATCCCAACAGCTTGCTGCTTTCCGCCGATGGTCAGACGCTGTTTGTCACCGTCAAACAGCCCTTCAATAAAGACCACTCCACTAAAGGCCCGGACAGCGTCGTACGTATCGACCTGAACGCGCAATAAAAATAACGGGTCCGGCGACGGGCCCTTTGATTCATTTATCCTCATCCATGGGGCAAATTATGCACACCACGCACTATTCATCCTTCCCGCTGCGTAAAACGCTGCTGGCCTTAGCCATCGGCGCCGCCAGTCAAACGGCGATGGCCGCGGACGCTGCCGCCGCGAAGCAGCCTGGCGAAGAGACCCTCATCGTCGAGGCTAACGAAACCAGCGATTTTAAATCCGGCGGCGACCTGGTGGTTCCGGCATTCCTCGATGGCCAGATCGCCCACGGCGGCCGTCTGGGGATGCTTGGCGAACAAAAAGCGATGGACGTCCCGTTTAACGTCATCGGCTATACCTCGAAGCTGATTCAGGATCAGCAGGCGAAAACTATCGCCGATGTCGTCAGTAACGACGCTGGCGTGCAGGCCGTACAGGGCTACGGCAACTTCGCCGAGACCTATCGAATCCGCGGGTTTAAGCTCGATGGCGATGACATGACGATGGGCGGCCTGGCGGGCGTGGTGCCGCGTCAGGTGATGGACACCCAGATGCTGGAGCGCGTTGAAATTTTCAAAGGGGCTAACAGCCTGCTTAACGGCGCGGCCAGCAGCGGCGTCGGCGGGATGATTAACCTCGAGCCGAAGCGGGCGGAAGATCTGCCGACCGCACGCGTTGGCGTCGACTATACCTCTGATTCTCAGGTGGGCGGCACCCTCGACCTGGGGCGCCGTTTCGGCGACAACAACCAGTTCGGCGCTCGGGTCAACCTGGTGCACCGCGAGGGTGAAGGCGCTATCGATAATGATAAACGCCGTACCACGCTGGCTTCGCTGGGGCTTGATTACCGCGGCGACCGTTTCCGCACCTCGCTCGATTTCGGCTATCAGAAGAAAACGTTCCACGGCGGTACGATGGGCGTCAATATCAGCGGCGTGGATTTCGTTCCGGCGCTGCCGGACAACAGCAAAAACTACAGCCAGAAGTGGGGCTATAGCGATATTGAAAGCGAGTTCGGCATGGCGAAGGCAGAATATGACCTGACCGATAGCTGGACGGTATACAGCGCCCTCGGCGGCCAGCATTCGCATGAAATTGGTACCTACAGCGCGCCGAAGCTTCTGAATAAAAACGGCGATGCGACGGTGGGCCGCCTGGATACTAACCGCATTATCGACGCGATCAGCGGCATGGGCGGGGTACGCGGCGATTTCAATACCGGCGCGATTTCGCATAAGGTGAACCTCGGCTATGCGGCGCAGGTGCATACCGATGCGACCGCCTGGCGGATGTCGGCCAGGAACCCGACCACTAATATCTATGACAACCATGATGTGGCGATGCCGGATAACGCCTATTTTGGCGGCAACTACCACGATCCGCTGGTCACCTCGCGCAGCCGTACGCAGGGCTGGCTGCTGAGTGATACCCTCGGCTTCTTTAACGATAAAGTGCTGTTTACCGCCGCTGCTCGTCATCAGAAAGTGGTTGTGCGCAACTACAGCAACGCCACCGGGCTGGAAGATACCTCTTCGCGTTATACCCAAAGCCGCTGGATGCCGACGTTTGGCCTGGTGTACAAGCCGTGGGAGCAGCTGTCGCTGTATGCTAACCATACCGAAGCGCTGCAGCCGGGCTCTGTGGCGCCGACGACGGCGGCCAATGCCGGGCAGAGTACCGGGATCGCGCACTCGAAGCAGGACGAAGTGGGCGTCAAGATCGACTACGGTACGATCGGAGGATCGCTGGCGCTGTTTGAAATCAAAAAACCGAACGCCATTTCCGATACCGCTGGCAATTACGGCCTCGACGGCGAGCAGCGTAACCGCGGCGTAGAGATGAACGTCTTTGGCGAGCCGATGCTGGGACTGCGTCTTAACGCCAGTACCGTCTGGCTGGATGCCAAACAGACTAAAACCGCTAAAGGCGCCACCGACGGTAAAGATGCCATCGGGGTGGCTAACTTCTACGCGGTACTCGGCGCCGAATATGACATCAAGCCGGTGGAAGGCCTGACCGCCACCGCGCGCGTCAATCATAGCGGCTCGCAGTATGCCGATGCGGCCAATACCAAGAAGCTGGATAGCTACACCACCCTGGATTTAGGCCTGCGCTATCGTATGCGTCTGAACGCCGACCAGAACGAAATGATCTGGCGCGTCGGGGTGACCAACGTGACCAACGAGAAGTACTGGTCTGGCATTGACGATACCGGTACTTACCTGTTCGAAGGCGATCCGCGTACCGTCCGCGTCTCAATGAGCTACGACTTCTGACGCTAAAAAAAGCGGGGTGGGCGGCTGACGCTCGCCCCACGCAACTTGCGACAATCCCCCCTAAGTGATAAAAGGTGCCCCTTCACAAAAACACACAGGGGAACGACGTGAAAGACGCGTCAACGTCGTCGGAGACCGTCACGGAAAGTGGCCCGACGCTTCATCGCGGTTTACAGAACCGACATATTCAACTTATCGCCCTTGGCGGCGCGATTGGCACCGGCCTGTTTCTCGGCATTGGTCCCGCTATCCAGATGGCCGGTCCGGCGGTCTTACTGGGCTACGCCGTGGCCGGGATTGTCGCTTTTCTGATCATGCGCCAGCTGGGCGAAATGGTGGTGGAAGAGCCAGTATCCGGTTCCTTTGCCCACTTTGCCTATAAATACTGGGGGCCGTTCGCCGGCTTTCTCTCCGGCTGGAACTACTGGGTGATGTTCGTGCTGGTAGGGATGGCGGAGCTGACCGCCGCCGGGATCTATATGCAGTACTGGCTTCCCGACGTGCCCACCTGGGTTTGGGCGGCGGCTTTCTTCATCATTATTAACGCCGTCAACCTGGTCAACGTACGCTTGTATGGCGAAGCGGAGTTCTGGTTCGCGCTGATCAAGGTGCTGGCGATTATCGGCATGATTGCCTTCGGCCTGTGGATGCTGTTCGGCGGCCACGGCGGCAGCAAAGCCGGGTTCGACAATCTGTGGAAACACGGCGGCTTCCTCGCCACCGGCTGGCACGGACTTATTCTGTCGCTGGCGGTGATCATGTTCTCCTTCGGCGGGCTGGAGCTTATCGGCATCACCGCCGCCGAAGCGCAAAACCCGGAAAAGAGCATTCCCAAAGCGGTCAATCAGGTGGTCTATCGTATCCTGCTGTTCTATATCGGTTCGCTGGTGGTGCTGCTGGCGCTCTACCCGTGGGTGGAGATCAAATCCGACAGCAGCCCGTTTGTGATGATTTTCCATAATCTGGACAGCAACCTGGTGGCCTCCGCGCTGAACTTCGTCATTCTGGTGGCCTCGCTGTCGGTGTATAACAGCGGCGTGTACTCCAACAGCCGGATGCTGTTCGGCCTGTCGGTGCAGGGTAATGCGCCGAAATTTCTCGCCCGCGTCAGCAAGCGCGGCGTGCCGGTGAACTCCCTGCTGCTCTCCGGGATTATCACTTCGCTGGTGGTGGTGCTGAACTACCTGCTGCCGCATGAAGCGCTGGGGCTGCTGATGGCCCTGGTGGTGGTGACGTTGTTGCTGAACTGGATCATGATCTGTATGGCGCACCTGAAGTTCCGCGCCGCCCAGCGCCGCAAAGGGCGCGAATCGAAGTTCAAAGCGCTGCTGGCGCCCGCCAGCAACTACTTCTGCATTGCTTTCCTTGGGCTGATCCTGGCGCTGATGTGCACTATCGACGGCATGCGTCTGTCGGCGATCCTGCTGCCGGTGTGGATCCTGTTCCTGTTTATCGCCTTCAAACTGCTGCGCCGCCCGGCGTAAGCGAGATGCCCCGCCGTCCGGCGGGGCTGCCTGCCTTTTTATTGTGATCCTCTTCGCAGGCGGCGCATTTGCCTGGCGATCTTCTTTTTGTAATCGATTACTTTTGTTTTGAGCGGTTTTGTAATCGATTACTTTTCTGAGGGCGAGCAACATGGTCACAACAACAGAAGGTCGGGAAAGTGCCCGCGTGAGCCACCGTTTTCTGGTGCCGCGGCTGTCGTTAATGATGTTTATGCAGTTTTTTATCTGGGGCAGCTGGTCGGTGACCCTGGGGCTGGTGATGACCCGGTATGAGATGTCATTGCTGATCGGCGATGCGTTCTCCGCCGGGCCGATCGCCTCCATCTTGTCTCCCTTTGTGCTGGGGATGCTGGTGGATCGCTTTTTCGCCTCGCAGAAGGTGATGGCGGTGATGCACCTGGCCGGGGCGGCGATCCTGTGGTTTGTCCCGCAGGCGCTGGTGGCGCAGAACGGCGCCCTGCTGATTGGCCTGCTGTTCGGCTATACGCTGTGCTATATGCCGACCCTGGCGCTGACCAACAATATCGCCTTCCACAGCCTGGCCAATGTCGATAAAACCTTCCCGGTGGTCCGCGTGTTCGGCACCATCGGCTGGATTATCGCCGGGATCTGCATCGGGGTGACCGGTATCTCTGATACCACCGGCATCTTCACGCTGGCGGCGCTCTGTTCGGTCGCGCTGGCGCTCTACAGCCTGACGCTGCCCAACACCCCGGCGCCGGCCAAAGGTATGCCGGTTCAGTTTCGCGACCTGCTGTGCGCGGACGCCTTCGCGCTGCTGAAAACCCGCCATTTCCTGATTTTCTCCCTCTGCGCCACCTTAATTTCCGTGCCGTTAGGCACCTATTACGCCTATACCGCGTCGTATCTGGCGGATGCCGGCGTCAAAGATGTCAGCACCGCGATGTCCTTCGGTCAGATGTCAGAGATCGTCTTTATGCTGGTGATCCCGTTGCTGTTCCGTCGCCTCGGGGTGAAATACATGCTGCTCATCGGCATGGCGGCGTGGTTCGTCCGCTACGCCTTTTTCGCTCTCGGAGTCAGCGAGGAGGGGCGCTTCCTGCTCTATCTGGGCATTTTGCTGCACGGCGTGTGCTATGACTTTTTCTTTGTCGTTGGCTTTATCTACACCGATCGCGTGGCGGGCGAGAAGGTAAAAGGCCAGGCGCAGAGCATGATTGTGATGTTCACCTACGGGATCGGCATGCTGCTGGGCTCGCAGATCTCCGGCGCGCTGTATAACCATCTGGTGGCCGGCCAGAGCGTGCCTCAGGCCTGGGTGACCTTCTGGTGGATCCCGGCGGTGGCCGCCGCGGTTATCGCGCTGATTTTCCTTTTCTCTTTCCAGTACAACGAGAAAGAGCCGCACTAATTTTTCAGGAGGGGGTATGAAAACGATTAAGGGACCGGGCATTTTTCTGGCGCAGTTTATCGGGCCGCAGGCGCCGTTCAACACCCTGGCGGGGATGGCGCAGTGGGCCGCCGGCCTGAGGTACAAGGCATTGCAGATCCAACCACCCGGCGATTTTTGATGTCGAGCGGGCGGCGGCGAGCCAGACCTACTGCGACGAGGTCAGCGGCATCCTGGCGGAGCATGGGCTGGTGATCAGCGAGCTGTCCACTCACCTTGAAGGACAGCTGGTGGCGGTGCATCCAACGTATGACGCGGCGTTCGACGCCTTTGCCCCGGCGGCGCTGCATGGCGATCCGCAGGCGCGCCAGCGCTGGGCGGTGGAGAAAGTGCGCCAGGCGGCGGTAGCCTCTGGCCGCCTGGGGCTGCAGGCGCACGCGACCTTTTCCGGGGCGCTGGCATGGCCCTTTTTTTATCCGTGGCCGCCGCACAATCAGCCGCTTCTGGATGAGGCCTTTGCCGAGCTGGCCCGGCGCTGGCGGCCGCTGCTGGACCTCTTCGACGAGCAGGGGGTCGATGTCTGCTATGAGATCCACCCCGGCGAAGACCTGCACGATGGCGTGACCTTTGAGCGTTTTCTTGCGCTGGTGGATAACCATCCGCGCTGCAATATGCTCTATGACCCGAGCCACCTGCATCTGCAGCAGATGGACTACCTGACCTATATCGATATCTATCATGCGCGTATTAAAGCGTTTCACGTCAAGGACGCCGAATTTCGCCGCAACGGGCGCAATGGCGTCTACGGTGGATACCAGCCCTGGCAGCAGCGGGCCGGGCGTTTCCGCTCTCCCGGCGACGGGCAGATCGACTTCAAAGGGGTGTTCAGTAAGCTGACCGAATATGATTTTGCCGGCTGGGCGGTGCTGGAGTGGGAGTGCTGCCTGAAGGATAGTGAGACCGGCGCGCGCGAGGGCAGCGAGTTTATCCGCCGCCATATCATTCCCGTTGCCGGACGGGCCTTCGATGACTTTGCCGCCGGCGGGAGGGAGTAACATGATTCAGGTTGCGATTATCGGGGCAGGGTTTATTGGCCCGGCGCATCTGGAGGCGCTGCGGCGGCTGGGAGATGTCGAGGTGGTGGCGCTGTGCGACAGCCGCCTTGAGGCGGCGCAGCGCAAGGCGCGAGCGCTGAACATTGCCCATGCCTACGACAGCGTGGAGGCGCTGCTGGCCCATCCGGGGCTGCAGGTGGTGCATAACTGTACGCCGAACCATTTGCATGCCCAGATTAACCGGCAGATCCTCGCCGCCGGGCTGCACGTCTTCTCGGAAAAGCCGCTGTGTATGACGGCGGAGGAGGCGCGGGAGCTGGTGGCGCTTGCCGCCCGGGCCGGCGTGGTGCATGGCGTCAGCTTCGTCTATCGCCAGTTCGCTATGGTCCAGCAGGCGGCGGCGATGATCCGCCATGGCGAGGTCGGCAGAATCTTCGCGGCCCACGGCAGCTATCTGCAGGACTGGATGCTGCTGGAGACCGACTACAACTGGCGGGTCGATTCGGCGCAGGGCGGCGCGTCGCGGACGGTGGCCGACATCGGCTCCCACTGGTGCGATACCGTGCAGTTTATGACCGGTCGGCGGATTGTCGAGGTGATGGCGGATCTGTCTATCGTCTGGCCAACGCGTAAAGCGCCGGTCAATGGCAAAGCGACCTTCAGCGCCGTTCACGAGGCGCAGGCATATGAAACGCGGCCTGTCGATACCGAGGACTTTGGCTCGGTGCTGTTGCGTTTTGACGATGGCAGCAAGGGCAGCTTTATGGTCTCTCAGGTGAGCGCCGGGCGGAAAAACCGTCTGGCGGTGGAGATTAACGGCAGCCTCTGTTCTCTGGCCTGGGATCAGGAAGTGCCCCAGCGGCTGTGGATCGGCCACCGCGAGCAGCCGGATCGCCTGCTCAGCGATGACCCGAGCCTGCTGCGGCCGGAAATCGCTGACAGCGCCCATTACCCCGGCGGCCATATTGAGGGCTGGCCGGACGCCTTTAAGAATATGATGGGGCATTTTTATCAGGCGGTGCGCGCCGGGAAGATGCCGGCGGCCGGGGCCCGGCGCTTCGCCGCTTTCGACGACGGCGCCGATGTGATGTACATCATCGAGGCGATCGTCAAAAGCCATCAGCAGCAGCGCTGGGTCAGCGTCGAACGCTGAGCGCAGGCGGGGCGCAGGATTATTTCACCCCAAGATAGCCGTCGAGATAGGCACCGGAGAGCTCGTTGCCGAACAGGACGGCATCTTTATTTTCCATCGCATTATCCCATTTGTCGCTGGCATTGCCGGTGAAGGCGTGCTCGGTGCGGGTGCCCTGCGCCGCCTGCTGTTTGATGGCTTCCGCGGTGCGGCGGGCATCGCTTTCGCTCATGCCAGCGGCTTTATCCTGCTGGCCGCGGGCATACATCGCCGTAAAGGTCGGCAGGTTTAAACGGTAATTTTCCTGGCGGTTGACGGTGAAATTGCCGCCGACAAAATCGGAGCGGTGGGCGACGAAGGCGTAGGCATGGCGTTCCGGTGACGATTTTGACGAGGTGCAGCCGGTGATCGTTGCCAGGGCACAGCTGAGGGCGAGAATCGCGGTGGTGAGCCTCATGGGGATATCATCCTTAATCATAAAAGAAAAAATGGGGCGCAGGCGGTCTGTTGCGCCTCCTGCGCTAATGAGAATATGAAACGGCAAAAGGATGCGCGTTAACGGGGCGGGAGAGAAGCCCTGATTATTAATAGTTTCCCGGGACACCGTCTCGCTGAGCTACGCTTTCGCGCCAGGCTGGCAGGCCAATCAGAGGTCATTTATGATAGCCTGCAGGATCCACCTCTATCGCAGGAAGTGCAGGGTTTATGTCTATTCAGAAAATTGCTCGTCTGGCCGGCGTCTCGGTGGCCACGGTGTCGCGGGTGCTGAACAACAGCGATACGGTAAAAGCCAAAAACCGTGAGCGCGTGCTGCAGGCGATCAAAGAGAGCAACTATCAGCCGAACCTGCTGGCGCGTCAGCTGCGAACCGCCCGCAGCAATATGATCCTGGTGATGGTCTCCAATATCGCTAACCCCTTTTGCGCCGAGGTGGTGAAGGGGATAGAAGAAGAGGCGGAGAAGAATGGCTATCGCATTCTGCTGTGTAACTCCGGGTCGGATCTGGCCCGCTCGACCTCGGGCCTGCAGCTGCTCTCCGGCAAAATGGTCGACGGCATTATTACCATGAATGCGCTCTCCAGCCTGCCGGAACTGACCACCATGATTGGCGACGCGCCCTGGGTGCAGTGCGCGGAGTATGCCGACACCGGCAGCATCTCCTGCGTCGGGATTAACGACGTTGAGGCGGCTCAGGGGGCGGTATCCCGGTTGGCCGATAGCGGCCGCCGCCGCATCGCGCTCATTAATCACGACCTCAGCTATCGCTATGCCCGTCTGCGCGAGCGCGGCTATAAAAGCGTGCTGCACGTGCACGGTCTGGCGTATCAGCAGGTGACCTACGCGCAGGATCTTAGCGCGGCGGCCGGTAAACGGGCGATGGAGCAACTGCTGTCGCAAGACGAGAAGCCCGATGCGGTGTTTGCCGTTTCGGACTCCCTCGCCGCCGGGGCGCTGCGGGCTATCGCCCAGGCCGGACTGCGGGTGCCGGAGGATATCGCGGTGATCGGCTTCGATGGCACCGAGCTGGCGGAAGTGGTCTCCCCGCAGCTCACCACCGTCGAACAGCCCTCCCGGGCGATCGGCCGCACGGCGGTGTCTCTACTGATGAAACGCATCGACGATCCCGACGCTGCCGTCGAGCGGGTGATGATGGACTGGCGCGTGATAGACCGCGCCAGCGTCTGAGGATCAGCGGGAGAAGGCGCCGGTCAGCGCGCGAATATCGTTGCCGGTGGGCGTTTGATGAATGCGTAAGCCAAACTCATCCACCACGGCGAAGACATGGTCGAAAATATCCGCCTGGATCCCCTCATATTCCGCCCATACCACGGTGTTGGTGAAGCAGTAGATCTCGATCGGCAAGCCGTTGGCATCCGGCGCCAGCTGGCGCACCATCAGGGTCATATCCTGGCGGATGCGCGGATGATGGCGTAAATACTCCTGCAGATAGGCGCGGAAGGTGCCGACATTGGTCATCCGCCGCTCGTTGAGGATCGATTGCTCCCCGGCGTACTGCTGGTTCCAGGCGCTAATCTCCTCGTGGCGTGAATCCATATAGGGTTTAAGTAACTTCGCCCGGATCAGGCGCTGCTGCTCCTGTTCATCGAGGAAATGAATGCTGGTGGTGTCGATGTTAAGGCTGCGTTTGATGCGGCGGCCGCCGGAGGCCGACATGCCGCTCCAGTTTTTAAACGAGTCAGAGACCAGCGACCAGGTCGGAATGGTGGTGATGGTATTGTCCCAGTTGCGCACCTTGACCGTGGTGAGGCCGATATCGATCACCGCGCCGTCGGCGCCGTACTTCGGCATCTCCAGCCAGTCGCCAAGCTTGAGCATATCGTTGGCAGAGAGCTGGATACCGGCCACCAGACCGAGGATCGGATCTTTAAACACCAGCATCAGCACCGCGGCCATGGCGCCGAGCCCGCTAATCAGGATCGCTGGCGACTGACCTATCAGTAGCGAAATAATCAGAATGCCGATAATAATCGCCGTCACCAGCTTAATTCCCTGGAATATGCCCTTCAGCGGCAGCTGAGAGGCGGCGGGAAATTTCTGCGCCAGTTTTAAAATGACATCCAGCAGCGAGAAGAAGGACAGCATGGCATATATCATCACCCATAGCTGGGCCACGGTGGTTAATATTTCCGCGGCCTCGCTGCCTTTTTGCAGCCACAGCACCGCCTGGACGTTGACGATGATCCCCTGCAGGGTAAAGGCCAGTCGGTGAAAGAGTTTATTCTGCGTGATGATTTGCAGCCACAGATGGCTGCTGGCCAGCGCCCGTTTTTCAAATGCGCGCAGGACCACTTTGTGCAATATCAGATGCACGACCACGGCGGTGAACAAGATAATGCCGAAGATAATCATCAGCGAGCGGGTGGGGGTTATTTCGATTCCTAAGGCGGCAATTTGCGATATTAATTCCTGCATAACGTCTCCTGAATATCCAGCGGGTATGATGACCGCTGGATAGCTATTATGCAAATTACCGCCGCCGGTATTACGAGGCCACCGTCGCCGGCTGTCGGTTGAGATGATGGCGTAGCCACAGCGCTATCGCCCCCAGCAACAGCATCATGGCCACCTCGACCAGCAGAAAATCAATCAGCGCCTGCGGATAGTTGCCGCCGCCGCGACGGGCCAGCGCCAGGAACAGCGAACCAAGGATAGCCGGTCCGAGACCGAGGGTCGCCTGCTGCAGGGTGCTGAGGATTGCGCTCCCGGCCCCGGCGTCGCTGGCGCTGATATCGCGCATGCCAATCCGATAAAAGCTGTTGACGATCAGCGCCTGGCCATAGCCGATCAGCGCCGTGGCGGGGACCAGCGTCAGGGCGTTGGTGGCGACGCCGAAGCGGGAGAAGGTGGCGCACAGCAGCAGGAGACCGGCGATCTGCACCGCCAGACCGGTCAGCAGGATCCGCCCCATGCTGTAGCGGGCGATAAGCCGCGGGGCATACAGCGCCGAAATAAAATAGGCCACGCCGAGGGCGATAAAGCTATTGCCGGACTGCCACGGCGCCATCCCCAGCCCCTCCTGCATGGTCAGCGCCATGCAGAACATAAAGCCGGACCAGGCGCTGAAAAACAGCAGGGCGATGGCCATCCCGAAGCGGATGCTGGTCAACTGCAGCAGACGCGGCGGCAGCAGAGGATGGTCGCCACGCTGCTGCTGGCGCAGGGCGCTCTGACGCATGGCGAACAGCAGCGGCAGGACCGCCACCAGCATCAGCTGCAGCCACAGCGGCCAGTGCAGCTCCGGACCGAGGGCCATCGGGAACAGCAGGCAGCAGAGGATCAGCGCGAGGTACAGCGTGCCCTGCCAGTCAATCCGCGACGGCGTCTCGCGACGGGTTTCCGGCACATAGCGGCGGCTCAGAGCCAGCACCAGCAGGCAGATCGGCACATTGATAAAAAAGGCGTTGCGCCAGCCCAGCCCGGCGATGTCCGCCGACACCAGCCAGCCGCCGCCCATCTGACCGACGATAAAGGCGATCCCGCCGATCCCGCCATACAGGCTGATGGCCCGGGCGTGGGCGGGGCCTTTGAGGGTGACGTGCAGGGTCGCGAGGATCTGCGGCACAATCAGCGCCGCCCCGGCGCCCTGCAGGGTGCGGGCCGCCAGCAGGGCGCCGATGCTGTTCGCCATCCCGCACAGCAGGGAAGCGATGCCAAAGAGGGCGACTCCCCACATAAACAGGCGCCGGCGGCCATAGTTATCGCCAAGCTTACTGCCCATCGCCAGGCAGACGGCAAAGGCGACGCCGTACAGCGCGACGATAAGCTCCAGCTGCGTGGCGCTGGCCGCCAGGGTGTGGGTGATGGCGTCCAGCGCCACATTGGTGATCGAGGTATCAATAAGCGGCAGCATCTGGCCGCTCAGCAGCAGCAACAGACCGGCGCGGCCGGGTGAAACAGCAGACGTATTCATGGGATTCTCCATTGCGTCATTCAGCAGACCGACGTAGCATTACCGATAAATTAAACGGGTACCAGTTCCTGTCTATACTGGTATTGGCACTACTATGCTGGAAGGGTGATGACCACGATGCCGCAACGGGAGTCGACGATCGCCGTGCCGGACGATCGACGCAAACAGCTGGGGGCCTTTCTGCGCGCTCGCCGTGAAAGCCTCGATCCGCAGCGCCTGGGGTTGCCCCGGGTGGGCCGCCGGCGCACGCCGGGTCTGCGCCGGGAAGAGGTGGCGATGCTCGCCGACGTCGGCGTTACCTGGTACACCTGGCTGGAGCAGGGGCGGGAGGTGAATCCGTCGGAGGCGGTGCTGGTGGGGGTGGCGAATGCCCTGCAGTGCAGTCCGCTGGAGACCCGGCATCTGTTCGTGCTCGCCGGGCTGACCCCGCCGGAAGCCACCCAGGTGACGGTGTGCGAAGGCATCAGCCCAGGGACCCGCCGGATGCTGGACAGCCTGATGCCGCAGCCGGCCAGCATTCAGAAACCGAACTTTGATATTGTGGCGTGGAACGACAGCTTCTGCCGCCTGATGGGCATCGATTTCGCCACCCTCCCGGAAGAAGATCGCAACTGCATTTATCTCTATCTGACCCATGAGACCTGGCGCAGCCGGATCGAAAATCGCGATGTGCTGCCGACCTTCGTCTCCTATTTCCGCGCCGCGATGGCCGAGCACCGCGGCGATCCGGCGTGGGAAAACAAACTGGCGCGCTTTTTCGCTGCCTCGTCGGAGTTTGAAACGCTGTGGCATCAGCGCTACGAGGTGCGCGGCGTGGAAAACCAGATTAAACATTTTAACCACCCGCAGCTCGGGCGATTCAGCCTGCAGCAGATGTACTGGTATTCGGCGCCGCGCAACGGCTCGCGCCTGCTGGTCTATCTGCCGATGGACGAGGCGGGCGAGCAGGCGCTGGCGTGGCTGGACCAACATTAATCACAGGGAATCAGATGGCTGGCAATATGCCATCTTCGGGTATTGCCCGGCCGGCGCTGCTGGACGGTTCCCTCTCCCTCTTGGAGTAGGGGAGGGAAAGCACTGTCGGGAAGTCCTGTATGTGATCTACGACTTCAGCACACATTGCGCTCCCGGTTAGTCTTCTGCGTTATGTCTCTTATGGCGCAGGGAGCGCACAGGGGGCGGCCAGTCGCCGCCGCCCCCTGTACCCCCGGGCTCCGG
>OHKF01000836.1_pt1 | contig 15061 bp, 12 predicted proteins | sample 1568781 | NCBI WGS metagenome assembly OHKF01 (sample SAMEA3879580, study PRJEB24766) | human gut metagenome | biome: human-associated habitat; feature: feces | place: USA | collected 1985/1987
GGTTCCGCATGTGAAAGATACCGCAAAAATCCTTTACGGCATCTATATTGCCATCACGATCTGTGAAGCGACGATTTTGCGTGCACTCGGCATGCCGTTATTTGATTCGCTGACGACTACCTTTGGTACTGTCGGCACCGGTGGATTCGGCATCAGAAATGACAGTATTGCCGGTTATTCCCCTGCGATCCAGATTACGATCACAGTTTTCATGATCTTAAGCGGTATCAATTATACTGCCTATTTTTATATACTGACAGGCAAAATAAAAGAACTCTTTAAAATTGAGGAAGTCCGCTGGTATCTCGCGATCATCTTCGGATCGGTGGCTGTCATCACATGGAATGTCCGGTCCTTGTATCCGACGTTCAGCGAGACTCTGCGCCATGCATTTTTTCAGGTTGGCTCCATTATCACAACGACCGGATATGCGACCACAGACTTTGATCTCTGGCCTGCTTTATCTAAAACTCTGTTGGTAACACTAATGTTTATCGGTGCCTGTGCTGGAAGCACAAGCGGCGGTATAAAAGTTTCCCGTATCCTGATCTTACTGAAAACGATCCGTAAGGAACTTTCACTGATCATCCATCCGCGTCAGGTAAAAAAGATCCGTATGGACGGACATCCGGTCGATCACGAAACCTTACGTTCCGCGAACGTATTTCTGGTCGTTTATTTTGTACTGCTGCTGACTTCTATGCTCCTGATCAGTGTGGATGAGTTTGATTTTTCAACGAATTTTACTTCCGTTGTCACGGTTTTAAATAATATCGGCCCCGGGTTAAATCTCGTCGGTCCGACACAGAATTTTTCAATTTTTTCTCCGTTTTCCAAATTTGTTCTGATGTTTGACATGCTTGCCGGAAGACTGGAACTGTTTCCGATGATGATTCTTTTAATGCCATCAACCTGGAAACGCAAATAATCGGATATGTGATGCAGACATTCGATTGTCATGGATAACAGAATCACAAAATGACTATGAAAGGATTTATTTATGTGGATTGCAAATAACTGGAAAGATTATGAAGTAATAGACTGCTCCTGTGGCGAAAAGTTAGAGCGCTGGGGTAATTATACGCTTGTGCGCCCGGACCCGCAGGTCATCTGGGATACGCCAAAAAAAGAAAAAGGCTGGAAACACATGAACGCTCACTATCATCGCAGCAAAAAAGGCGGTGGTGAGTGGGAGTTTTTTGATCTGCCGGAACAGTGGAGTATCCATTACGGTTCTCTGACATTCCAGCTGAAACCGTTCAGTTTTAAACACACCGGACTTTTCCCGGAGCAGGCGGTAAACTGGGACTGGTTTTCCGATAAGATCCGTTCGGCAAAACGCCCGGTCAAAGTCTTAAATCTGTTCGCCTACACGGGCGGTGCCACACTTGCCGCTGCCGCTGCCGGAGCTTCGGTCACACATGTGGATGCCTCAAAAGGTATGGTCACCTGGGCAAAAGAAAACGCTGCATCCTCCGGTCTCTCGGATGCGCCGATCCGCTGGATCGTAGATGACTGTGTCAAATTCGTGGAGCGTGAGATCCGCCGCGGCAATCACTACGACGCGATCATCATGGACCCGCCTTCCTACGGAAGAGGCCCTAAAGGTGAGATCTGGAAAATCGAGGACTCCGTTTTTCCGCTGATCAAACTCTGCGCCCAGCTGCTGACAGACAAGCCTCTGTTTTTCCTTGTAAATTCTTACACAACGGGACTTCAGCCTGCAGTGCTGCGCTATATGATCGCCACTGCGTTAGAAAAATATGACGGAACCGTCACCGCAGATGAGATTGGACTGCCGGTGTCCTCCAATGGACTGGTGCTGCCTTGCGGGGCAAGCGGACGGTTTGAGGGGAAATAAAGACTACCCTGATTTTTTTATATAACTTTCTCAAAAAAGGAGTTCTGCATCAACAAAAGTTGTTGACGCAGAACTCCTTAACTTTTTACAACATCTTCTTCTTCCGAAGCACCAGCATCGTCACAATGCAAATCAGCAGTGTCAGAACACAGATGATCAGAAATCCGTGCGGTGTATTTGCAAACGGCATCCATTTTTCATTGACATTCATTCCATAGATACCGGAAATAACAGTCGGGATTGCCATGACGATCGTGATGGATGTCAGGTATTTCATGACATTGTTCAGACGATTATCAATGACAGATGACATCAATTCTCTGGTACCATTGATAATATCACGGTAAATGGATGTCATCTCGATTGCCTGCCGGTTCTCGACAATAACATCACCTAGCAGTTCCTTGTCCTCCGGGTACTGCTCTAAGCGCTTATACCTGGTCAGTCGGTCTAAGACCACGCCATTTGCACGCAGGGATGTCGCAAAGTAGACCAACGTAGACTCTAATTCGTGAAGGTCGATCAGATCGATATCCTCTGTATTTTTGCCGATCCGCTCCTCGATCTCCGTTCTTTTCTTATCGATGACACGCAGGTTCATCTGATAGTTTGTCGCCGTGCGGAACAAAATCTGATATACAAAACGCATTTTTTTCTTCGTGCTGAACTCTTTCACACGGTTGTTGACAAAGTTCTGCAATACCGGTGTATCATCGGTACAGACTGTCACGATCACATCCTGCGTTAAAATGATACCGAGTGGGATTGTCGTGTAACTCTGTTTTTCATGACGTATCTCAACCGTTGGAATATCGACTAAAATCAAAGTATAACCATCCTGAAGTTCGATACGGGAGCTCTCCTCCTCATCGAGTGCGGCCTGGATATCTTCGATATCTACATTCAATACTTCTGCAATCTCGGCACATTCCTGATGCGTCGGCTGGAGCATCTGCACCCATACGCCGTCCCCGATCTTTTCCTCTTCCTGGATCCGCTGATTATCCGTCTTAAAATATCTTATCATGGCATTTTCCTCAATTTCCCGGGATACTGCCATGTATCATGCCAGGTTTTTGCACATTACATTTTCCGGGAATCTTTCTATTCAATTTCTCTGTCATAAATGATCTGATATGCGTTTAAGCCCAGTTTCCTGCCAAACTTAACGCCTGCCTGTCTGATCTGACCACAGTAAGAAAAACCAAAGCGTTCATGCAGACGGATACTGACTTCATTTTCACTGGTAATCAGTGAAACAACTGTTCCGATCTGCGGGCACTCTTTGGCATATTGCAATGTTTTCTCCATGAGACTGCGGCCAATGCCACGCCCTCGATAACCCGCATGAATATAAATAGAGATCTCAACTGCAGGGTCAAAAGCCTTTCTTTCCCTGTAACGTGAAAGAGAGGCATAACCCGCGACTGTGCCTGCCTCTTCATATACAAAGATCACATACTGGCCTGTGTGTGCCTGAAACCACGCCAGACGATCCTCGTAATCCTTGATTTCCGTATCAAATGTTGCTGTTGTATGTAAAATGGCATCGTTGTAAATGTCCATCACTGCCGGAATGTCTTTTAACTCTGCTTTACGAATCATAATAATCCCCATTTTTGCGCATCTCAAGTTTGTGCGTAAGCACAAATCTTGCGTGTGAAAAATCTTATTTTTCACACTGATACCTCAACATTATTTATCATAGCACAGATTTTTATACGACGCCATGAAAAGTTTGTAAATTCCATGTAAATGAGATTTTAGGTTATCATTTATTTTTCATATTCTTCCCACAGCTTCCGCAAACGCTTCCAGATAAATATCTGCCTGCTCCCTGATCTTGTCCTGTTCCTTTTCACTTGCCGCATCATAAACCCCAACCGTCACAAACCCGGCTTTTTTCGCCGTCCCGATCGCATAAAGTGCATCCTCGAACACCAGCGTATGTTCCGGTTTTGTTCCAAGGAAATCAGAAGCCGCATGATAAATGTCCGGCTCCACTTTTCCTTTGCCGATTTCCGTGCAGGTAAATATCCGTTCAAAATAAGAAAGCAGGCCTGTGCGCTTTAATGCTGCCTCCACCATAGGGCGGTCTGTCGAGGTTGCCACGACCATTTTTATTCCTTCTGCCTGCAGTTTATCCAAAAACTCCCTCACGCCCTCTTTGGGCTGTACCTCTTTTTCATACGCAGTATAAACGATATTATTTACACCGGTCACGATCTCATCCGTCGATTCCGTGAGGTGGTAATTTTCTTTCACGTATTCCGCACCCTTTTGCATGCTCATGGAAAACAAAATCTCCGAAAGTTTTTCCCGCACCTCAATTCCTTTGTTCTGCAGATACCGCTCGCTGGCGTGTTCCCAGACCGGCATGGAATCAAGCAGTGTTCCGTCCATATCAAAAATTGCGCCCTGTATCAGCTCTGTTTTCATATTCATCCCTATTCTTGCATTTGTAGTTTTGCTTTTCTTCAATGTCAGACTCATGCATCTCAAAAATTTATTTACCATTAATGCCAGGTTCATGCATTTTGACTTACCTGCACACTTCCTCGGACAACTTCCTCAGTTCCTGTGCAGCTGCCCTGATATCCTTCTGCGCAAAGATAGCGCTGATCACAGCCACGCCGTCAATCCCCGTTCCCTTTAACTGTAAAATGTTGTCCCGGCTGATCCCGCCGATCGCAACCACGGGGATCTGTACTGCTGCACAGATTTCTTTTAACACCTCATGATCTAACGTTCCCACATCTTTTTTCGTGCCGCTTCCAAACACAGCACCAGAGCCAAGGTAAGTCGCCCCGCATTTTTCAGCGCGCAGCGCTTCCTCCACCGAGTGTGCCGAAACTCCGATGATCTTATCCTCTCCAAGTCTTTTTCGCACTTCCCCTGCCTCCATATCATCCTGTCCGACATGCACACCGTCCGCATCAATCTCCAATGCAAGATCCACGTTGTCATTAATGATAAACGGCACCTTGTACTCCCTGCACAGTTTTTGTATCTCTTTTGCCTCCTCTAAAAATGCCTGCTCCGAAAGATTTTTCTCGCGAAGCTGTAAAAAGGACACACCGCCCTCCAACGCCTTTCTGACCTGCTCATATAATGTCTGACCATTTAACCAGCTTCTGTCTGTTACCCCATATAATAATAACTGTTTTCTATCGAATCTCATAACGTGCTCCTCTCTCTAATATATCTCCATCCATACACGACACTGCATCCATCAGGCTCACACGGTAAGTTCCGCTGCCCGACTGTCCGCTTTTCTCCGCCGCAAGCTCCCCGGCATATCCCATCATGCAGACTGCTGCCGCCGCTGCCTGTAACTTATTTTCCGGATTCGCAGCAAGAAATGCGGTTAAAATACCGGACAGCTGACATCCTGCCCCGGTCACATGCCCCATCTGCGGATTACCATTTCGAATCACATAACAACTGCTGCCATCCGTGACCAGATCTATGGCTCCGGTGATGGCAACGATCGTCTGCAGTTTCTTTGACAGCATTTTTGCATTACTAATATGCTGTGCTAAATTTTCCTCTGTCACTGTATCTGCATTATCTGCGTCCACGCCTCTTCCAGAACCATCTATACCTGTAATTTTTCCACAATGATCTGATTTATCAGTAATTTTTTCCACATCCATTGTATCTGACACTGCCATATTTCCACTATTTTTTTCCTGTGTTCCACACAAAGATGCCAAGGTTTTGATCTCTGAAATATTTCCCCGGATCGCATCAAACCGTACTTCCTTTAAAAGCTGCTCCGCCGTCTGTTTCCGGAAACTGCTTGCACCGACTCCAACCGGGTCTAACACCACAACATGTCCAAGTTTATTTGCCATTTTCCCCGCTTTTTGCATTGCAGGGATTTTCTTTTGATTTAGCGTTCCAAGATTTAGATTTAACCCCATGCAGTGTGCCGTGATTTCTTCTACCTCTGCCTCCTCATCTGCCATGATCGGACTTGCCCCGCATGCCAAAAGGACATTTGCAACATCATTTGCTGTCACATAGTTTGTTATATTATGGATCAACGGTGCCACGCACCGCACATTTTCCAGATACTCTTTCATAAATTTTCTCCATTATAAAATTCCACAGTAGATTTCACTGACAAAATTTCCTGCCCTGTGTTAACCACTTTTACGCACATTATACCTCATTTCCCCCTTCCCGCCTATGCGACTTTATGAATTTCTCATCTGTTTTTAAGATTTCCTTCATTTTCCAGTCAAGAAATGGTCACAATTATTCCGTATCATTAATAACATCAAAAGGAGCTGTTGAGTTTCGACTCGGTGGTTGGGGTTCTGTCAGTTCCGTCAAAAAACAATCCTGCCAGATTTTCCGGCAGGTTTACATATAAAAAGGACTTTAGAAAACATCTCCTCCGTTTTCTAAAGTCCTTTTCCATATACCGGTCCAATGAGCATTCACTATATTGCAGGCACGGATCCATATCCCATTTTATATACGATCAGATACAGGATCAGCAGATGCACCGGATAAAATGCGTAAAAGAAATATTTCATTCCAAAGCCACGTTTTCCATTGTAATAAAAGATTGGAACGAATGCAAACACTGCTGCCCATTCCCACCATACAAATGCCAGACATCCAAACACGACCTGCTGTATTCTGCTTCTCCGGAACAGGTAAAATACCATAATGCAGAGAACTCCGAGTGCGCCGTAATCCGTTGATAAAAACTCTGCCGCAAACATTCCGGCAAGGATCGCAATCGTAGATAATGCCGTCCGCTTCCAGACACTCCAGCGGCTCTGGTTCATCACCGCATCATACGCCATCATGGTAAGCAGACCCAGCAATAATGTAAAAAACACATTCTGATATCCGACTTCCAAAACTTTTCCGTTGAATGCCAGATCAAACGGGATCTCAGATACTGCCGCAAAACATCCCAGACGCAGTGCATATTTTTCCCGGTCTCTTGTATGCATAAATCCTTCTACCAGAAGAAAACAGAATATCGGAAACGCAATTCTTCCGATATTCCGCATCACACGATACAGCTGATAAAGGCCGTCATTATAGCCTCCGAATTTTAATATACGAATGATCACGGTTGCCGCAATATGATCGATCAGCATTGTTACGATCGCGATTATTTTTAATGCGCTTCCACTGAGTCCTTTTCTTTCCATGAAATCCCCTATCTGTCTCAAATTTCTCTCTTAACCGAAAAAAGAGAAAGACCCGTTCATCTTTCTCTTTTCCTGTTTTCATCTGGTACTAGCCTACAAATTCTTCTACACATCTGCGGTATGCTGCTACCGGATCATCTGCCTGAGTAATCGGTCTTCCGACTACGATATAGTCAGAACCAAGTTCTTTTGCCTTTGCCGGTGTTGTCACACGTTTCTGATCGCCAACATCGCCGTCTGCAAAACGGACACCCGGTGTAATGGCAAGGAATTTGTCTCCACATACCTCGTGTACTTTTCCTGCTTCAAGCGGAGAACATACAACGCCGTCTAATCCGGCTTCCATCGTATTCTTAGCATAATGCATAACAGTCTGGTCGATCGGTTTATCGATCCACAGTTCCTGCTGCATTACCTCTTCACTGGTGGAAGTAAGCTGTGTGACTGCGATCAGCAGTGGTCTTGTTCCATCTTCTCTCGTGAGTCCCTCGATGGCTGCCTGCATCATCGCCTTGGTACCTGCCGCATGTACGTTACACATATCCACGTCCAGTCCTGATAATACGGACATTGCTTTTTTAACGGTATTTGGAATGTCATGTAATTTTAAATCAAGGAAAATCTTGTGTCCCATCTGTTTGATCGTGCGGACGATCTCCGGTCCCTCTGCATAAAACAGCTCCATGCCGATTTTTACAAAAGGTTTTTCCTCTTTGAATTTTCCAAGAAAATTGATCACTTCTTCTTTGCTGTTAAAATCACATGCAATAATAACGTCTCTTCCCATATCTTCCTCCTGCTTTACCCTATCCGGTTTATTTTCCCATTGTCAAATGCAATCTATCGTCAAGAATTATACCCGTATAGCAGGTGTTTTGCAAGTCATTTCCATGACTTAAGCGAGCTTAAAACGATTGATCGTCTCCATCAGGTCTTTTGCGATTGCCTGCAGCGTCTCGGTATGTTCGCTGATCTCTTCCATTGTAACATTTACCTGCTCGGTGGAAGCATTGACTTCCTCGGTTGCCGCTGCGGACTGCTCAGATACCGATGCGATCGTTCCCATCTTATCCACAACAAGATCTTTGTTGGCAGACATAGTGTCATTCAGGGCATTGATACGTTCCATACCGGAGCCTAACATTTCGATCTGTTTCATAATCTCGCCAAAGATCTCTTCCGTGCGGTTGATCGCCTCCTGCTGCTCAGTCTGCAGTACTTCATTTTCCTGCATCGTGGACTCAACCAGTTTTGATTTTTCCGTGATTTCCGTGATGATCTTCTTGATCTCATCCGTTGACTCTTTCGACTCATCCGCCAGTTTACGGATCTCATCTGCAACAACTGCAAAACCTTTTCCCATCTCTCCGGCTCTTGCTGCCTCAATACTTGCATTTAACGACAACAGGTTCGTCTGGGATGTGATGTCTGCGATCGTATCCGATATGTAAAAAATCTTATCAATACTCTCAACCATCTCATTCATAACCTCTAACGAAACTTTTGATTTTTCAGCTGTTTTTCCTGATTTTTCAATCAGATCTTTTACACTCTCAATTCCCTCGGTGCTGACTTCATTTGCCTTTTCTGTCATTCCATTCATGCCGGAAACATATTCTTTTGTCTCATCTAAGCTGTTCTTTAAATGCTCTACTTCCGTGTTGGCTTCCTGTGTACTTTCCGCCTGTTTTACCGCACCCTGCGCCACACTGTCGATTGCCTGTGTTACCTGCTCGATCGTTGTTTTTGTATTTCCAGCGACTTCTGAGATGCCTCCTGCAACTTCAAGAATATGGTTTGATTTATCCTCGACTGCATGGATCAGTCCGGACACATCATCCATCATACCGTTAAAATTTGTTTCAAGCACGCCAAACTCATCGCTTCTGGTAACTTTGATCTTCTCGGAAAAATCACCGCCCGCCACACGATGTGTCGCATTCTGGAGTTTTTTGATCTCGCGGTTAAAACTGAGCGCTGTCAGGACTGCGATCACACATCCAAAGATCAGACCGATCACACCGGCCATCAACGTTCCTATGTTAATGTTGATCAGGTTCTTCTGGTTTTCCTGATCACTGATACAGCCGAGCAGTCTCCATCCGGTAATGCGGTCTGTCATCGCCGTAATGGCACAGTCCCTTCCCTCTGCACGCATGGTATAAGATGCCTGCAATACGATATCATCCGCTGCCGGATCTTCATTTTCCTCCAGCTGTGCTTTCTGTTCTTCGAGTTTATCTAATTCTTCTGTTAACGGAGCAAAAAATTCGAGGTCAGCAACTGTACCATCTGCAAAAGTATTACTTTCGCTGTCAACCACGATATTTCCCTGCTCATCTACCAGCATAACAAATCCCGTATTTAAAAGTCTGATATTTTCCACATAGTCTGCCAGTGCAGATGCATCAATATCCATCGCAACAACGCCCTGGACAACATCTTTATATTTTACTTCCTGACATACCGTAATGATCTGCTCCCCGGTTTCTTCATCCACATACGGCGCAGTGATATAGCTGAAAATAGAATTTACTTTTGCTTTTCTTCCCTGACATGCGGTGTACCATTCTTTCCCGGAAAGGTCTTTATTTTCCACCGTGTTCATCGCTGTCTTTGAACCGTCAGCTTCGTATTGTACCCATCCGGTGATTGTTCTGCCATCATTTAAAGCATAATAGGCACGCACCGAACCATTTACGACTTTACAGGCTGCAACCAGTTCGTCGTTTACATTGTCAATATATTTATCATAGTTTTCCGGCTCAAGCAAAAGCTGTTTGATACTGTCTTTTCTCGTCAAAAGATCCACCGGTATACTGATCGTTTTCTCATATGTCTGCAGACTTGTCATCGCACTGTTTAGTGTCTGCTCACTCGTAAGCTGCATGTTACTGTTTAACACGCTCTCTACTTTACTGTGTGTCAGAAGTGCACAGATCAAAACAATCGCAGCCATAAACGCTGCGATCAGCTTCGCACTAAGACTTGTTTTTTTCTTCATTTATGAAATCCCCCTTCTTTTCTCGTTATGTAAGCGGTTACATTTTTTATTATAACATAGATATGACAAATAGGGAATATATTTTAAACAAAAAAAACCGCCAACCCATGATCTCTCAAGGATTGACGGCTTCCCATCTCATAGTCGGCGCGACAGGATTTGAACCTGCGACCTCTGCGTCCCGAACGCAGCGCTCTACCAAGCTGAGCCACGCGCCGTAATCAAGTCGTCTTGAATCGTGCTTGATTATATTATCACATCTCTACGGAAATGTCCATACCTAATTTTATATTTTTTCAAATTTTTCTCTTAAACTCACTTGCAGAGTTAAATTCTACCCTTCTATGAAATTTAATCCTGTAAAAACATGCTGTTTCTTTTTACACATTACTATTCATATCAGTTTATACTAAATACCATGATGGGCTACACTTTTATTACATTAAGCAGATCCACCCGTTTTCTTTATCCAACTATCTGCAGCCGTCTTATATGTTATGGGCTATTTTTTTCAGCGTTCGTGTATTTCGCCCGTTCTCCCACTTCATTGCTTATGTTTTGGGTTATTTTTTTCCGCATTCATATATTTTGCCCATTTTTTCATGTATCCTCCTCTTTTATTTTCAAAATGGGTGAATTTCTTCATTTAACATCAAAATAGCCCTCGTTTTTTCGTTTTCATGGACTATTTTAAGTATTTCGACCTAATTTTCACCCATTTTGATTGAAAAATACTATAATTCAATAAAATTTCGGACTATTGGTTTCTGATATATATACCTTTCGCCCATTTGAATACCTATACATTGTTCATGTAAAATAATATTGAATCAGTAGTTCTACATACTCATAATCTAAAGGATTCTGCCTGGTTTCAAAAGTTGTGAGTAACTGCATCGAGGGAATAATTCCCGCCGACTGATACAACTGTAACTTTGAATATACATTATGAGCATAATTTTCATTATCCATCATTCCAAAATGTTCCCAATAATACACTTCACCTGTAACAGGATGACGGATGGTGAAATCCGGATATATACTAACATTTTGAATCTGTAATAAACATTCATAACGAAATGGGATTTTGTGTTCGAATAACGCATTTATGATTAAAGCTTCAGATTTTGACCGGACCAGAATTCCGGGAATGGTTTTATGTATCAATTTTTGTGGTTCTTTCGGATTGTTTGTGTAAGAAGCATTTACCCACTCATCCAGTTCTTGCTTTAACGGTACATAGACTCCTGACAAAAGTTTCTGCAACTCTGGATGTTCCTCTACATGATATGAAGAAAATTCATCTAAGCTATATTGCTTCAGATAAATATCTATCCTTTTCTCCTCCTGCTTAAATTTTCGCAGCCTGCTCTCTAAATATTTTCGTTTTACCAGTTGTTCCGCAAGTTTTCGTTCACTTTTGGGAATGTATTTTGTTTTACCCTTATCGGTATAATACCACTTATAGTACTTATTATTTCTCGTACAGAAAAATGTACCTGATGGAAGCACGTCAATCTGGCTTTGTAAGTCATTGATCCGATCCTCCACTTTTTGTTTTTCCTTCATCATTCGTTGATATAGCACAAAATAAGTCCTCCAATACTATTATTTTTATGCAATAATTCTAACACAGTGCTGTTTCCCTGTAAATCTACAATTTTAATTTCATTTAGATTTTCATTGAAATTGTTTCATTGATTTATTCATGATATAATAAGACTGCCGAGCGAAGCGAGTGTAGATCACGATCATGAAGCATTGCTTCATGATATAATGAGCGCAAGTGAGTCAACATGCTCGTATGATTGACGAACGGTGAATTGGATCATGTGCTGTTTTTGCACATGATATAATGAGCGCAAGTGAGTCAACATGCCTGCATGATTGACGAACGGCAAATGGCATCATAAATGAGTCAAAATACTATGTATTAGAATGAACATAAAAAAATATACAAATATAGAGTAAACACAAACTGGAAATGTTCCAGTAACGGACAAGAATGGAGATTTTTATGAATAGAACCGTACTAGTTACCGGTGCCTCCCGTGGAATCGGACGCGCGATTGCATCCGCATTTGCCGCAGAGGGTGACCGGCTGATCATTACCTGTTCCAGATCAGAACAGGAACTTTTAAATTTCAAAAAAGAACTGGAAGAAACTTTTCACACGGAAGTGCTCGCCAGCGTGGGCGATATTTCTTCCTTTGAATATGTCGAACAATTATTTGAACAGATCACAGAACGCTTCGGTGGAGTGGATGTCCTCATCAATAATGCCGGTATTTCCTATATCGGGCTGCTGACGGATATGTCGATCGATGACTGGAACCGCATTGTCTCCACAAACCTCACATCCGTCTTTTCCACCAGCCGGCTCGCAATCCCACATATGGTGCACGAAAAGAAAGGAAAAATCATCAATATCTCTTCCGTCTGGGGCATTGCCGGTGCCTCCTGTGAAGTTGCTTATTCCGCATGCAAAGGCGGCATCAATTCCTTTACAAAAGCACTTGCAAAAGAACTTGCACCGAGCAATATCCAGGTCAACGCGATCGCCTGTGGTGTCATTGATACGCAGATGAATGCCTGTTTTTCCGAAGAAGAACGCGCAGAACTTGCAGATGAGATCCCGGCAGGAAGATTTGGAACGCCGGAGGAGACTGCCCATCTAGCAGTACAGCTTGCCACAGGAAATGAATACCTGACCGGGCAGATCATTACATTAGACGGCGGGTGGCTGTAACCCGCCGCATTTTTATGTCCCACACTATTCTGCCACTAAAATAACCACACTTCTCGGCGGAACTTTCAATGTTTTTTTATAATAAAACTCGGTCTGTGCCTCCACATCTTTTCCATCCTCATACTCTATGTTTGTATTGACACAGATCTTCCACTGCAGATTGTTCGGCAGTTCCGGAAGCTGCATCACAAGTGTTTCCCAGTATGCATTCATTCCATAGAAAATGATATCATCCCTGGTATCCGCGTCATCCCTGCCGGCATACATGATACCGATCAGTTTACTGGTATAATCCGTACCCCCATTCCACGGGAAACCATTGTGGATACTGATCTCCGGTAGGCCGCAGAGCGCTTTTTTCGTGGAGCGGCGCAAAATCGGATATTTTTCGCGAAATGCGATCATATACCGGAAGAAATCATGGATCTCCTGATATTTCTCCAGTCTGGTCCAGTCAAGCCAGGAAATGATATTATCCTGGCAGTAGGCATTATTATTGCCAAACTGTGTATTACAAAATTCATCTCCCGCATAAAACATGGCAGGTCCCCTGCTGCACATTAAGGTTGCACATGCATTTTTTACCATTCTAAGACGCAGTCCTTCGATCTGCGGATCATCTGTCTCTCCCTCTGCTCCACAGTTCCAGCTGTTTCCGTTGTTATCACCATCCGAATTATTCCAGCCGTTTTTCTCATTGTGCTTCGTATTATAGGCATACAGATCATACAATGTAAATCCATCATGACAGGTGACAAAATTAACGGATGCACTGTCTCCGCGGTGCTCCGGATAAAGATCTTTTGAACCGGTGATACGCGTGATTGCTGTTCCTGCCATACCATCCGTACCTTTTAAAAACTGACGGATATCATCACGGTATCTTCCATTCCACTCTGCCCAACGGTTCCAGGATGGGAAACTGCCCACCTGATATAAACCACCGGCATCCCATGCCTCGGCGATCAGCTTTGCTTTTGCGAGAATCGGATCGCATGCAAGTCCCTGTAAAATAGGTGGATTTTCCATCGGTGCACCATTCTGGTCTCTGCTTAAAATAGATGCAAGGTCAAACCGGAATCCATCCACCCTGTAATTGATGACCCAGTATCTCAGACAGTCAATGATAAATTTACGCACGATCGGATGATTACAGTTCATGACATTGCCACAGCCACTGAAATTATAATAGTATCCATCCGGTGTCAGGATATAATAAATATCATTATCAATTCCCTTAAAAGAAAAACATGGACCATGTTCATTTCCCTCTGCCGTGTGGTTAAATACAACATCCAGGATAACTTCGATTCCATTTTCCTTTAGCTCGTAGATCAGTTCTTTTAACTCATCGCCCTCGTGGTTATGTTCCACCACCGAGGTATAACTGGTATTGGGCGCAAAAAAACAGACTGTATTATAGCCCCAGTAATTATACAGGCGCTCTCCGTCTACCACTCTGGTGCTTTCCATCTCATCAAACTCAAAAATCGGCATCAGCTCGACTGCATTCACTCCCAGATCCTTCAAATACGGGATCTTCTGGCGCAGTCCCTCATAAGTGCCTTCTGCCCCCGGTGTAACACCCGATGATGCATCTTTTGTAAATCCCCTCACATGCATCTCATAAATAACAAGATCCTCAAACGGATGCTCCGTCGGACGGATATCTCCCCAGTCAAAGTTGTTTTCCACAACCCTTGCGTGATAAATAAAATCCGCTCCGCCTTCCGGGCGCTCTCCCCAGTTACGCTGTCCCGTTACTGCCCTCGCATACGGATCAAGCAAAACATTTTCTTTCTTAAATAATAATCCCTTCTTCTCATCATAAGGTCCGTCCAACTGGAACGCATATTCAAACTCTTCGATTTTCAATCCAAAAACGAACATGGAATATGTGTTTCCAATATGATAAGCCTCCGGATATTTTAGGGTCACATACGGCTCTTTTTCCTGCGGCCGGAACAACAGAAGATAACATGCCGTCGCACCAAAGGAATGGATCGTAAAGCTGACACCTCTTGTGGTTGCTGTCGCACCATCTCTGTTATAAAAACCCGGACGTACCTGATATCCATTGATCTCATCCAATGGCTGCAGCCCAACGCCGCGTTCCTGTTTATGTCTGCCTGTACTCATCTGCGATCCTCCCTGTTTTTCGGAGCAAAATGCGACTCACCACTATATTTCTTATACCCCGGATGTTTTCCACTCATTTTATAATAATTGTTTCTAAGATCCACAAGCCGGTCGATATTTTCCCGGTC
>OHKF01000843.1_pt1 | contig 14974 bp, 20 predicted proteins | sample 1568781 | NCBI WGS metagenome assembly OHKF01 (sample SAMEA3879580, study PRJEB24766) | human gut metagenome | biome: human-associated habitat; feature: feces | place: USA | collected 1985/1987
TGTAGGTCTTGCCGCCGTTTGTGGTGCAGCCTATACCGCCGTAGGTGCATTTAATGCCCTGCAAGCCGTCTGTCGCGAAACATTCCCAGCCGTCCGGGTTTCCGTCCTTGTCGAGGTCGAGAATGCGGTAATATCCGCCGTTTGCCCCGTTTATAGCGTCTGTGGCGGCTTTTATTGCCGCTTCCATCGAGTTTTTAACCTTGCTGAGTTCAAGCTTTACGGACGCGCTGACAGAGCCGAAAGACATCTCCGTTGTGTCGAGATTGGGAGATGTGATTGTGGACTGCAAGCCGCCGGAGAGGTCTAACTCCTGTTGTGCTACATAGACGGTATATGACTTGTTGTTTTTGTCTTTGACGGTGATAATATCTCCGACCTCTACACACGGGTCTCCGCGCCATGTACAAGTTGACGGATACCATGTACGCCCGTTATACCGTGCATATATCGCGTCTATCTCGGCATGGGTAACAAGCGGATTTGCAAAAGACAGTGGAACTCCTGTGCCTTTCGTATAGACATCTTCGTCCTTGCCCGCTGTGACCGCTTCTATTTCGACCGCGCTCTCCGCGGACTTTTTAAAGCCGTTTTCCCACTGGACATCTGCCGTCACGGTGTAGTCATAGGTACTGCCCGGACTAAAAAACCACGAGATATAAAGCTTTCCGACCGTGTTTACTCGCGCAGACATTCCCGCGCATCCGACGCAGTAGCCGAGCACATCTCGCTCGCTCTGCTCTGTCAGTTCTGCGGCTGTTGCAACGCCGATAACATGATTTTTCAAGGCAGTCTGTGCCGCCGTATCGACATATGTTACGCTCAAGCCGTGCATACTCGCGATATTCTCGACGACATCTTTCAGTGTCGTGGTGTCCGCCACGGTGATAGACGGTGTCCACTTGCCGCCAAGTTTGTCTATCTCATCATAGCCGGTGACGGTCAAGGTCTTTCCGTCGTCGTCCGTCTCCGGCTTTTCCGTCGCAAAATATCCGCAGGGCGTATAATAATATGTTCCGTCCGTCAGAAGCACACCACTTTCGATGAATGCTATCTTGTCGCGGTAGTTATAGGTGGGTGACGGATTATTAAAAGTTGCGGAATAGGAGCTTGAACCCACACTTCCGACCGTTGCGTCCTCGTCTCCGTTGAGAACCTGTGTCACGCTCAAGCTCAGTAAGCCGTCCGTTACGACGACCTTATCCGAGACAAAAGAGCGAATCCCGAGAGTCGTCACATAATGTCCGAATGTTATCCGGTTGATTATGTGACGAGTCCGCTTGGCATAAGCAGTTCTTACCGCTGCGCGTTTTGTCGCGTTGATTATCTTATACACTGCCCGTGCCCCCTTACATCTCGGTCAAATTGAAGCTGAACTCTTTATAAGTCCAAAGAGTCTCGCTGTATATCTGCTCTATATCTGCTTCGAGCGTCGAGCAGTAGAATGTCTTTGTGCCGAATGTGCCCGTTTTCGGGTTCGGCAACCAACAATCGAAACTGTCGGCAAGGATAATGTCCGCGATTTCTGCATACTGCGTGTTGTTCAATCCGCTCGGCATCGTGGCGGTGTATTTGTTCTTTCCCGTCACGATATCGCGGAACATTGTTCCCGTGTTGTTGTCACGCCCGCTTTTGCTGCTGTCGATGATATTTATTCCGGGTTTCAAGCCCATCGGCGTGGGAAGTGTTTTCCATGTCGATGTACCCGTTTTTTTGATTTTCATTACGGCTATACTCATACGCCCACCCCCGCGAGCGGCGTTTTGCCAGTTCTTCTGACAACGCCGTTATGGTATTCAATTACCGATTGCCCGACGACCTTTCCGTCGAGCGTGGTATAAATTGAAATTGATATCGGGCGTGAGTTATCTCCGCTGAGTTCGTTCATGACCTCGCGAACCGCCTGTTTCATCGTCGACAAAGGCGAAACGACTTCGGGCTCGCGCTTGTTATCGCCGAGTATGGCAGTGTATTCGCCGTAGTTTCTCGGGACAACTGTACCTGTTGCAAGGCGAGGTATGCTAACGGTAGGCAGATTGAAGCCGAACTTCTTGCCGCCTATTCCGGGCACCCAATCGGGAATATTCCACGAGATTCTATTCGCTTTATTGACAACGGTATTTATGCAACGCTCGACGAGCGAAATTATGCCGTTGAGTTTGTCACGACCTGAGCTTTTGATTGAATCCCACATTCTCGACGCGCCAGAGGTTATTTTATTCCCAAGGTCGGCTGCACCGTGCGCGATTTGACTGCCGAAAGATTTGATAGCATTCCAAGCCGCCGAGAACGCGCCCGAATTTATTCCGGTTGCAATACCGACGGAGAAAAGCGCCGCACCTGCCGCTATAAGCGGAATATTTGTCGTCGCAATACCCGCTATAAGGAGAGCTGTTCCCAGTGCGATTGAGCCCCATGTCACTATCTGCGCGAGCCACGGAGGCATAGCTTCAAAAGCTCCGCTCTTGTCTCCGACTGTCATTCCAGTGACAAGAAGCATAATTCCCGCAAGTGTAAGATAAATGTTCCCCATGACTATACCGACAACCAAGAGAGCTGTGCCGAGTGCCATTCCGCCCCATGTGATTATCTGCTTTAACCAGCCGGGCATAGCCTCAAAAGCCCCGCTTGCCTCGCCGTATTTGACGCCCGTCATATATAGAGCGATACCTGCGAGAATAAGCTTCGGGCTAAATTTGACAAGTCCGACTATAAGCAACGCCGCACCGAGTATCATCAGCCCCCATGTGATTATCTGATTAACCCATGTTGGCATACTCGAAAATGCACCCGTGTTCTGTCCGACTTTTATTCCCGCCGCAATGAGTGCTATACCGAGAATAATCGCTGGGATATTAACCGTCGCTATGCCTACCATAAGTAGTGCAACGCCGAGCAACATCGACCCATAAGCCGCTATTTTCGCCATGTTGCCGTCGAGGTCGTCGAGATCGGTGTTGAATGCGGGCACAGACGACGCATCTGCGCCGCCTGAACTGCTTGAGCTGTTATCACTGAGCTGATTCAGCTCGTCGAAACTCGCAAGGCTTCGAGAAGCTTTTTCCGCCGCCTTGCCGACCTTGCTTGTCGCCGTTGCTTGCTTATTAAGCGCCTTTGCGTTTTTCTGCATCTGTGATACAGATTTGCCGAAAAGCGCGGCGGTAAACGACGCGAGAAAAGCCGATGCTTGTTCGAGCGCGTGCAGTAACGCTTTAATCGCAGGCAATGCAAACTCGTATATCGGCTGAAACGCCGTCAAGAGATTACCCTTTATGTTGGCAAGAGAGGTCTGTATCTGCTTGTCCGACGAAGTCATAGAGGTGAGCAGCTCTTTAAGCTTTCTGAGTGCCTTTGTTATGACAGTAAAAATGAAAACTCGCTTTGCAAGACCGCCTATGCGCTTGACAAATTTATCAAGACCGGCAGTAGCTCCAGTCAAGCCCTTTTTAAATCCCGCAGGTGCTTTGGCGCTCAGGGCTTCCCGGAGCTTTGTTTTCGCAATATCGGCTTTACTTCTGAGTCCGTCGAGCTTTTTCTCTGCGTCTACGATAGCCGCTTCGGACGAAGCAAGCTGAGCGGAACGGTCGGTCTGGTGTTTCGCTTCGGCTTTACTTTCAATCTTTTCGATTTTTTCAAGGACTTTGTCATATTCCGCCTGCAAGCTGTGGACTTTGTCAACCCACTCGCCGGATTTGCCGTCAGCTCCGGCAACGCCATGTTCCCACTGCTTGTCATATTCGGCGACTTGCTGTTTTGCTTCGGCGATTTTCGCTTTGAGCGTTTCCGCCTGTTCTATCAGCGGTTTTGCGGCTTCCGGCTCGATATATCCGTCGTCAGATTTGAGATTTTCATATTCCGTGCGCAGTCTTTCGACTTCGGCTATCTGCTTTTCGACTTTGGCATTTGCCTCATCGACATTATTCTGCAACTGTTTCATCTTCGCCGACGACTGGTCGACTTCCTTGCCGCTGAACGCCTGTTTGACGCGCTGATACATACGTGACACCGATTTATTGACCATATCGGTCGCTTTGTTTACGCCGTCCGTGTCAAATTTTGTGTCAAATTTGAGAGAGCCGTCAACCATTCAATCACCCCCCGCTATCCTAAAAGTTTATTGAGCGCGTCACGTTCTGCCTGTTCCTGTGCCGAGTATTTGCGCTCAATGTCTATCATCTTTTTGTGCTCTTTGTAAAATTCCTGTTCCCACTTGTCGAGCTTCTTGTGTCTGTTCTTCTTTTCGCGGATAGAACGGACTGTCGAGAAAAGGCACTCGCCAATCTCTGCGAAATAGCCGAGAAACGTCCACCAATGCATATAGGGCACGGCGCGGACTTCCTGCCCGGCGGTCTTGTTTACTGCGGAAAAAATCATCTTTTCGTCCTGAGACCACGACATGACCTTTTTCTGTCGCTGTTGACCTGCTTCTCGGTAGTCCTCACCGCCGTCAAGGAACCACGCCGCTTTTTTTAGGGCTTCATCGACTAACTCCGGCGGTATGCTGTCCTTGTACAAGCACCTCAACATCACTTCCATGCGGTCATAATCGTTAAGTTCTGGGTCGTCAAACGCCTCGAAAATGACAAGCGCAACGCGATAGTCGGAGCAGATAGAATATTCTTTGCCTGCCACTTCGAGCGTGGTCGGAAGATAGCCTATCATAAGCTATTTTTAAACCTCGCGGCTTCGGCTTCGTACTTTTTGATACGGGCTTCGGCTTTCTTCTGCTCGGATTTTATGTCAGTTTCTATAATCGGAAGAACTGCATTGAAAACGCGCTCGAAAAGCGGAACGCCGCCGCGAGTTGAAAGCGGTGAAGCTGTGCCGAACAGAACGCCGGACACCTCGGAGTTGAAGATATAGTCGAACTGACCGCATATGAACTTGCCGAGGTCGCGGAGACTATCAGCTGCCGTCTCATCGTCAAGGTCTGCCGAACCGTCGCTCTTTATCTTGACGTTCTCATATTTCTTCATTTCTTTGTTTTTAGCGTTCCGCAGACGCTCTATAAGTCCGTAGTCGGCGGTATCTATACGGACAATTCTCTGCGGGTCGCCGTTAATTTCGTAGCTTTTAAAACCGTCGTCAAAGTTTATACTCTGTCGCTGCTGTGCCATGTTTTACCTCCTAAAAAGGGAGAGAGGCTGCCGAAGCAGCCCCCCTTTTTTGATTACTTGGACGAATCTGCGGTAAACGTTTTTGTTGCCGCATCAAAAGTTCCCTTTGTGCGTCCGCCGTTGTAGTGGATTTCAAAGGGAATCTGAACGCCGTCTTCGCCGCCTATCGACTGCGGAATGATAATAGCGTTCTCGCGATACGCCCACTCACACGAGCCGTCGGTCTTGAACAGTGCGTCAACGACAGTTGTTTCAAGAGCCGAGCCAGTCGCGCGGTCGTTGATTATGGACGCAAGGTGCTCATAGAGCGGGTCGCCGCTATAAGCATAATAAGGGTCAACAGAGCCCTGCGGCTCGTAACCTTTGACATTGGTCGAGTTCTCGCCGAGTATGTTCTTTTTAGTCTCCGAGTCCGGATTCATCTCAATCGCATACTCTTCAAGGTCTTTGCCCAAACGGACATAGTTTGCAGTTGTGCCATTAAACGACGAATCGATGTAGTGTGCAAGATATTTGCGCTCTATCTTTGCGTTTGCCGTATTGGCAGTAGTTCCAGGCATTAAAACTCCTCACTTTCTATGGTATATTCGGCGTAGATTTGAAGCTGATATGTGACGCCGTCGTTCACGTTCCCTGTCGGGACTGCAAAAAGCATTGCATTCGCGCAGCTCATCTTCGTTATCTCGCCGGACAGCTCTTTGCCGTCAACGATAGATGTCACCGCGATATGTTTCTGCTTCTCGAGCCAATAGTTCAGCTCCAATAAAAAAGCACTGTGCGCCAGTCGGTCAAACTCATTAAACGGTCTGCCGTTGGCGTACAGTACAAAGCTGTGTTTGCGTTTCTCATTGCCTAAAATATCTTTTCCGACAAGCGCATCGCCCGAAGAATAGAGTCCGAAGTCCCCGCTTTTATTCTCGGAAAAATCGACATGCAAGCCGTTGCAAAAGTCGTCTATTTTAGGACACTGAGAGAGTGTTTTTTTTACGGTTTCGATTATGTTCATCTATTTGCCGCCTCCTGCGCGTCGGCAAGAATTTTGTCCGCACGGTCGGCTTTCATACGCTCAAACCAGTGCGAACCTGCGAGCGGATTTTTTGTGGTATCATACGTCAGCTGTCTCCCCGTCGGGGCTTTACTCGGCGGTGACCACCAACCCACAATCTCGCCTTTTTCTTTGACTGGGATATTGGGACCATATATCTCGCCCATATACAGATAATGCGCATAGGGTCCGAGCTGTTTGACCTCGCCCGAGCCTATGACGGTCGGAATAGTCAGTGCCTTTGACGATAAAAAGCCGGACTGATACGGGATATACGGCTTCATAAACTTAATGACATCAGAGTCGATAACGCACTGGATTCTATACGCCCTTTGGTTCATCTCTTTTGCAAATTGCGGATTCCAGTGAATCTTGACATTTATCGTCCCGGTATATTCCATCTTGTCGGGTTGCTTTATTTTGTCGGACACGCTATCACCTCACATCAAGCTCGGTGTGGCGCATTTCCGCCGAGCCATAATCGCACATCCGGCAAGCCATGACCGTGTGAACATCATACCCGGCAAAAAGCTTTTTTACGCTCGCGCTCTGAGCTTCTTCGGTCGAGTTATCAATCGTCAGAGGCACAGAGTCTTTGATTATAAGGTCTTTCTGCGGAGTGAGCCGCAAGAGCAACGGCAGAAAAACCGTCACCGTGTCGCTCTCGGTCTTGCCGTTTTTGCCCGTCGAGGCGGTTGACTTCATATCCCAAAAAACGTGCGGCAGGAATATCCGCTCGTATTTGCCCCCTATAAAGCGGTACACGGTTGCTTTTGTGTTGGTATACATCTTTACCCCCTGTAAAGTAAACCCGTGTCACCGAGCCACAGATGCAGAATACGGCTATATTCCTGCTGACTCTCGCGGTGTCTGTCGGTTGCCGATGCATAAGATACGGAGTAGCTGCCAACGCTCTCGGAGGTCTTGCCGCTCTGGTTGTCTGCGCTATGTTCCGACCGTAAACATTCGGCGAGCTCGCAGCAACAAGACTTAATCGCTTCCGTCACTTCTTCAATCCGGCTGAATGTGTGCCGCGCAATAACCTTGGAGGCTCTGACGGCGAAAAAGTCGAAGTCGTCCTTGCTCATAGCGTCCCCGCCGTGGAGATAGTCATTGAGATAGTAGCCGTAGTCTGCATACTGTGTCATCGTTGGTCACTCCTTATGCCGTAGCTTTGGGCTTGAGGATTACGCCATTGAGGGCAGCCGCCTTGAGGGTGTTTTTGAGGACAACGCCCGCGACAAGCTCAACCTCGCCCATCTTTACTGCGCCCGGTGCGCTCATATCGGGCAGATAGGTGTTTATAACGCCAGTGCCAGTGGGCGCGATACCGTGAAATGCATCGAGACCGATGTTGACTGCGTAAATGCTTGAGGTACCCGCCACAGAAGTAGAGGGAGTCATAGTACTTGCCCGCGTCGAGCATGGGGATATCGCCGTACATCTCAACCCAGCGACCGAAATCGTCACGCTCGCGGGAGTAATAACCAGCTCTGCGGGCGCAAGCTCTGACCTTGAGGAGCATATCGCCATTCATGAGCAGGAGCGACGGCTTACCGTCAACCTTATGAACAAGCTCATCAAGTTCGTCGAGAAATGCGGCGTAGTTGGTATCGAGTTTGGACGAATCGGAGAGGTCAATAGTGGAAGTTATCTCGGTGGACTTGCCAGCGAGGGACTTTCTCAGACCGTCGAAAGTGTTGGTCACATAGTCTTTTCCGGTGCTTGCCGAAGAGCCGTTAATAACGAGGTTGTGGAAATAGTTGGTCGTTGCCTTGACCTTTTCGCGGAGCTGAAATGCTATCTCATCAACCGCGCCGGAGGTATTCTCGATAACACGGTCGACGCTGAACTTGCCGCCCATGATTATCGCCTTTGCGGTCTTTTCGGTGCGCTTTGCCTCGTTCGAGGTATACTCGCCGTTAATCTGACGAGTGGCGGCGGTGGAGGGAGTCTGAAGCTGAATATAGCCGTAAGTCAGAGTCGAACCACCAGTACCGGGTGAAATCGCGTTGTCGAATGTGAGCATATCGAGGAGCAGAGACGAACGTCTGAACTCGTCGATAACCATCTGGTCTACATGGTCAGCCATGCCGACCTTTGCTTCTGCAAGAGTAATTGCCATTGTTTAAATCAACCTTTCTTTGAAAATTTCTCGGAAAGCGCAGAGCGGAGAGTCATATCGCCGTTCGGATTCTGCCTTCTTCCCGTTCCGCCGGCATAGGGCGGAGGTGTGTTGTTGTCATCGTCAAAAAGATATCCGTCATCTTTCTTGAGGGCTTCGAGCGCGGCATCTATATCGTCGCGCTGATTTTTGCTTGCCTTGAGTGCGTCAACATCGAGCAGCGCCTTGACTGCTTTCACGCTCTTACCTTTTTTGCCAGTTATAGCAAGGTCGAGCGCGTTCTCGAAGTCGAGGTCGGCGAGCTGCTGCTCATATTTTGTTTTCTGCGTGTTGAGGTCATTTGTGAGGCTTGTTATCTTGCCTTTTAAGTCCTCAACATCTACGCCCTCGAACTCTTTGAGTGAGTTTGTAGCGGTGTCGAGCTGACTCTTGAAGTTGTCGCGTGCCGCCGTAACCTTGCCGAACTCGGCAATGGTCTTATAGTTCTCCGCGACTGCCTTGTCGAAGTCTGCTTTCTTATCCTCGGAAACGGTAACACCGTATTTTTCGAGAATAGCGTGAATGTTTTCCATAGTAAAATCCTCCTGAACATTGCTTATATACCGCTCTGTCTGCGGTCAGAATTTAGCCACATGAACCAGTGGCGGGGTAAAAATGGATATAAAAACAGCGCCTCGCACGAATGCGAAACGCTGAGATTATTGATTTGTGTCAATCGTGTTTTGGGGTCAAAATGACCTTTACATCTTTCTTTTCTATTATCTCGCTATCTGAGACAACCGCAAGAACTTCGCCGTCCTCTGCGGTTATAATTACCTCTTCGTATTCCTTGCCCGAGATGTTCATTTAATCACTTCCTTTTATGGCTTCTCTGCCTTGTTTATAACTGAATCCCGCCGCTTTCAGACGCGCAGTTTGTGTCCGTAGTCCTGCCGCTTTGGAAAATCGCGCATATTCCTGATTAAGGCGGGTATATCGTGTCCTCACCGCCTTGAGCGCATCGTCGTCGCCCGCGCCCTCGAGAACCGTTATCTTTCGCTTGCATTTGCGGATAGCAGTTTCAAGCCGCCGCTGCACCTGTGTCGCTTCATAGGTGGTGTAGTGCTTGCCTTGATATGTTATGCCGTCGGCGTTCGCCCTTTTAAAGGCTTCCAGCTGCTCGGCAGTGTATGTAGGTTCGGTAACGCCATAAAAGATAGGAAAAGCCGCATGACCGCAGTTCAAAGTGCCGATTCGGCGAACGAGACTATCATTGAGCTTCTGATATTCCTCGTCTCGGTATTGCTTGCCCTGTATAGGTTCGTGGTCGGGAGCACTTGCGGCGTGGGCTGATATTTCCCAGCCGTCCGCGCCGTACTTCTCGTGATTTTGTTCGCTGATTTTTTCCTGCATCAGACCGAGACCGCCCATAATATTACGCCTGACCGCCGTTTCTATCGACGCTTTCGCGCCGCTCTCATAGTCAACAGTGACAAGCCCCCGCTGATAGAGGTTTCTGCACGCCGTTTGAACCGCCGTGTTATAGTCTGCCGCGCCCGTGAAAACCTGCTTAAAGGCATAGTCACAATAGGCGTTATAAGCGTCATAAAGCGGCAATCTCTGCCCGTATGGACTTATCATGCCTATGGTCTGCGTTATGTTGGTAAAGTCGTCCTGTGCAAGCGTGACCGCCGCTTTGACTATCTGCTGTAAGCTCTCGTTGTTCTCAAACTTAACGCCGTCAATGCCCGGAAGCTTTGAGATATCAAAGTGATAGCCCTCTACCGCAGCTTGTTCAAATATCTCATCTATCTCGTCGAGCGAAGTTTCAAACAGCTTCGCGAGTTTCTTTTTAATCTCTTGACGACTTAAGCCGAGTTCCTGCGCTTTCCATATCTCGTACTCAGCGGTTGATGTTATCTTTCCTGCTTCCGCTATCCTGCGGGCGATATCCCGCAACAAAAAATCGGTCACCGGGTCTGTTATCTGTGTGGCGAGGATTCGCAGCGCGTCAATGCTTTCCGGCGGCAACATAATTACTCATCTCCCGCCGTCATGCTCTCAAGCTCGGGCATATAGTTGTCTCGTATGTTTTGGATAGCTTCCGGAGTGTCCCACGGCAGTTCAAAATACCACGCAACAGCTATCTCCGGCTTAATAAGTCCCATCTGCACCATAGTGCAGTACTCATTCCACGTCTTGTTGCGGTTATAAAGAACACCGTCGCCGTAGTCAAGTGTTACCTCGTCAGGGTCAATAGGTGTGCTTCCCTCGACTTTGTATATCTCGCCAAGCTCCGAGCAAAGTTCCAGCAGCTTTTTAACTGCCTTTGTCCAAATCCCCTGCATATCGATTATAGTCAGATTATAATCACCGTCAGAAGATGTTATTTCCGTAGCTGTTCGCTCGGCTTCCTGAACATCTGACAATATGCCGCGTTTGAATCCGATAAGGCTTTCAATGTTGCGTAAATATTCCGTCTTTCTTGCGAGATAGCTCTGCTCGCGGAACGCGGGCGAGAATATCGTAACGCCGAAGTCCTGCGGATCTTCGTCAAAAGCGGTAAAGATATCATCCTCGAGACTGCGCGTCTTCGTATTTCCGTTCTCGCCGGGCTTCTGCCGGGTGAGGTCTTCGGGCACCATTATCCGCGCCCTACCGATTTCAAACTCGCGGGAAAGCTGCCATTCGTTACGGTTGATTCGCGCTATGAGCTGTGCCGCAGGTGCATATATCGCTACGCCGTCCGCCGAACCGTCAACCGTGTTGTAAAGCGGCGTTTTGAGTGATACAAGACCGATTCCGTCAACGGGCAACACCGCCACAGGCTCTAAATTCGCATATTTTTCGAGCGTGTCGAGTGGGACTTCCACGCCGAGCGTGTTTGAGTCGCTTGACCGAAAGAGCTTTGTTTCTATCGTTAAAGCTTGCCCTGCCGTCCTGCGCTCGAGCAAAGTATAATATTTGCCGTCTTCGATTGTCGTTTCCGCAGTTCCAACACTTGTAAGCTCGTTCAGTTCGTTTCTCGCAAGCGGTATAAAGCAATCGCGCCTAATCGGGACAAAATAAAACCCGTCCGCAGTTGGTACAGGCTTTATAAGGCATTCGCCGGAGATGAGTGCCTGCTGAAACGCTTCGCGCCGTATCTCTTCCAGCTCGCCGAGAACTCGCTCTGCAAATGCGTTTTTGGTGCTTGTCTCATACTCTGAAAAAGTGGTCTTTATAAGCTTATTGACGACGAGAACGGGCAGTCGCTGACAGTCGTCGAGACCGTCGCTCTCGTGGTCGAAATACATCTCGAGCCATAGCTTGATAGCGGTTTTCATTTCTCGAGTCGTGATATCTTTGACCCCGAATGCATCGCTGAAATTATATATTTTCTCGCAATTAAGCAGCGCAGATATAACGCTCATTTGTTGCCCTCCGTGTTTATTACTATCTTTTTGAGTGACCTAACGCCGCGCTCAAGCCCTGCGATATACGCCCTCAGGCGCTCGTTCTCGCGTCTCAAATCATCTACCTCAAGGCTTAAGCTCCGGAGCTCTTCTTTCATGCTCTCTTTGGCGTATGACGGCAGATATTTTTCACATATCCACATCTTGATTTTCTTCATTTTTGTCCCCTCTATATCCCATCCAGCGGAGTTCCCTCCTTAATACCGTGTAACAAAAGTAACGCATATCGTCCATCGCGTGGTCATATTCCTTTACAACCTTGTCGACGGTCGATTTATCATCCCAGCGATACATGCCGAACTCTTTCAAGATGCCCTGACAGCTCGAATTTATCTTTATAACGCCGCTTTTAACCATCTCAGAAGTGACTCGGATTCCGTCAATTACGTCGTTTTTTGCCTTGCGCACCGAGAACTTACCGTGCTTTCTTATGCAGGTGATAAAGCTTGCCGCAGACGGGTCAACAATTATTCGCTCAATGTCATAGCCTTCCGCCAGGTCTTCGACCGCTTTATAATATTCCTCGTCGGTCATTTGTCTCTGTCGCTTGCGACCGTCATAATAAAACTCTTTAATGCGCGTCGCCGTCTTGCCGTTTAAGCACCACAGACCCGCCGAAAACGGATTCAATGTGCCATAGTCGATAGATATAAAATAACGCCCCTGTTCCGGGACGGTATCATCAATTAAACTGTTGACATCGACATCGTAAACAAGCCCATCCGCCGCTACCCACAGACCTAAAATAAACCGCTGATAAAACACTCCCGACGGGTAAAGCCTGAAATATCGCTCTCTTATCTCGTCGGTAAGTGACGGATTGTCGGTTAATAAAAAGTGTATGTGGTAGACATGTTTCTCTTCGGGCTTCGTTACCCATTCTTCATAAAACCAATGTGCCGGGCTGTCGGGGTTGCAGTTGAACCAGTACTTTGACCCGGTCACCGAACATCTCGCGAGCGACTGCTCCACAAACGAGCGAGGCATAAGCGCGACCTCGTCTAAGAGCACGCCCGCAAGGGTCAAGCCCTGAATCAATCCCGCCGAGCTCTCGTCTCTACCGCCGAACACATAGAAATAGTTTGTCTTGTCGTTTCCGGTCACCACAAGAAGCTTGCTTGACCTCTTATAATTAAGCTCAAAATACGCCGTTAAATCGGTCATTCCGAGCAGCGGCGTTATTATGTTACGCTCTGCCGATTGGACGGTCTTGCCGCATATAGCGAACGTCTGACCGTCAAAATACCGCATAGCCCAATGGATGAACGACAGAATCATGCAGACGGTCTTGCCTGAACGGACTGCACCGTCGCATATAATAGCGTCATATTTGTCTTTGTCCTTGCCGTGACACCAGCGCAGAATCTCTTTTTGCTTCGGCGACAGTGTTGTTATTTTCATTCGTCGTCACCGTCCAGTGCCTTGTAAAGCTCTGATATGTCGCTCTGCTGCTGACCGCCATTCTCGGCGGCAAGCTCCATCAACGCTTTAAATGCCATTGTATCGCCGTTCATCGCCCGGTTGAGCTGCGCGTATATCATCGCTTCTTTGGCTGATATATTAGCCCCGTCCGTTATCTCGCTCAGGTAGTTGACCTCTGCCGGGTCACTGTTTTTGAGGTACATTGACATGGCGCGTCTCACTATTTCGCGGGTATCTCTCAGGTCACGGCGCACCTCGCCTGAACGCTTTCCGCCTTTCCTCTGGTCTTCCACTGTTAAAGTGTGTCTTTTGCCCCCGAAATTCGTCTGCTTTGCCATGCCACCACCTCTCTTCTAATCATTTAAGGTATAAAAATACCGTTGACCGAGTTTGGTCAACGGTAGATATCGAATGTTCGTTTTTTTTGATATTAAAAATCAAAATCAACATCCGTGATTTCTTCTATTATGTCTATCAGAGCTTTTGTACCACCGTCAAAAGCTTTGTAGTGCAACGCTTCCTCTCTTGTGAGGTCGATGTCATTATCTATACTGCGTTCTTCTCCGTCATTATCATAAGCGACTATTGCCCAATATCCTTCGACGCAGTATCTTTTTCCTTTGTAAGTGAATGTGACCGCTTGCATTAACGGTTCGTTATAATCTTCAAGAAACTTTTCTCTATTCAATTGTTCTCCCTCCCATAAATTCGATGTATTTTCCATATTTCTTTATCTCTTTTTTTGTCATATATCGCGTGTTGTTGCCTCTTCCGCCCTTGACGATATGCACATGGGCTACTCCAACCTTAAGAACTTTAATAATGGTATTTCCTTTTTTGTCTCTATGACCGTGACCAATATTAAACTCTTTTTCGAGTTCTCTTTTGTCGTTGTATATTCCCAAGCTCTTCATTTGTCCTTTTGCGTTCTTGAAAATATATATCGCATTCGGACTATTTGACATTCTCGGCAAAGAGCCGCTCCCCCCCGCTATTGGGGTAATTATTTCAGCTCCATCAAACTCTCCGACTGTTTTATAATATCCGGTCGTTTTTCCGTTTTTGCCACCGCGATTTCCTTTCGGCATAATTATTCTACCTCAAAAATTTTTATAAATCAACTTCGCTCCACCTTTTTTCTGAAAATTTTTCTATACGCTCGATATTCTCGTGCTTTACATTGCTCGGTATCTTTCCGTAAATAAAAATCTTCTGGGGGTGCAAAGCATCAATCATTGTCTGATATTCTCGCTCCCAAATTGGGAAAATCTCTGCGCTTTCTTTTACCCACATTGTCGATATGGCGACAATGCTATGCTTTGGCTCGCCGTCTAAATACCAATCAAAAGAGCGCTCATCGGTGCTTGCTCTGATAGTTGGGATAACGGTTAACCCGCATTCCTGCATATAGACCGCTACCCAGTGTTTACGATAGTGGTTGAATATCTGTGTTGCCATAGGCATATCGCCGTATGGCGAAAAGTCGGGAGATAGCACACAAGCATATTCCGCGAGCTTCTCTATATACTTCTCGGGCGTGTTCCAGATCCGCTCAAACTTATAGTCGTCACGGAAAAAGTGAATACCTGTTTTTTGCTTCTCTTTCGGGCTTCGTTTGTCGCTTAACACAAAGTCAAACGGAATCCAGTCCGCGACCTCCGGAAGCTGGTATACCGGCTGTATCTCGGGTATGTCATATTTGCCGACTCCGGTGAACTGCGCCCTCTCAAGATTCAGAATATTTGCTTTCCGCGTCTTGGTATCGAGCTTGTTCTTTTTCTTGACTTCCGGTGTCATGAAGTTAAACCCGAACTTACCCATATCAAAGTTGAAT
>OHKF01000856.1_pt1 | contig 14864 bp, 20 predicted proteins | sample 1568781 | NCBI WGS metagenome assembly OHKF01 (sample SAMEA3879580, study PRJEB24766) | human gut metagenome | biome: human-associated habitat; feature: feces | place: USA | collected 1985/1987
GGTTTTCTCCACCTCGCGGGCCATGCGTTCATGAGCCTGTGCGTTCTTCTCCACCGTCTGCGCATGGACGGATGCGGCTGTTGCAGCCGAAGAAGCTGCCTGCGTTGTCTGCCGGGCGGCCTGAGTCTGACGCTCCATAAAACGCTGCATACGGGCAGAAGACCGTTCTGCATCGCTGGCTGCACCATTCAGAAGGTTTTTGATACGGGGAATTTCATTTTTAAACTCTGCCGCATCAATCCCCAAATCAATGACCAGGTTGGCTATCTGGTCCATAACGCACACCTCCGGAAATACCTTCCCCAAGATGCATCAGTTCTTCGTCCGTTCGCTCCGGTATCCCGTTCTCTTCCGGTAAAAGGCTGAAATCAGCCACCGCAGCATCACTGCTACCGGACACCATTCTCACGATCAATGCCTTCAGCGAGGCAAACTGCGCATCCATCCACACATCACTGAAGCTCTGCATCCGGAAATAATCGCCCCACTCACCAAGCTCAGTGGCCGACATTTCCGACAGCATCCGCCGCCAGTCTGCCCGCCGGAACTCCCGGGCAAGCCGCATGACAAACTGCATTTCCCGCGTCAGGACTTTTCCGGCGTCAGCACCTCATGCTCCAAATCCCCGGCATTCTCAATGGCTCCCATACCGCTCAGCGACAGAACCATCTCCGCCCCCGCTCCCAGGGCATCATACGACCATGTTGTAATAACGGATGCGCAAAGCGTCTCAACATCCTGAGACTGTTCCGCATTCCACAGTGAGCGGGAAACCAGCCAGGCATTGATATCCATCCCCATCCGCAGAAAAGCAATCTGTCGTTCAGCCTCCGGCAGTTCTCCCTCTTCGGCATCAAACTTTGCCGTTCGCTGCTGAACAAACGCCAGATATTCAATTCTCTGCAGCCCGGACAGCTCACTGAGCACCACGGACTGCTTTTCATAATTAAACGTGCCCTGTTTCAGAAACATCATGTTCTCCACCTGCAAAAAAGCCCCGGATAACCGGGGCAAATGATGAGTATCGTCCTGTTAACCTGCGGCGCTGACAGCCACCGTAGCCACTGCCACAAAATCGCCGTCAGAAGTCATGCCCACAATGCTGACACTGCCCTGCTTCACGCCTTTCACCGTGGCCACAAGCCCGTTCAGGGTCACCGTGGCAGTCTGTGGATCTGTCGAATGCACACTGATCGCTTTGTCACTGGCTCCGTCAGGTTTTACTGTAAAGGTCAGCGTGGTGGTTGCTCCCACTTTTACACTGGCAGATGCCGGTGCCACCGTCAGCCCGGTAACGCCCACGATTTCAGTGCCTTCCTCTGCCAGATACGGACGCCCCACACCGCTGATTTTCACTGTGCGGGTCATCACGTCTTTTGAGGCAATGGTTTTACCCAGTGAACTCAGCCAGCCACGGAAAACATCAACAGTGCCGTTGGGATATTTGATACGAAACGCGCAGACTTCACCGGAGTCGAACAACTGAACCAGTTTTTTCTGCCCGCTGTCCCCCGGACGCCAGGCCAGCGTCGCCGAAGTATCACCAACGGATTTCTGCCCCTGGGTTGTCGTTTTCCAGTCTGCATCTTCATCATCGAGATAAGTGTCATCTTCTGCATCAGCGGTCATTTCGCCAGGTTGCAGATCCTTCACCATCGCAAGACGCAGCCAGTCAGTGTCCGATAAAGGGTTCGCAAACGCATCGCCCTTGCCGGTATACATCCAGAACGTCGTTCCCGCACCTTTCGTTTTTGCCAGTGGATTTGGTGTGGTCATTGCCACCTCCTTTAATTCGTGTACGTGATCTGGTACGTGATTTCCGCCATCGCCCAGGTGGCCATCTCATTATCACGTTGATAGTTAAAACCGAGTGGGATCAGGGTGTCGATGAGTCCGGAAAGTGCTGGTACATCATTCAGGGCCGGGAAAATGGTGCTCTCCATCCACATATCCAGCTCTGAATCCGGTGCCTGTGCCCGGATGAAGACAGCAATATGCAGAACAGCCTGCCAGTCATCTTCATCCGTCATTTTTCCGGTGTACTGAGCATCACTCAGCCACACCGCCACGGCAGGCAGTTCCTGCGCATCAATAAATGCCGGAAGCCCGTCAAAAAACGTGGCGCTGTCTCCACACTGTTCCCGAAGGCGTGCCAGTACGACCTGGCGGATTTGTGTATGTCGGTTCATCGGGTCAGCCATAACCTCAGTTGTTGTTTCAGTGCATACCCCAGCTGTTTCGGCATTTCCGCAGCAATAATGCGGTCGCGGGCATCTTCAAATGCCTGTGTCAGCGGTCCGGACAGCGGGACTTTCACCACATCAATGGGGTAACGATTTTTGCCATCAATACGCCGCATCACATGCCAGCGACCATTCGCCAGTTGCTGAATAAACGCATCCCGGAAAAGATATTTACCCACCTTCAGCACACTGCCACGGTACTGCAGTTTTCCACCACGCCGGGCCAGTCTGACCCGGGCTGTCCCCAGCTTAATAGCGGGCAGATTGCCCCGGTTAACGCGGACTGGCTTTAAACACCCGGACACGCTGACGTACCAGTTTCAGGGGGATCCCTTTCACCTGGTTATCTCCCGCAACGGTATTCCCGGCAACCTGCCGGGTGGCAACCGAGACCGCTTTCTGTGCCACACGGTTTATCGCCCATGCGCTGGCCTGTGGCACCATACGGGTATCAAGGCTGTTCAGATTGCGGATGGCATTCTCAAGCCCCTTCATCCCACACCTCTTTACTCAATAAAGATCATTGGCTTACCGTTAAAGCGTTCATGCCGTGTGACCGTCCATTGTTGTCCGTCATAAACAACGCGATCACCGCGCCGTGGGCGGTATCCCGAAGAAAACACCACCAGAGAGACCGCAGGTCCGGACAGAGCATTCAGCTCTGCCAGTGTTTCTCCCGGGATCACAGTCATATCGACATCATTAATCGAGGCTGTCTTTCCCATCTTTCTAACCGTGATAGCATCCATACGCGCTGCCAGCCGGGAAAAGGGATCAGACATTGAGTTTTACCGGCACTTCTTCTGCACTGGTTCCGGCATCTGCCCAGACAACCCCGACCAGCGGATCAGAGCCGCTGTTAGTCAGCTGAATTTTTCCGGACTTCAGATAAACCTTCTTACCCGTTTTCATGTCATCCGTTTTCAGCTTAGGCAGCATAAACACACCTTCGGTCATGCCGTCGCCTGTTTCACCCTGTGGAATATCGGTCAGCGCCACCGCAAAAACATCGCCCACCTGCACCAGATCTCCGCTGCTGATGGCTGCACTGGCAACAATCGCCACCGTTTTTCCTTCTTCTACAAAATTCTTTGCCATAACTGTCTCCGCACAGCCCCGTTCAGGGGCTGATTTCAGGTACAAAAAAAGCCCTTACGGGCCATCAGAGTTGTTGTCTGCGACGTTTACGCCGTACATTTCACCAGACCGCGGTGATCAACTGGCGCGACACCGGCGTCAATACGCACTTTCGTTGTCACGCCATCCACACTGAAGCCCTCCATCTGATCAATATATGGCGTATCCACACCGTTGAGATAAGCCACTTCAATCGTATCGGAGTCTTTTGACGCAGCCAGGTAGAAGGTGGTCTGGCTGTTATCATCAAGACGAGGCTCTGCAATAACGGTCGCAAAATCTTTCACCGGGTTAATAATACCGGCGTTAATGTCAGCCCCCTTGACACTTGAGGAGCGAATGACCTGGTTAGCAACAGACTCCATCGCCGTCGGTACCAGTACGAACGCAGGACGAATATTCAGATGACGCTCCCCCTCTTTCTGAACGCGCATCAACTGGCGGGCTTTATCCAGCGATGCCACGTCCATTGCAGCGCTCTCCAGTACGTTTGCATGTTTCGCTTTATCGAACAGACTTACATTATCTGTGGAGATTTTCGGGTTAGACGTCAGAATGGCATAAACCAGATCGGCAATAGTGGATTTCGCCGCACGGCCCAGTTTCATCGGGACATCGGTCAGCATATTCAGATCATCATTGATAATGGCCTGACGGGTGATACTGAACAGCTCGCCATAGGTCGCCAGTGCAATAGTGGCCTGTTTATCTCCGGTGGTGACGTATTTATATTCCGCCCCTTCACGCACCTGACGCAGAGCACTGAAGCCCCCCATACCCACACGATGGGCAATTTTAAAATCAGACAACTGACCTTTCCGCGTCCACTGTTCATAGGTTTCAGGGGCATCTTCCCAGCCCTGCAGAATGGCTTTGTTCGCAACATCCAGCAGAATATTACCGAAGTCAGACGTACTGTGTGTGAACGCCGCACCGACCATCTGCATCGGGTTATAACCGGAAACCCCAATACCCCGTTCAGTTAGTGACATACGGGCATATTCACGCAGGGTCATCCCGTTGTAGACATTATCACGTTCGGTTTTTTCAAATCCGGCACGCGCCATCAGCGCCTGGCGGATCCCGTCCCCCACAAAATTACCGTTACCGGCATAAATATGAGCCGGGGTATTTTTATTGGATGGCGTGGACTCGCGCCCCATCTCGTTCAACAGCTTTTCACGGGCCTGCTCCAGCGAACATTCAGGATCGGCAAGACACTGAGCCTGCAGCGTCTGATAACGCCCGCCAAACATGGCAAACAGATCATTAATACCGTTTACACGCGCTTTTTGCTCTGCCAGTACCTGCGCACGGATACTGTTTTCATCCACCACGGGTGCTGCTGCCTGCACTGGCGTCCGGGAGGCTTCAGATTCATTATCCTGTACGCGTGGAGCACTGTTGCGTGGCGGAGTAATCATGTTTCGAATGGATTCCGGCATCTTTTTAAATTCCTCTGTACGTTTTGACTGAATACATGCCATTGCCTTAACGGCTGGTGTCACCTGATCAGCAAATCCCTGTGCCAGACATTCGGCACCGGACATCCAGGTCTCATCCGCCAGCATGGCAGCAATTTCATCGGTGGTTTTCCCGGTTTTCTGTGCATAAGCGGGTAACAGAACCGCCTCAACTTTATCGAGCAGGTCGGCATAGGTGCGCATGTCCTCCGCATCACCGCCCGTAAAGCCAAATGGTTTATGAATCATCATGAAGGAGTTTTCCGGCATAATGATCGGGTTTCCCACCATCGCAATGACCGACGCCATTGACGCCGCCACACCGTCGACATAAACGGTAATGGACGCACCATGTGTTTTCAGTGCATTAAAAATGGCGATGCCTTCAAAGACATCGCCACCCGGTGAATTAATATGGAGATTAATGTGGGTGATATCGCCCAGTGCATTCAGATCACTGATAAACTGCTTCGCTGTAACACCCCAGAAACCAATCTCGTCATAAATATAAATATCCGCGTCACTCTGGTGACCTGCCTGCATCCTGAACCAGGAATTATTCTTCGGACTGGTCGTCGGTGTGCTGCGGCTCCTGTCGTTTCGTTGCGGCACTGCTGCCTCCTTTATCACTGGCCGGATCGGTATCAAATACCAGATCCAGCTTGCGGTTTTCATCAATTTCGGCCTTGCGCCGACGTTTGACATCATCCGGATTACGACCACCTGCACGTACCCAGTCTGATTCTGTCGCCGCTCCACCACGAATCTGGATTTTCCAGGCCTCAGCCTCCTTAACAGGGTCAATCCACGGCATCACCGGTCCGGAATACACCGCGGTATACAGTGAAGATCGGTCCAGATCGCGGGGTAGCCTGATAACACCGGATGCCACAGCCTGTTTCAGCCATGCACGATACATCGGGCGGGTGACGGCACCAATAAACCAGTCCTGCAGGATCAGGTAGCCATCAGTGGATTCAACCAGCTCCTGACGCTGGGCGCTGTAAGTGCCGTTATAGTTGCGCGCTGTACTGGAAAAACTCAGACGACTGCCCGCCGCCACGGCACGCAACTGACCATTACGAAAAGTTTCAAGGTTAGGATTGGGGCGATCCGACTTCACCATTCCGATTTCTTCGCCGGGTTTCAGATCGTCGTAAATAATGCCTGGCTGAATGGTAAGCTCGCGTTCATTCTCCTTGCTGTCATTACCATCCGTTTCATAGCTCTGTCCGTCGCCTTTCCGGATGTACATCCCCAGAGCAGCGGCGATCCTTGCTGCAGTCAGCTCAGAATCTTCATATTCTTTCAGGGCACTGAGGCGGATCAGCACACCGGACAACAAAGACGTCCCGCGCATCTGGTGCAGACGGCGAACAAATTTAAGATGCAGCATTCGCTCTGCATCCACTTCTTTGGTTTCCATCTGCCGTCCGGATACGGGACGGCTTTTATACACCAGATATTTTTCGGGACGCCCCCAGTCATCAACAAACACGCCCTGATTCAGCCTGTTGCTCTCATCACTGGTCATGGGAATAAAGTCCGGCTCGAGCGCCTCCAGCCAGAAATGAACACCGGCAGAAGGCGCCAGGCTGTTTATGCGCCCGGAAACCATCTGGGCAAACACCTCACCATCGCGCAGCCAGGTACGAAGCATCAGACGTTCCAGCATCGGACGGGTAAACTGCCCGGTGACTTCCGGGCTGACAGACCATTCACTCCATCGGGTGCGAATCTCCGCAGCCAGGTCACGGGCAATGGCCCCATTGCGTAATACCGGATGTGGCTCGACAATAATCCCGTTTTTCCCCACCACCCGTTCTTCCAGCTTGTCAAATACACCAATAACCAGATCGTGGTTGTTATCAAGGTAACGGGCCTGCTCACGTAACGACACGGCCCCGTACTGGCTTAACTGGTCGGCAGTTCGGCTCTCCCGTCGGGCTTTATGTGTCCGCGTCGTTTTTACGGCCTCATAAGCCTGGATCACCGCACGGGAACGCAGCCTTGCCGCTTTCCATCCTGGTGAAAAAACGCCAATCACATCATCAAGAATTGCCATCAGAACCTCGCCAGCCGGTACCCGGGATGCCCCCGTCGTCGTGTAATCAGAGCCGCAAGGCGGCGCTCCCACTCCTGCCGCCCCTGCCGGATCTCAGATAAGTTTTCCATGGTCATTTGCTGACCATTAAAGGTGACGGATTTTCCGTCCAGCACCGCCATTTCAGCTTCCGTATAACGCTGAATCATGGCTTCGATATCATTCTGGTTCATAACCATCCTCCGGAAGTCAGCCAGGGGTTAACATCGTCAGTTACTGTTTTCTTCCGTTTTTGTTTTTTAACAGGCGTGGGTACCGGTTCCGGTGAGGGTGACGGTTCGGTACTGTCCGGGACACACTCCAGCCAGGTTTCCCGGCTCGCCCACTCCGGTGCATCCGGCCAGCGGATCTTTTCGTATCCATGCAGAATGACCAGAGCCTCGGCATACACCATCAGGTCAAAAGCTTCGTTGGCACCGCGACCCGGCTTACTCCATTTCCCGTCACTGCTCCGCTCTTCATACGTCAGTTCGTCGTAAAACCAGCTCCCCAGCCAGTCAGGGAAATGCACATAGCCTGGACCTGGCGAGTCACGCCATAACGCGTTATTCACCCGGTCTTTCAGGGCATCCGTCTGAAGAAGCCAGAGCGGCACATCACCTGCGGCCTGCGCCCGGCGGCCCGTTCGTCCGGTGTTATCAGGGAATGTACGGCTGATCAGTTTTGCGCGCCGGATGCTGTCACCCTTAAACAGGTAAATACGTTTACCAAGGCCATCACGACGGCAACGACGCCAGAATTTATAGGCATTATCAGTGACCCCGTCTTCACCGCCGGAGTCCACCGCCATTGCCATCAGTCGCATTTGTTGAGAAGGATCGGAGGCCAGCGGCCAGCTTTTATGAAAAACATCCGTCAGCAGGACATCCCAGTCTTCCGGATAGCTGGCCGGATCAATTCGCTGGCTCTCCCCGTCGCAGTCACTGCGCAATGACTGCGTGATGTTGTAACGATCAATAATCCAGCGTTCGCCACGGCTGCCATAGCCCGTTACCTGAACCACAAAACGGCGATGACGTCCCGCCTGCACATCCACTGTCGCCACAAGGAAATTAACGCCATCCGGCACACTGCGGGAAGGAACTAGCTCTGCCCGCTGCTCAAGCAGTTCACTTTTTCGTTGCTCCATGCTGGCACGAGGAAGATAAGGCAATCCCCAGTCGGTGTTGATAACCGCCCTGAGTGTTTCTTCGCTTCCTGTCGCTTCATACTCCTGTTCTGCAGTCAGTAATTTGTAAACCAGTTGCGCCCAGGTCTGATACGCAGCAGCTGGCCCTTCCATCCAGAAACTGGCGATACGGGAGCGGCGCGGTTCACCGGAAACGTTGCCGTTACGATCAATGACCTGACCTTCACGCAACCAGACTCCTGCACTATTGAGCTCACGCTTTTTCTCCGCAGTGATAATGCCGCTGCAGTGCGGGCAAAGTAGATACGCCGCCTCACTGGCTTTAAAGGGATCCGGTTCATTACGGTAGCCGGTCATGGCATCCATGGCTGGCTGAAAATATTCACCGCAGTGCGGACATGACCAGTACCAGCGGCGGCGGTCACCACGATTGTAAAGGGAAAGAATACCAGTCGTCGGTGGCGCTTCATGAGGCGACTTACGTCGCCATTTGCTGTCGCAGATGTCACGTCCCGGCGAGCTCTCCACCAGAGTCATCCCGGCGGACATAAATGTGGTGGTACGTTTTGAGGCCAGGGAGAAACCATCACCCTCGCTGTCGATATTCTCCGGAAAACGGTCGTAATCGGTTAAGGCGACAAACCGGTAATCCGACGACGACATAATGTTGACCGAGGGCCAACCAATTTTAAGGAACGAGCCATCCCTGAACGTCTTATCATGGACATTATTGTCGTTACGACGTGGACTCATTCTTTTCTTTACCGCCGCACTGCTTCTGAACGTTCTGTCAAGGCGCTTTTTAGAATGCTCGCGGGCCTTATCTTCGGTCATCTGCACAACGAGCATGTCCGAAGGATCGCAAACGATGGTATAGACAATCCATCCATCGATCAGACCAATGGTCTTCCCTGTTCGCGCAGGACCAACAAAAATCACCGCATCGTATTCACGCGATGCCAGGCAGTTCATGGGCTCAATGATGTAGGGTGTCAGTTCAGGATCCCATGGCACCGAGTTACCAGCCCCCTTGGGAACTCGCATGAATTTTTTAACAGCCTCCGAAATCGGCATGCGACGTGGTGGGGAAAATCCTGCCGATATGTCCCTTCCCAAATTTCGGGCTGATGAAAAACCCATTATTCCTCCTAGAGACTCTCTCCTTCCTCATCAGGAATTAATTCAGCAGCACAAGCCTCGTAGGATTTTTCCTGAAGAGTGTATCGCAGGTCATCAATGGCCTGCTGTACAACGCCGACGGCCTGAGGAGTCAGGGCGCAATCGCGTTCAAGAACATCCGGAATTGTCTCCAGAACCTGGACGACAGCCTTTCTCATGGACGAATAGACGATGACTACTTCATCAACGGGGATGAGTTTTCGCTGCTCCTTTTCCAGCTTGATCCTTTCATTTTCAGACTGGTACCAGTCCTTTCTCTCTTTCGGCTCCATACGGGATGGATCATGAACAGAGTCTGCTGCCTCATGCTTCACACTAAACAGGGCTGGCCCGACATGCTGCAGGGCGTAAACGGGGTTCCCCCTGACAGTCGCAGCCACAGGAGTGTTGGCCGCGAGGAGCCGTTTTTTTACTGTGTCCCGGTGAAGCCCAAAGGCCTCGGCGATTTTAAAAACACTCCAGTAATAAGCATCACCGATCCCGCTCACATTTGACATAAGCAACTCCATCTGGCAGGTGAAAATCATGTTTATTTATATATTTCAATTAATTGCAAACTGGTCTAATGACAGGGAGAAAAAAATATTGTACAGGTGAAAAGAGAAATAACTTTTAATTATCAATAAATTACCAAAAATGCTGCCGCCGCCATGGAAATGCAAAAACTAGCCTTTTTCCGCGACGCTCCCGCCCCGTGGCAGGGACCCCCACTGGGAGGACCCGACAGCCTGACAACCGTGACGAGCATCTGAAACAGAGCTTTACATAATGGCATGGGGATAATTCAGAAGGACATCACAGCATGCCCACACAAATTAGTGTGAGTGTCCTGTTTCTTACTACGCGCAGGACTGACGAGCATGAGGGGAAAATACGCGAACCGAAATGCCTTATCTTCAGAAATGCAGCCGGCATCCGAACTGGACGATATTGTAAATTCACCTAAATACGAGGCATTGCTGTAGTTGAATTGCAGTACTGTATTAGCCTTACAGTGACAGAATACGATATTGACTCTGTCACTTGTGAAATGGTCAGAATGGTTAGCAGTTATGGTGATCAGTCAACCACCAGGGAATAATCCTTCGTATTCTTATCGTGCTTTACTAACGCGGCCTCAATTGCCCTGAATGCTTCCAGAGATACTTGATGTTCTATACATGCAATTACAACATCCGGGTAACCCATCGAAATGGTGCTATTAAGCATAGTTTTTACACGAACCTGCTCCTGGGAGGGGGCATCAGTGTATTGATCTTTATGCATTTTGTCGCTCCATTCGTTTGCTCTTCACTTGCGGCTAAAAATATAACGTCAAATCACTCAGCATGAAAGAGTGAAAGTTTCAGCGCGTTTCCCTTACATAATCTGTCGTTTGTATTCTCTTCAGGCATACCGGAAAGACTAGGTATTGTCACACAACCAATACCATCGACAATCGAGATTTATATCTATTCGGTAATGTTTAAATATAACAAAACCCCGTAAAAACGAGGTTTATGGGTAATTTGTATTGTTGAATAGCATCTGATGAGAAATTGATGCTAATACTATAAACATGCTAGATTAAATCAATCTTGATATCATAGCTTTCAAGACCAGTCATTTTTTCCCGTGCAGTAAACTGGATACTGGTAACTTCTTTCCCGGTCTTTTTCTTAAGCTCAATGATTTTTTTTGTTATATATTCAGAAATATCTGCTTCTGTTTTTGTTTTTAACTCTTCAATGTTCATCATTTCCTCTTTTAGTCTGTTATGACTGTCCTGGTACACAGTAGTGTCAATTATATGGAGCAAACGTATAAAAGATAAGATGAAACATCGCAATAATCAACATACGACGGTCTAAATTTCACACAAACAGATAAAGATGATTATCATTTATTATCAATGCATTAGAATCAAATCAATTCAAGAGTCTCATTGCTGCTTCCAGAATTTCTTCTGAAGTTACATGTCGATCCGCTGCTACATAAATGACTTTATGATCTCCGGTCAGAGATGGAAACCCTGCAGCCATTACAGTGAGGTGTGTTGTTTCGCCATTTGGATATTCACGCATGATGGTGTTAACTCCGGTCATCACTGGCACTACCATTGCTGGTTCAGAGTTAAAAAAAACTATGATTTTTTTCATGATGTTACCGTAGTATGTGAGTATCCATCGAATAGATACCAAGCAAAAAAGCTCCCGAAGGAGCCTTCATTTTCACTTTCTTAAATCTAACGACAGATGGCTAACATTTAAGTATTGTGAAATATTATCAAATGTAATCATCATTGATTTACAAAAGATACATTTTGCCCCGAAAGGATTCATGTCAGAAACATCAAAAGATGATGTTCTATACTGGGAACCATGACAACACGGGCATCTAAAGTGAATATGGTTTGTAATATTGTCTACCTCAAAGCGCCACTACATGAACAGCGGCAGGACCTTTAGGTCCGTTCTCAATACCAAATTCGACTTCCTGATTCTCAGTTAATGTTTTGAAATCGTTGCTCTGAATTGCTGAGAAATGGACAAACACATCTTTGCTGCCATCTTTCGGCGTGATAAAACCAAAACCTTTTTCAGGGTTAAACCATTTCACTAAACCAGTCATTTTGTTAGACATCATTATTACCTTTTGAAGAAGTTAGCCCTTGGGCAGAATGGTCCGAAAAAAAATATCAGAGAGAAAAACCAACAAGGAAATCTCAAGAGGTACAAATAATAAAATTATAACAATGACTGCTTCAGATAAATTTGTAACAAACCAGAACACCATTAACGCATGATTAACCACCCATAGCAAGGATTACTTTTGTAAAGAAAAACACACGAATGAAACAATAGCTTTATTTATTAATAAAACGTGTCATTCTGTCTAATGACCTTTTATCTTACCCTTAAGATTTTAGGAATTTTGGCTCATGGAAGAGTCCTTTTTATTTAAATTTTACATTCCGCGATGTAAATGTTCCGATTTAATATTACCCTACATTTGATGCTTTTTATCTCTTAAAGATTCATAAATCCGTTGACAAGTCACTCCTGCGATGTAGCGTTTGTCAGCAATTTCAGCATAAAGCTGAGCTTCTGCTGCAATATCTCCGAGCATGTTGGTGAGCATTCCTTCGGCGGCTTTGGTTGTTTTGCCTCTGACGGCAGCGGCAAGATTTGCGGTATGCTGCGCTGCGTCAAGGCGTATGGCATATTTTTTTGCTTCGGCACGCAACTGGTTAACACTATCAGACAGATAAGCAGCCCTGGCAGAAATTTCAGCAGATTTCTGTTGTGCATCTTTAACAGCCTCATCACGGGATATACTTCGCCCCTGTTCAATTATTCGAACAGCAAATTGGACATTTACCTCTTGAGATAATTCGGCAGCATCACGCTCCGCCCATTTTTTTTGCCATCCTCTGTCGCTCCAGACATTTCCGACGATAAATCCTGACAACACGAGAAAAATCACCATGAATATCTGATTCACTGTTCTATCCCCCAGCAGGTTAATGCACTCTCCTGGTCACGACGAATAACCTGACCGTAACAGTTATTTGAACGAACGCGGCAATCGCGTCCGCCATCCTTAATCCACCAGCGAATCGCTTCGCATGCACCTTTACGATCACCAGCATTCAGCCGCTTATAAAACGTCGACGGAAAACACTTACCAGGGCCAATGTTATAGGGACAGAATGACGCGATACCGGCTTTCTGTGGCTCGGTCAGTGGAACTTTTATATTGCGCTCCACCCATGCCAGCGCCTTATCACGCTCAATGGCGTTGACCTGGTCGCATTTTTCCTTCGACAGTTTCATATTGGGAAAAACGGTTTTTCCATCCACCACTGTGGCACCCCGACAGATGGTCCATATGCCAGAACCATCGCGGTATGCCATTGTGTGGTTACCTTCTTTTTCGTCCAGAAACTGGTCAAGTATCTGAGGAGCAGATGCGCCAGCACCAATCAGCGCCAGAACGGCAGCCGACAGGCCGTATCTGATTTTTGTGTTCATAGATATTTATGATGAGGACGCTCGTGCTTATTGGCAGGATTTTCAATCTTAAAGGAGTACTGATGCTGCAGATAAGACTCAACTTTTTCTGACAATTTTTCTGCTACTTCCAGGAAGACTTGCCGGACGCTCCTTCTGGCTGCTGCCTCATAAAACTCCAGCGCAGCTCCTTCAACACGGTCCATGGCGACATCCAGGTCAAAAATTTCACCGTCAAAGCGTTCCTTGTCCTGTAAGGCTACAGTTACCGTAACTTTATTCTCAAAATTACGGACTCCTTTCACAACCAGTTCATAGTCTTGAGTCATTGGATTACTCTCCTCTCGCAGCCTTACGCCTGTCTTCTTTAATCTTGAAATAAAGATTTGTCAGGTACGTCAGCAGGCCAAATACCAGGCTACCCAGCACACCTATTGCTGCCCACTGTGAGGGCGTGACTTTATCGAGCAGCTGTAAAAACCAGTAACCGGCACTACCTGCTGAGGTGCCATAGGCGACACCCGTTGTTAACTTATCCATGGATTTCATAACCCCACCTCGCAGACAAAGCGGGTGTAAATTGAGGGAATACAACGTATCGCAAAAAAGCAGAAACGTAACAGACTCGGAGTCAGTGAATAACTCAGGTATTGAGTTATCAGCTAATATCGAGACTCAAAAAATGGAAAAACCAGCTCGACGGCGGGTTTAAGCTGTGTGACGAAGTAACCACTCTTAACAGCATAACCAATTTTTTACGTACGTAAACCACTGAATGATATTTATGAGAATGCTACCGAGTGTTCAAAACACCACCACAAATACATAAGAAAACCTCAACAAATAACCAATAAATAATTTCAGACGTTATTTTTAGTTGATTTAAATTAAACTGCCGAATTATAGAACCTCCATAAATAACAACCATTAATATAAATTAGCTAATAGGTTTATTTTTGTTCAAATAAGAGCCATAAATAGGTTTCGATAGAAAAAGTTCAGATAAAAATAGAGATCTACTTCACAAATTAAATGAGAAACTAAAACTTACATCTTGAAATAATCACATTGATTAGATGAATATTTATCGCGCAGTGACATCATTTTTTAATAATAGTTCAAAAAAAAGGGCTCACGATGAAAAAATTAACAGTGGCAATTTCTGCTGTAGCTGCATCAGTACTGATGGCGATGTCTGCTCAGGCAGCTGAAATTTATAATAAAGACAGTAACAAGCTGGATCTGTACGGGAAAGTTAATGCCAAGCACTACTTCTCCTCTAATGATGCAGATGATGGTGATACTACTTATGCCCGTCTTGGCTTCAAAGGTGAAACCCAAATCAACGATCAACTGACTGGTTTCGGTCAGTGGGAATATGAATTCAAAGGCAACCGCGCTGAATCTCAAGGTTCCTCCAAAGACAAAACCCGTCTTGCATTTGCAGGCCTGAAATTCGGTGACTACGGCTCAATCGATTACGGCCGTAACTACGGTGTAGCATACGACATCGGTGCGTGGACTGACGTTCTGCCAGAATTCGGTGGCGATACCTGGACCCAAACAGATGTGTTCATGACTGGTCGCACCACTGGTGTTGCAACCTATCGTAACAAC
>OHKF01000862.1_pt1 | contig 14835 bp, 12 predicted proteins | sample 1568781 | NCBI WGS metagenome assembly OHKF01 (sample SAMEA3879580, study PRJEB24766) | human gut metagenome | biome: human-associated habitat; feature: feces | place: USA | collected 1985/1987
GCACGATGGCAGCATTACGACTGCCGGGACAAAGCACTATTTTCCGCACACCGTGCGCTTTGAGAAGTGCCACCAACTGAAGTATGTTCTTTTTGTCTGAATACATTATTCTTCTACTTTAATTGTTTCCATTTATTTATTTATAAAGTCAGGATGAAGGATGCTCCGCATCGTATTCATCTTGTCTCCCGTTTCCACCCATTCCGATTCTACTTCCGAGGAAGCCAGTATTCCTCCTCCTGCATACAGGATGGCTTCACCCGGCTTTATTTCCATGCAGCGCAGATTGACGTAGATATCGGTATGTCCCTCTGTGTCCAGCCATCCGGTGAATCCGGAATAATAACTGCGGTCGTACCCTTCGTTGTTCAGAATAAACCGGAAAGCCTCCTCTTTGGGCAGGCCGCAGACGGCGGGAGTGGGATGGAGTTCTTGCAATAAATCGCCTATATGGTCTGTATTTTTCAACAAGAAATAAAAATCAGTCTTGAGGTGTACCAATTGTCCGGCACGGGCGGTATAAGGACCTTTTTCCGTCATCTTGTTGCCGAATCTTTTGGCGATCCGGCGGATGTAATCAGCCACATAGCCCTGCTCTTCCCGGTTCTTCCTGTCCCAGTCTGTCGGCATCACTTCGTTCTGCATCGGCATGGTACCGGCCAGGGCCACGGTGTGCCATTCTTTGCCGTGTCCGCTTAATAAGATTTCCGGTGTGCTGCCCAGCCAGGTTCCGGAAGCAGGGGTGTGGCATAGGTAAATCATCATGCGCGGATAGTTGTTGCAGGCCCGGACAAAAGCGCCGAGTGGTGAAAAATCATCTCCGATATGTCTGGCGGAAGAACGTGACAGAACCAGTTTCTGGAACCGCTTCTCTTGTAAGGGAGTGATGAAACGCCCGAATGCGCGGGTATATTGTTCTTTATCCGTTTCTTCGGAAACAAAAGGGGAGAGTTCACTCTGCCGGCTTTTGCAGGTGAGCAGGGTATCCACACATTCCAGTGAAGACAGTGCTTCGCTGATTTCGCTCCAGTCGTATGCGGTGACATCCGGACGGATAAGTACCAAGGGATGTTCCTCCGATATCCGGAAAGGAGCCATGACAAATCCTTTCTTTCCATTCAGTTCCTGAATGTCCGCTAATTGTTCCACATCGCCTGAGGTTTGCAATACCAGGTAGCATTCGTCTGTCCAAGGTAACCGGTAGAGGGCGAAACCGAGGCGGCTATGTGTCAGGCAATCCAATAATTTTTGCGTATGTATATCTGGTAGATTCATTTCTTTTTCAGTATGAAATTAACGACACGAACAGTAGAAACCAGTTCTCCCTGTGGAGTGGTGATATCTATATTCCATATATGCGAGGATCTGCCGCGGTGAATCAGTTTGCCGGTGGCGAATACTTTGCCTCCGACGGGCACGGCCGACAGATGATTTCCACTTACTTGTACTCCGCAGGCATATTCGCCTTCCCGGCATAGCGACATGGAGCCATGTCCTGCCACAATCTCGGCCAGAGCCAGTGACGCGCCGCCGTTCAACATACCAAAGGGTTGTGAAGTACGATGGTCTACAGGCATTTCGGCATGTACCGCATCCTCGGTGGAGGGTAGAAACCGGATACCCAGATGTTCCGCCATCGAATTCGAATAATCAGGTTTGCAGGTTATTTCTTCCATCATTTGTATGTCTGTTCTTTTCTATAGGGCTACAAAAATACATAAATTTTAGATGAAAATGTCGCTAATGTTGTTCTTTTAAGAACAAAAACATTCGGGGTTTGTTTCTATTTTCGGAATATATTTTTTATTTTGCAAAAAGAATTCGTACAAATGCAACAACGAATGAATAAAACAATAATTTAATACCTATGCTCATTACGATTATTATCCTTGTACTGTCCGCAGTATTTTTTGTAAATGGCAAGATACGGTCGGATCTTGTGGCTCTTTGTGCTTTAGTGGCTTTGTTGATTTTTCAGATATTGACGCCTGACGAGGCTTTGTCCGGATTCTCCAATTCGGTCGTCATTATGATGGTGGGGCTGTTTGTGGTTGGCGGAGCGATTTTCCAGACAGGACTTGCCAAAATGATCAGTTCACACATTCTGAAATTAGCGGGTAAGAGTGAATTGAAATTATTCTTGCTTGTAATGTTGGTGACTTCTGCTATCGGGGCTTTTGTGAGCAACACAGGTACGGTGGCTCTGATGTTGCCTATCGTGGTCAGTCTGGCAGTCAGTGCCAACATGAATCCCAGTCGTCTGCTTATGCCGTTGGCGTTTGCCAGCAGTATGGGAGGTATGATGACACTGATTGGTACGCCGCCCAACCTTGTTATTCAAAATGCGTTGACTTCGGCCGGTTTTCCTCCGCTTTCGTTCTTCTCTTTTTTTCCGGTAGGGATTATTTGTGTGGCAGTGGGTACTTTGGTGTTGCTTCCGCTCAGTAAATGGTTTCTTTCGAAACGGGGGAAAAACGGAGACGACAATGTTCATTCGGGCAAATCCCTGAAACAGTTGGTGAAGGAATACGGGCTATCCAGTAATTTGTTCCGGTTGAGGGTGGTGGGTGACTCCCGGCTGCATGGAAAGACGATTATAGAGTTGGATATCCGGCGCAAGTATGGATTGAATATACTGGAGGTGCGTCGTGGGGATATGTCACAACACCGCTTCCTGAAAACAATTACTCAGAAGCTGGCCGATCCCGGTACGGTTCTTCAGAAAGAGGATATTCTGTATGTGACGGGGGATTTTGAGAAAATAAAGTTGTTTGCCGAAGATTATCTGCTGGAGATGCTGGACGAGCATACTACCGAAGAAGCGAAAAACTCAGCTAATTCATTGGATTTTTATGACATAGGTATTGCTGAAATCGTTTTGATGCCTTCCTCCAATCTGATAAACCAGACGATAAAGGGGGCGGGCTTTCGTGATAAGTTTAATGTGAATGTACTGGGTATCCGCCGGAAGAAGGAATATTTGTTGCAGGACTTGGGCAATGAGCGGATTCATAGCGGGGATGTGTTGCTGGTGCAGGGTACATGGAACAATATCGCCCGGCTGAGCAAGGAGGATGCCGACTGGGTGGTACTGGGACAACCGCTGGCCGAGGCTGCAAAGGTCACGCTGGATTACAAAGCACCGGTAGCTGCGGTTATCATGGTGCTGATGGTGGCAATGATGGTGTTCGACTTCATTCCGGTAGCTCCGGTGACGGCGGTGATGATTGCGGGTATCCTGATGGTACTGACAGGATGTTTCCGCAATGTGGAGGCGGCTTACAAAACCATTAACTGGGAAAGCATCGTACTCATTGCGGCCATGCTGCCTATGTCGCTGGCATTGGAAAAGACAGGGGCTTCCGAATACATTTCGAACAGTCTGGTCAGTGAACTGGGAACATACGGACCGTTGGCGCTGATGGCGGGTATTTATTTCACTACTTCCCTGATGACGATGTTTATCAGCAACACGGCTACCGCAGTGCTTCTGGCTCCTATCGCGATGCAAAGTGCAACACAGATAGGGGTAAGTCCCGTACCTTTTCTCTTTGCGGTGACACTGGGGGCAAGTATGTGTTTCGCTTCTCCATTCTCCACTCCGCCCAATGCGCTGGTGATGCCCGCCGGACAATATACCTTTATGGATTATGTAAAGGTAGGGCTGCCGTTGCAGATTATTATGGGCATTGTCATGGTGCTGGTACTTCCTTTGCTGTTTCCTTTTTAAGTTGTTTATAATATATGATGCCGATGACGTCCGCTATAAACCATCCGATAGGAATAGACCACCAGATTCCGATGACCCCGATGGCAGGAATGCCGGCAAGCCAATAGGAAAGGGCTACACGGGTTCCCAACGATACCACTGTGAGCACTACGGACATTCCCGGCATACGGATGGCACGATAATATCCGTATAACAGGAACAAAATCCCGATTCCGCAATAAAACGCTCCCTCGATGCGTAAATAACTGATACCGATGTTCAGAATTTCCGTTTCGTGGGGGCGGACAAAAATCAGCATCAATGGTTTGGCGAATAAAAAGACCAGAATGGAAATGACCAGAGAGAAGAGAACGGTGGTAATCAAGGCACTTTTCACTCCTTTGCGGATCCGTTCCTCTTTTCTCGCTCCGAAGTTCTGGGCAATAAAGGTGGAAAAGGCATTTCCGAATTCCTGTACCGGCATATAGGCGAACGAGTCTATTTTTATTGCTGCCGCAAAGGCGGCCATGACTACAGTGCCAAAACTATTGACCAATCCTTGTACCATCAGAATGCCCAGATTCATCACCGACTGTTGTACACAGGTCAGTGCGGAGAACGAAGTGATCTCTTTCAGGCAGTGACGGTCGAAATGCAGGTCGTTGCGGTGTAATCTCAGTTCGGGGTATTTCACGTAGGCATATCCCATAATTCCCAAAGCGGATACTCCCTGTGCGGCTACCGTGGCGATGGCTGCTCCCTTGATTCCCCAATCCAACTGCAAGATAAAGAATAAATCCAGCCCGATGTTCAGTACAACGGAAACCGCCAGAAACCAAAGAGGAGTGACGGCATCTCCTATGGCACGCAGCAATGCCGCATAGAAATTATAGATAAACGTAAAGACAATGCCGCAAAAGATTATCCACAGGTAACCGCGCATCATGCCGTAAATGTCCTGCGGCACTTGCAGCAAACGGAGAATGGGGTCCAGCCATACGAATACCGCCACATTCAGCACGCACGTGACCGCCCCTATCAGTACGAACGACACGAAAATGCTGCGGCGCAGGGCGGAATGGTTTCCCGCACCGTAATGCAGCGAGAATACCGTGCCGCTGCCGATAGACAAACCGAGAAGGATGGAGATAAGGAAGACCATCAGCGTATATGCCGACCCTACTGCCGCCAGTGCATCCGCACCGATGCACTGCCCTACAATCAGCGTATCGGCTATGTTATAGCACTGTTGCAGCAACGAACCCGCCATCATAGGCAGGGTGAAACGCAACAGCGTACCCGTTATGCCACCCCGGGTAAGGTCTCCGTTCCGTAACATGATTGTTCACACCCTCTCTCAGGCAATGCCCAACAACTTCACTTCGAATATCAGTGTGGAGAAAGCCGGAATAGGCCCGCTGGTGCGTGTGCCGTATCCCACGGTGTACGGGATGTAAACCATCCAGTGGTCGCCCACGCGCATCTGCTGCAAGGCTATCTGCCAGCCGTCGATTACTTCGTTCAGCCGGAAAGCCTCCGGACAGTTGCGCTTCCAGGAATTGTCAAACTCCCTGCCGTTAATGAGCGTTCCCTTGTAATGCACCGACACAATACTGTTTAATCGAGGAGTAGCACTACTGCCCTGCCCGCTTTCCAGGATACGGTAAAGCACGCCGGCAGCCAACTCCTTTACGCCTTCTTCGGTACGCAGATTTTGCAGGAACTGTTCGTTCTTCAGTTTGTATTCTTCCTTTTTGCCCATATCGTTCTTTTGGTTTTAATAACTAATGCCGAATAACGGTATCTTATTTTGACGGCAAAGGTCGGTATTTTCCGTATACCGGAAAAGGGAATGGCAATATAAAATAGCGAAGGTGCATCAAAACCTGCCAAGTTTCCATGCACCTTCTTCTTATCCGTTCTTTGAAATTATATCTGAATCAGTCCAGTTTATGAATTACCAGTCCCGAACGCAGCTTCGGTTCGAACCAAGTGGTCTTGGGCGGCATGATATTGCCGGTATCGGCAATGTCCATCAACTGTTTCATGGACACAGGATAAAGCGCCAAAGCCACTTTCATCTCACCGCTGTCCACCCGCTTCTTCAATTCGCCCAGCCCGCGGATACCGCCGACAAAGTCGATACGCTTGTCGGAACGGAGGTCTTTGATACCGAGGATTTCATCCAGTATCAGGTTGGACGAAATGGTAACATCCAGCACGCCGATAGGGTCGTTGTCGTTGTAAGTGCCCGGCTTTGCCGTAAGGCTGTACCACTTGCCGTCCAGGTAAAGGGAGAAGTTATGAAGGCCTGCCGGCTTGTAGATTTCCGTTCCTTTCTCTTCTACCGTGAAGTTCTTGCCTACGGCAGCCAGGAATTCTCCGGGAGTCAACCCGTTCAGGTCCTTCACCACGCGGTTGTAGTCGATGATAGTCAACTGGTTGGCGGGGAAACAGACTGCCATGAAGTAGTTGTACTCCTCGTCTCCGCGATGATTGGGATTCTGTCCGGCTTTCTCCGCACCCACCAGGGCTGCGGCTGCACTGCGGTGGTGTCCGTCGGCAATGTAAAGTGCCGGCATCTTGGCGAATTCTTTGGTTATGACCTCAATATCTTCCTGCCGGTCGATAATCCAGAATGTATGGCCGAAACCGTCGTCCGGAGCCACAAAGTCGTAAACAGGCTTCTGTGCCGTGTAACGGGCAATGACCGCATCCAGCACTGCATTATCGGGATAAGCGAAGAATACGGGCTCGATGTTGGCATTGTTCACACGGACATGCTTCATACGGTCTTCTTCCTTATCGCGGCGGGTAAGCTCATGCTTCTTGATAACGCCGTTCATGTAATCGGGCACGTATGCGCCCACCACCAAACCATATTGCGTCTTACCGTTCATGGTCTGGGCATATATGTAATAGTTCTCCTTATCGTCCTGCACCAGCCAGCCTTTGTCCTGAAACATTTGGAAGTTCTCGGCCGCTTTCCGGTACACACGTTCATCGTGCTCGTCCGTACCGACCGGAAAATCTATTTCGGGCTTGATGATGTGATACAGGGATTTTTCGTTTCCTGCCGCTTCTTCACGCGCTTCGGCGGAATTCAGGACGTCGTACGGACGGGATGCCACCTGCTCTACCAAATCCTGAGGGGGACGAATCCCTTTAAAAGGTTTTATTGTTGCCATGGTTGTCAGAGTATAAATCCATTACTTATTTACGCGGAACTTCTCGCAGCCGTCTTTCAGGAAGCCCACAATCTGTCTGGCAGCGGCAATGCCGGCATTGATATTGGCTTCGGCCGTCTGCGCGCCCATCTTCTTCGGTGTGGAGAAGTAACGGCCGGCAAACTTGGCGGCAAATGTATCATTGGCTGCAGGCATAATATCGGTCATGTACTTCAAGTCGGCACGTTCTTCCATCAGTTGTATCAGCTCGGCTTCATTGATAACTTCCTTGCGGGCGGTGTTCACCAGCAGACCGCCTTTCGGCATCCTGCCCACCAAAGCATAGTTAATGGAGTTCTTGGTTTCCGCCGTTGCGGGAATGTGCAGCGAAACGATGTCGCAGGCAGAATAAAGTTCCTCGGCCGAAGCCACAGCCTTTACACCGTCTTTCTCGATAACCTCTTTCGGGCAGAAAGCGTCGAATGCGTAAATGTCCATGCCGAAACCTTTGGCTATGCGGGCTACATTGCGGCCTACGTTACCGTAAGCATGAATGCCCAACTTCTTGCCTTTCAGCTCCGTACCGGAAGTACCGTTGTACAGATTGCGGACAGCCATTACCATAAGCCCGAAAGCCAGTTCGGCCACAGCGTTGGAGTTCTGCCCCGGAGTGTTCATCACACATACATTGTGGGCGGTTGCGGCATCCAAGTCCACATTGTCATACCCCGCACCGGCACGCACTACGATTTTCAGCTCTTTGGCGGCATCCAAAACCTCGGCATCAATAATGTCGCTACGGATAATAATGGCATTGGCATCTTTCACGGCTTCCAGCAATTTTGCCTTATCGCCATATTTTTCCAGCAAGGCAAGTTCATAGCCTGCTGCTTCAATTTCTTTGCGAATACCGTCTACTGCAACTTTTGCAAACGGTTTGTCTGTTGCAACTAATACTTTCATGATTCAATGGTATTAAAAAAAGATTCACCACAGAACCGCACGAAGTTTCACAGAGTTTTCCTTTTCATTTCATCTCTGTGGGACTCTGTGCCCTCTGTGGTGAACAAATATTATTAATGAAGTTTCTCAAATTCCTGCATGCAGTCTATCAAAGCCTGTACGCTTTCCTTCGGCATGGCATTGTAGCAAGATGCACGGAAACCGCCTACGGAACGGTGTCCCTTGATACCTACCATACCCTTTTCGGTAGCGAATTTCAGGAAGTCGGCTTCCAGTTCCTTGTATTCGGGAGCCATTACGAAGCAGATGTTCATGCGTGAACGGTCTTCTTTGGCGGCAGTACCCACGAACATCTTGTTGCGGTCTATCTCGGCATACAGCATATCCGCCTTTTCGATGGCACGACGTTCCATTTCCTTCACACCGCCCTGAGCCTTTATCCAGCGCAATGTCTGCAATGCCGCATAGATAGGAACAACCGGAGGAGTATTGAACATTGAACCGCCATCGATGTGAGTCTGATAGTTCAGCATGGTCGGGATGTAGCGGGACACCTTGCCTACCGCATCATTCTTCACGATGACGAATGTTACGCCCGCAGGAGCCAGATTCTTCTGTGCACCGCCATAGATACAGATGTATTTGGACACATCAATAGGACGGGAGAAAATATCGGACGACATATCGGCAATCATAGGAACGTTTACGTTCAGGTCTTCCTTCAATTCCGTACCATAGATAGTATTGTTGGTGGTGATATGGAAATAGTCCGCATCGGCCGGTACCGTATAATCTTTCGGAATGTAAGTATAAGTGGCTTCAGCAGAAGAGGCAACCTCTACAACCTCGCCAAATCCCTTGGCTTCCTTCATGGCTTTCTTTGCCCACACACCCGTATTGAGGTAAGCGGCCTTCTTTTCGAGGAAGTTGAAAGGTATCATGCAGAATTCCAGACTTGCACCACCCCCCAGGAACAGCACCGAATAGCCTTCGGGAATGTTAAGTAGTTCTTTGAACAGTGCTACGGCTTCGTCCACTACGGGCTGGAAGTCCTTGGCGCGGTGGCTAATCTCCATAAGAGACAGACCGGATCCATTGAAATCTAAAATAGCCTTCGCCGTATCCTCTATCACCTCACGCGGAAGAATGGAAGGTCCTGCGTTGAAATTATGCTTTTTCATTTGAAGTTTGTTTTGGTTATACAATTTCGTTCGTTTATGTCTTTCGACATGGCGAAATTACGGAATTATTTCTGCATTGCAAATCTTTCCTTATAAATTTTCTTCTTTATCGCGTATTTGCCTTACTTTTTATTGGTATATACAAGAAATATACGCCAAACTGTTATGTATACTTAACAAGGAAAGTATTAAAAAGTAAACTGAAAGATAGAAGCTGAAAAAACTTTCTACCGGGAATAAAAACTGAAAAAAAAGTGCATGATTATCAAAAACAAACTATTTTCCCATGCTTAATAACATCACCGGATATGCTTCATAACATACTGTCAACGAGCTTCTTCTATCAAAGTCTTCATCCCCTTGATTTTTTCCCCGCGCAGCAGTGTAAGCAATTGCTTTACTTTGCTGCGGCGGACTGCCACGAAAGCATAGTGCTCCTTCACATCCACCTGTCCTACATCTTCGCGCACCAGTCCGCCTTTCTTATACAGGAAGCCCACAATGTCCACCTTGTTCAGTTTGTCTTTCTTGCCTTTGCCTATATATAAGGTAGTCCAGCGGGGTTTGGCAGGTTTCGGCGTCTGCTCCGGCAATTCGAATACGGAGAGCTCTTCCGGAAGATAATCGGGCAGACGCTCTTCGGCATGCAGAAGCAGGAAAGAAGAGCCGCGCGCTTCCCAGCGTGCCGTGCGTCCGTTACGGTGCGTAAAGGCTTCTTCGTTGACGGGCATGTGATAGTGCACCACGTTGTCGATGCCCGGAATATCCAATCCGCGTGCGGCAAGGTCGGTCGATACCAGGACGGGACAACTGCCGTTGCGGAACTTGTAGAGCGCCCGCTCGCGGTCGTCCTGTTCCATACCGCCGTGAAAAGCATCGCAAGGGAATTTCTTCGACTTCAGATAGGATACCGTACGCTCCACGCTCTCGCGATAGTTCACGAATACCAGTGTAGAACGGTCGCCCAGCGTACAAAGCAGCCGGTACAATGTCTCCAGCTTGTCTTTTTCGGGAGAGATTACCTTCTGCAAGTCCAATCGTCCGGATACGGTTTCGCCCGAAAGAAAATTCAGCTTGACAACCTGCGGTGACGATTCCCCCCCGCCCACTCCGGTGAACTGCGGGATTTCCTCGGCATCCGTTGCCGACAGCAATACCCGTTTCTTCAAGGCAGGCAACTGTCCGATAACTTCCGCCATCTCGTCGTGAAAGCCGAATTCAAGGCATTTGTCGAACTCATCTATCACCAATGTGGTTACAAAGCGGGTATCGAAGTTCTGCTTCCGCAAATGGTCGTTCATACGTCCGGGAGTGCCGATGATAACGGCAGGGTTAATGCCCCTCATCGTACGGTGCTCGTCCATTGCCGGACGTCCGCCGTAGCAGCTCATCGCCTTGAAAGGGACGTTCATCGACTTGAATACGTTTTCTATCTGCAAGGCAAGCTCGCGCGACGGTACGAGCACCACCGCCTGTACGCCCTGCACATCGGCTTTGAGCGATTGCACCAGCGGCAGCAGGAATGCCAGTGTCTTGCCCGACCCCGTGGGCGACAACAGGACGAGGTCCTTATCCGATTGATAGGCATCCCGCGCTGCTTCCTGCATCGGGGTGAGTTGCTCTATCCGTAAGTTACGAAGTATGTCAGATTGTTCCATAAAGTACTTTGGTTTAATGGAGCAAAGATACGAAAAGATTGGCGGAAAACGAGGTGATGGTGTATATATCACTTCGTTCTGCATGAAGTATATTACAATTTATCCCGGTCAAACTCCCGATTTATCCCGGTTAAACTTCAAGTTTATTGAGGATAAACTTTGAGTTTAACCGGGATAAACAAAGAGTACCCACTGGAAAAACAATCAGTATGTACTGAAGAAAAAAAACATATGTGTAGAAAAAGAGCCGGTACAGGCGGAGAAAAAACAATGGCAGCAATATGGCTGACTTAAAGTTCCTCTACCACCCAACGCTCGATATTACGCGTAGTATTACTGAAATTCACCCCTATCTTGAGTACCTTGCGGCTGTCCGCTGCAAAAGGCAGTGCGTACTGCTTGTCGTTAATCTGCTGCAAAGCCTCTTCCGCAGTGCCGTTCAGTTTGAATTCCATTACATAAACGTACTTGTCGGTTTGCAGTACAAGGTCTATCCTGCCCTGCGAAGTATGATACTCCGCTTTTACATAGAAACCTACCAGTTTGAAAACGATGAAGAGCACATTCTGATAGTGCAGCTCCAGTTCTTTCACCAATTCGTAGGGAGTATCGGCAAAGAAACTTTGCAGGCGGCGGAAGAAAGCATCGGGCTCGCCTCTCTCTATTTCCTGTACAAACTTTTGTATTTCAAACGGTGCTTCAATCTTGTTGAAACGTGTATAGTAAGGTATGAGGAATCTAACAAAACCTTCTTCCACCTCACGATTGGGAAAGCCGAGACGATAAATTCCAAAACGTTCATCATACCCCTTTATCGTGAGATAACCGCTCTGGAAAATTACGGGCAACGGTTCCTCATCCCCATAAATACTGTTCAGCACATCGGCATACGTTTCGGCATGCGCCATGTGTTCCAGGTCGTAATGGTAGCGTTTCAACAGTTCTATCAGGTAGGTGGGTGTTCCCGTCTCGAACCAGTAACTGCCGAATTTCTTATATTTAAAAGTATTCAGTAAGCTGAAAGGGTTGTAGATACCTTCGGTGTTCTCTACGAAATGATAGCCGTCATATCTCCGCTTCAACTCGGCACAGGCTTCCTCATAGGTCATTTTCTGAGCGTCTGCCAACTCGTGAAGCTCTTCTTCAAGATTATCGTGAATCTCCTGCCCGGTTATTCCGCAAAGGCCGACATACATTTCCTGCATGGAAATATCATCCAGGTTATTCAAGTCACTGAATACGCTGATCTTGCCAAATTTAGTGACACCGGTAAGGAAAGCCAGTTTGATACAGCCGTCCATCGTTTTGAGCACACCGTAGAAAGGTTTCAGCGTGTTGCGGTATTCCTTTTGCAGTTCCCCGTTGCCGATAGCCTGGAGCATCGGTTTGTCGTATTCGTCCACAAGGATTACCACACGCTGCCCTGTCTGCTCGCAAGCGCGCTTGATGATTCCGGCAAAGCGCAAAGAGTATGTACGTTCGGAAACATCGGCGCCATAAAGTTTCTCCCATTCGGAAAGGTTCTTCTCCAGTATATTACCCAGACTTTCGGGCGTATCATACCGTTCGATGTTCAAGTCCAGATGCAAAATGGGATGTTCCGTCCAGTCTTTCTCCAGTTTCTCGATGGCCAGCCCCTTGAACAAATCCTTTTTCCCTTGAAAGTAGGCCTCTAAGGTGGAGATCAGAAGACTTTTGCCGAAACGGCGCGGACGGCTTAGGAAGTAGTAACTGCCGGTCTTGGCCAACTGATAAACCCAAGCGGTTTTATCGATATAGAAATACCCGTCTTTGCGGATTTTCTCGAAGTTCTGTATTCCGATAGGATATATTTTATTGCTCATACCGTCCACTGTTTTTAGATTACGATAAAGCAAAGATACTCATTTCTTTCGAACCGCCTCTATCCTATACCCATAAAAAAACTCCGGCAAGAGCCGTAGCCCTGCCGGAGTTTCTTCACTATTTTACTATTATGTGTCTTTGACAACACCGTTTCCTTATCCGCCGAAGTTGTCGAACATCAGGTTCTGAGCCGGAACGCCGAGGTCGTCGAGCATCTTCTCAACGGCTTTGGACATCGGGCCTGGACCGCACATGTAGTATTCGATGTCTTCGGGAGCTTCGTGGTCTTTCAGGTAAGTCTCGTAGATTACGTTGTGTACGAAGCCCGGAGTATACTTCACGCCCGCTGCATCGGCTGCCGGGTCGGGACGGTCCAGTGCAAGGTGGAACTTGAAGTTGGGGAAATCCTTTTCTATCTGCAGGAAGTCTTCCAGGTAGAACACCTCGTTGAGGGCACGCGCGCCGTAGAAGTAGTTCATCACACGGTCGGTTGTGTGCAGCGTCTTCGTGAGGTGCATAATCTGCGCACGCAACGGAGCCATACCTGCACCACCGCCAATCCACATCATCTCCTTCTTGGAGTCGAAAATCGGGTGGAAATCTCCGTAAGGGCCGCTCATCGTTACCTTGTCACCCGGTTTCAAGGTGAAGATGTAAGAGGAAGCGATACCCGGCATCACATCCATGAAGCCCGGACCCTGGTCTTTCGGCTTGAAAGGCGGAGTGGCGATACGTACCGTCAGCATGATGCGGTCGCCCTCTGCAGGATAGTTAGCCATGGAGTAGGCACGGATGGTTTCTTCATCGTTACGGCATTTCAGGCCGAGCAGACCGAATTTCTCCCATGCAGGCAGATACTCCTCGCCGATAAGGGACTTGTCGATGTCCTTGTCGTAATCCATGGAGAATTTAGGAATCTTAATCTGCGCATAAGAACCGGGGATGAAGTCCATGTGCTCGCCCTTGGGCAATGCCACGATAAACTCTTTGATAAACGTAGCCACGTTCTTGTTGGAGATAACCTCGCACTCCCACTCTTTGACGCCGAGTACGGACTCGTCGATTTTGATGCCCATGTCGCCCTTCACCTTCACCTGGCAGCCCAGACGCCAGTGATCCTGAACCTGCTTACGGCTGAAGTGAGGTATTTCGGAAGGCAGAATCTCGCCGCCGCCCTCTACAACCTGGCATTTGCACTGTCCGCAAGAGCCCTTGCCACCGCAAGCAGAGGAAAGGAAGATGCCGTTGACAGACAGCGTATTCAGCAGCGTCGAACCGGAAGCGACTTCCAGTTCCTTTTCGCCGTTGATAGTCAATTTCACATTACCGGATGGAACCAAGAAATTCTTGGCTACCAACAGAATAACCACAAGCAGCAGAACAACCACGAGGAATACTCCAATGCTTGCTAATATCAAATTCATATCCATTGTCTTATTCCTTTCTTTTAGATGTTCAAACCAGAGAAACACATAAATGCGATTGCCATTAGGCCTACTGTGATAAACGTGATACCCAAGCCCTTCAACGGAGCAGGAACGTCAGAGTAAGCCATTTTCTCGCGGATAGCAGCCAGACCTACGATAGCCAGCAGCCAACCGATACCGGAACCGAGTGCATAAGAAAGCGCGTCCCAGATATCACCAATGTACTTCGGGTCACTCGGACCGAGATTGATGCGTTGCTGCATAAACAGAGAAGCACCCATGATAGCACAGTTTACAGCGATCAGGGGCAGGAAGATACCCAATTGGTTGTACAAAGCGGGAGCGAATTTCTCGACGATCATTTCCACCAATTGTACCATAGCGGCGATGATGGCGATGAACATGATAAAACTCAGGAAGCTCAGATCGATTCCGGCAGCTTCATCCCCGAGCAACCATTGTAAAGCGCCGGGTTTCAACACATAGTTGTCTAACAGATAATTGACCGGAACGGTGATGAACAATACGAAAATAACAGCGATTCCCAGACCGAAAGAGGTCTTCACAGTCTTCGATACGGCCAGATATGAACACATGCCTAAGAAATAGGCAAAGATCATATTGTCGATGAAGATGGAACGGACGAATATATTTAATAGATTTTCCATATCTTATTTTTACTTTAATTATTTTTCTATTAAATCTTTATTTCTGGAACGGTGTACCCAGATAATCAGTCCGACAAGAATCAAAGCCATGGCCGGCATAATCATCAAACCGTTATTGAGATAACAACCGCCGTTCTGTACATACCACGATTCCGGAATAATACGGAAACCGTAAAGTGTACCCGAACCAAGCAGTTCACGGAAGAAAGCTACGATC
>OHKF01000878.1_pt1 | contig 14566 bp, 11 predicted proteins | sample 1568781 | NCBI WGS metagenome assembly OHKF01 (sample SAMEA3879580, study PRJEB24766) | human gut metagenome | biome: human-associated habitat; feature: feces | place: USA | collected 1985/1987
CCCTCAGCCCGCATCCATGCGGGCTGCCCCGGCCTTCCGGGAACGTCTCAGCGATGTTGAGGCCGCCAGCACCGGCAGTTTCAGCAACAATGGTGAATAAATTAACGGTAGGCCGCACGAACTGTAGGCCGGGTAAGGCGTTAGCCGCCACCCGGCAATATGAAGGCATGATGACTGATAAATTACCCGGCGGCGCTGCGCTTGCGCGGACCTGGGGGTGAGCCTACGGGAGGACTCCGTAGGCCGTGGAATGCGCTAAGCCGCTATCCGGGAAGCTGGACTAGACCCGGGTACCCCACAGGTCGTATTCGTCGGCATGCTCGACTTTCACCCGCAACACGTCGCCCGGCTTAACGCGGGTTTCGCCGTTCAGGTACACCGCGCCGTCGATTTCCGGAGCGTCGGCCATGCTGCGTCCGATAGCGCCTTCTTCATCAACTTCATCTACCAGCACCAGGATTTCGCGCCCCACTTTCTCCTGCAGACGCTCGGCAGAGATCTGTTGCTGCAGCTGCATAAAGCGGTTCCAGCGCTCTTCTTTCACCTCTTCCGGCACCTGGTCCGCCAGCTCGTTGGCGGTAGCGCCTTCAACCGGGCTGTACTTGAAGCAGCCGACGCGGTCGAGACGCGCCTCTTTCAGGAAGTCGAGCAGCATCTGGAAATCTTCTTCCGTTTCGCCCGGGAAGCCCACAATAAAAGTGGAGCGCAGGGTCAGATCCGGGCAAATTTCACGCCACTGCTTAATGCGCGCCAGCTGACGGTCCGCAGAACCTGGACGCTTCATCAGCTTCAGAATACGCGGGCTGGCGTGCTGCAGCGGAATATCGAGGTACGGCAGAATCTTGCCTTCCGCCATCAGCGGGATCACATCGTCAACGTGCGGGTACGGGTAGACATAGTGCAGGCGTACCCAGATGCCGAGCTTCGCCAGCTCTTCGCACAGACTGACCATGCTGGTCTTCACCGGCATACCGTTGTGGAAGCCGGTGCGGTGCTTGACGTCGACGCCGTAGGCGGAGGTGTCCTGCGAAATCACCAGCAGCTCTTTCACGCCGGCGTCAGCGAGGCGTTTGGCTTCGGCCAGCACTTCGCCAATCGGACGGCTCACCAGATCGCCACGCATGGACGGGATGATGCAGAAGGTGCAGCGATGGTTGCAGCCTTCAGAAATTTTTAAGTAGGCGTAGTGGCGCGGCGTCAGCTTAACCCCCTGTTCCGGCACCAGGCTCAGGAACGGGTTGTGCTTCGGCTTCGGCGTATAATGGTGGACATGCTCCAGCACCTGCTCATAGCTGTGCGGACCGGTGATCTCCAGCACCTTCGGATGCACTTCGCGGATCTGATCCTCTTTCGCGCCGAGACAGCCGGTGACGATTACCTTGCCGTTCTCTTTCAACGCTTCGCCGATCGCTTCCAGCGATTCCTGCACAGCGCTATCAATAAAGCCGCAGGTGTTAACGATCACCATATCGGCGTTGTCGTAGGTCGGTACGACGTCATAACCTTCGGTGCGCAGTTCGGTCAGGATACGCTCTGAGTCCACGAGGTTTTTCGGGCAGCCCAGGGAGACGAAGCCGATTTTCGGCTGATGCGTGACATTGCTCATAGCTTAAAAAGTGTTCAATTATTGGAATGGTCAGGGCAGGAATTCTACAGATCTTTGCGAAAAAGAGTATAGCTCCGTCGCGGTTAATGGTGAAAAAGCGCCCCCGACCTGTCTTTTACGCCCCCCACCGCCAGAGCGGATCCCACACGCCCCGGAGCAGAGGGGCGGGACACGCTTCTGACAAGCCGTGCGCACAGGCGGCTCAAGCCCGGCGTGGCTGCCGGGCAGAGACTTATTGCGCCGGGTTAATGGCTGCGGAGGGCGTGGCGCCGGTTTTTTTCGGCTCGCGCTTATCCTGCAGCGTGAAAATAGAGATCAGGGTAAAGAGCCCGGCGACGCTGCCGAGAATCAGATAGGTGTTGGCGAAGCCAATGGTATCGTACAGATAGCCTGCCAGCGGAGAGTAAATGGCGGTGGCGATCGAGGCGACGAACAGCACCAGCAAATAGACCGTCGAAGAGAGCTTGTGGTCGAAGTTGGCGGCGATGAATTTAAAGACCGATACCAGAATCAACGGCTTCTCCAGAGCATGCATCATTTTCACCGCCCCAATCCACACCGGGCCGAGGGGCACGGCTGAGCCGACAATACGTACCGACATGATCAGCCCGGCGATGATCAGCGCCCATTTGGCGCCGGTCCGGTTAACAAACCATGGCATCAGGCAGAGGAACAGGGTTTCACCGCAGACCTGAATAGACGCGAGGATCCCGTACCAGCGGTTGCCTTCCTCCGGCGTCGGGAACTGTAGCGAGAAGTACTGGGCAAACTGCTGATCGTAGGTGTCGTAAATCTGCGTGACGAACAGGGTAAAGAGCAGCAGCATCCAGAACTGACCATTCTTCGCCAGCTCAAGGGCATGAGAGACCTTCAGCGATTCGCTTCGCGCCACATCGGCGTCGGTTAATTCAATTTTGGTTAGCATAAAGCAGATGGCGGCGATGACAATGGCGAGGCTGGCGAGCCAGAAGGCCAGATTAGGATTGCTGTCGATATATTTACCCACAATCCAGGCCGCCGCTGCCCAGCCTAACGAGCCCCACATCCGCACACGACCATATTCGAACTGATAGCGCCGGGAAATCTTATCGATATAAGAGTCGATTACTCCGCAGCCGGAGTTAAAGATGATCCCCAGATAGATCCCTCCCAGCAAGGCGCCAAACCAAAAGTTGTGCACCAGCAGCGGCGCGTAAACGTAGATAAAGAAGGGGCCCACCGGCAGGAGCAGGGCGACCAGCAGCCAGATAAGCCGTTTTTTCAGGCCGAACTTGTCAGAGATAAAGCCGAAGAAAGGCTGCATCAGCAGGGCGATAAAGGCGTTGACCGAGTAAAGCAGTCCGGTCTTCGTGGCGCTGATGCCAAGATGCTGGGTGGTCCAGATAACGAAGAAAGCCATGGTCGACGACCAGGCGAACAGGTAGAGGAAATCGAAAAGACTCAACAGAAAGTAGTTTCTTTTACCGGACGTCATGTTTCAGTTCCTTGCAAATGGGCAGAGAGAATGTCAGCGATCCGCGGGTCGCGTTCGCTGTTTTCCTGGAATGTTATACGTATTACATTAATTATTTGTTATGACATCCGAATTGACGATGATGCAACAGATCATATGAGGTATTGTGATCATTGTTGCACTAATTTTGTCTCTTATTGCCATTTTCTGTTTATTAATTTCATCTTGAAATTAATTGTGATCGTATAACATTATTTTTGTTATACACCCTACAATGCGTTAAAGTTGCCACATTGTAAATAATGTTAAAGAACTGGGGATTATTGACCTAGCGCATCATTTTGCACAAAAAATAACCGTATTATGGAAAGGGTAAAGGACGACAGAGGAGGAACCGTGATGACCGTTGACAGACTATACCGCCACCTTCTGCAGAAGCTTATTAACGCCAATATCGATATTGATGCCTATCTGCAACTGCGAAAGGCCAAAGGCTACATGTCAGTCAGCGAAAATGACCATCTGCGTGATAACTTGTTTGAGCTTTGCCGTGAAATGCGTGCGCAGGCGCCGCGCCTGCAGAATGCCATTTCACCGGAGGAGAGGGATGTCCTTCGCCTGGCCGGCGAATCGGTCGCCGCCGCTGCACTATGCCTGATGAGCGGGCATCATGATTGTCCGCTATACATCGCTGTTAACGTAGAGAAGCTAGAACGCTGTCTGACAGGATTGACCTCAAATATTCATAAATTGAATAAATTGGCGCCAATCACTCATGCCTGATCGGCTGAAACCCAGGGGAAGTGAATGCTTCCCCTGTTAAAGGTTATGTAAAAATCCCCGCGCAAATTTCCCCGCTGGCTACCCTTTAGCCCAGAGCTGACGAAAGGAGAATGCCATGCGTCCGATCCCACTGCTGTTGATATTGAGCGCCTTAGCGCTACCAGCCCTGAGCCAGGCCGCGGTGCGGGTGGAGGTATTGCAAAACCGGCTGGCCCAGCCGTGGGGCATGGCCTTTCTGCCTGACGATCAGGGCATACTGATCACCCTGCGCGGCGGCGAGCTCAAGCGCTGGCAGCCGGGTAAAGGTCTGTCGGCGCCGATAGCCGGCGTGCCGCAGGTATGGGCCAACGGCCAGGGTGGCCTACTGGACGTGGCGCTGGCCCCGGATTTCGCCCAGTCGCGGCGGGTGTGGCTGAGCTATGCGGAAAGCGACGCCAGCGGTAAGGCGGGCACCGCGGTGGGCTATGGGCGGTTGAGCGAGGATGCCACGCAGCTGACGAACTTTACCGTGGTCTTTCGCCAGCAGCCGAAGCTCTCCGTCGGCAATCATTTTGGCGGCAGGCTGGTGTTCGACGGCAAAGGATATGTGTTTATCGGGCTGGGCGAAAATAATCAGCGCGCCACCGCCCAGGATCTCAGCAAGCTGCAGGGGAAAGTGGTCCGCCTGACGGAGACCGGAGGTGTACCGCCGGATAACCCTTTTGTCGGCCGGGCTGACGCCAGGCCGGAGATCTGGGCTTACGGCATCCGTAATCCGCAGGGCATGGCGATGAATCCCTGGAGCGAGGCGCTGTGGCTGAACGAGCATGGCCCGCGCGGCGGAGATGAAATTAATATTCCGCAGGCGGGGAAAAATTACGGCTGGCCGCTGGCGACGCACGGTATTAACTACAGCGGCCTGCCCATTCCGGAAGCAAAAGGCAAAACGGTTCCGGGGACCGAACCTCCCCTGTATGTCTGGCCGGTCTCTCCCGGGGTGAGCGGGATGGCCTTTTATTCGGCGCCGACCTTTCCCCAGTGGCAGCATAAGCTGTTTATCGGCGCGCTGAAGGAGACATCGCTGATTGTCCTGGCGGTGGACGGTAATCAGGTCCGCGAAGAGGGGAGATTACTGGAGGCGCGCGGAAAACGCATCCGCGATGTTCGCGTGGGACCCGACGGCTATCTGTACGTTTTAACCGACGAGTCTAACGGCGAGCTATTGCGGTTGAGTCCCGAGGCTTAGCCTCAGGTCACCGGGATCTGCACTACTTCGCGCCAGGCAGGACGTTGGCTAATCTGCTGATACCAGCGCTGCAGATGGGGCCGCGGTTGCCAGCTGTCGAGGATCGACAACAGATTGTAGACGAAGGGAGCGACGGCAATATCGCCAAGGCCGAACTGCTCGCCGGAGAGCCACGGCATTTTGGCCAGTTCGTCATCCAGCATGGCGAACAGCGCTTCGCAGGCGCTAATCCCCGCGGCGATGGCCGCCGGGTCGCGCTGCTCCGGTGGCGTTCTCACCAGGCCCATTAATACCGGGCGATGGGCGGGTGAGAGGGTGCCGTTGGACCAATCCATCCACTTTTCCCCTTGCGCGCGCTGCGCCGGCGCGGCCAGCCACAGACGGTCAACGCCATACTGGGCCGCCAGGTAGCGAATAATCGTATTTGATTCCCACAATACCACCCCGGTGGCATCGTCCTTTAACAACGGCACCAGCCCGTTCGGGTTCATCGCCAGATATTCCGGGTCATGATTGAGACCAAACTCCAGCCCGGCGAGGATTTGCTGATAAGGCAGATCCAGCTCCTCCAGCACCCAGCGTACTTTCTTCACGTTGGTCGAGTTATTACGTCCCCACAGTGTAATCATTTTCGCTCCTGAGTTTGTTTCACTGCCGTTGCAGCGCGATCGGCGATCATGTTGGGATAAAGTTAAAAATCCGGCAAGCTTTTTTATTTGGCTGTTATTAAAGGTTTTTATGCTTACTCCCTTCAGCCAGGGGCACTCCTGGGTCACAGGGCCCGGAAAGTGTTTTTACTATTTTACAGGAGTAATATCTATAGGGTGTTACGCTACGAAGGAAAGGGCATGATCATGGTGTATCTTATTGATAATTAAATCTTTAAATCATGCACGCATCTATAAAAACGCTCCCTCTCCGTCTCGGTTAAAATCTCAATGTCGCCTGAGGGTATAATTTGATGCTGATTATTGCATCGCAATCATCTGAGGAACACAGGTTAATATTAATAAATAGAAAGTCAGTGAAAGAATTATTTTTTTACAGGGATGAACTGTTGTTTTTATCGATCGGATATACATCTTTTTCATCCCACCCAGAAAAAATAGACCATGAGAGGCGCCGACTGGCTGGAAGATATTCTGAAAAATAGCAAAAAAAACCCAGTGACTGGCACTGGGGAGTAAATTTACTCAGGGTTGCATGCTGTTCTCAAGATAATATTCGAGTCTTGAAGTATGGGTTAACCAAAGGTAACCATCAACTTCCATACAGACTACATGGGAAATATACTGTATTAAATAACCAGGAATCCACCCTTACTTTTGTGCTATTTATCTTACCTGGGTAATCACTGCGGGGGTAAGTGGTATATAATGCAATAATCAGTATTTGAATCTATAGCGTTAAACGAGCAGAGCCTGGTAGAGGACTTTACTTTCCCCGGAAGGATTTGAAAAAGGCGGTTAAAATGAATGACTGATAAGGATGGCCAGCATACTATCGCGGTGCTATCAAAACATCCCTGCAAAACGAAATAGGGATAAAAGAAGCACTGGCGAACTGCAGTCTGGAAGAGCGAGTCGTAGAGCTCGATATGGCATCGGACGAGACGGGTAGGAGATTACCCGGGAAGAGATGTTAACCTTTTCATTAAACCGGCGTGATTAATAACGGGCAACAGAATCAGAGCGGCCCGGGGTTTTGAGAGCAATACTTCTGTAAAGGCCACGGCTGTGGATGCGCTGTTATGAATGTATTTGTAAAATTTATCACCATCCAGAGTCGCCTTGAAAAAAAAAGCCCAGCGACAGGCTGGGGTGTAATTACACGCATAAAGGGATATGCCATTTTCAACACAATATGCGAATCTTAATTTATGGAATAACTGCGGGTGAGCTACCCGCTTCCATAAAGATTGCAGGGGAAACTATACTGTATTTAATGACCAGGAATCCATCCTTATCGATGTGCTATTTTTCTTACTTGTGTAATACGGAAAGTGAAAATAGCCCGATAAACTATTTTTTACCGATATGCCGACTAAAACAGGGAAGCCGTCTGCCTGCTTATCCAGTGGGCGAATAATTCATATCATTAGCGGGAGGCTCTCCCTTCCTGACCTCAATCCCTGATGGTGGCGTATAGGGGGGATAGCTGATTGATATCCTTTATCAAGGAGATTGCGCCTCCATCGGCGGAATGCTATGGCAATCGAAGCCCTGCTGAACATGGCGATCAGGCAGACCCGATGGAGAGAAAAGTGCGGGCGTTGTTGCTAATTTCCTGAGACGGGCGTAATGACCGTCTCAAGCATAGCCCGGGAGTTCTCAACTGCATTTCAGGCGTAAATAGGGCCTACAGAACCTTCAGGTTTATATTTAAGCGTCTGAGACTTCTACAGCAGCAAGCCAGATGTGGTTATTGTGAGTTCGGAAGTTGAACTGGGCCTCATGGAATGCAACCGGGCCGACATTTTGAGTTTTGTGAAGGGTATCAGCAGTAACAACCATCCCCGGTTCTCAGGTGAAGGGGGTAGGGGCGAGGCGACTGGATATCACTGGCCAGGCTTTCGCTTACCCCACACGGCCCCGCCATAATGTGAATCTATGACCAGGCAAACCACGATGAAAGACACGCTTGCGACCTCTCTTTAGTAGCATTTTCCCCGAAGACAAGTGAGCTATTTCATTGAAATTTCGGTGACTAATTGGTTTTGAAAGGCGATTTTTTTCTTGCCATAATAAAGTTAACATTAAGGCGATTACGATCAAAAAAATTGTTCTGATTAAAGCACAGCGGCATGTTATTGCGTAAACTTTAAAAACTTTACCAACTCGCTGTTTCTTTAAGGTCATTTGTACGCTTTACTCACCGGTTGCTGCGGCGCGGTCAGAGTGGCGCGGCATATTTTGTTTGGAAAGGATACTTGGGTGGCTCTTATGATGCATGACGCTTTTTCCCTTCGCGGCCTCGCGGCAGGTTGCGCGCTGTTATTTCTTGTCGCACCTGCGGTGCAGGCTGCGGAACAACTCCCCGACGCCCCTTCAATTGACGCTCGCGCCTGGATCCTGATGGACTATGCCAGCGGGAAGGTGCTCAGCGAAGGCAATGCCGATGAAAAACTCGACCCGGCCAGTCTGACGAAGATCATGACCAGCTACGTGGTAGGGCAGGCAATAAAAGCGGGAAAAATCAAACTGACCGATATGGTGACCGTTGGGCGCGATGCCTGGGCGACCGGCAACCCGGCGCTGCGCGGCTCATCGGTGATGTTCCTCAAGCCTGGCATGCAGGTTTCCGTAGAAGATCTGAACAAAGGGGTCATCATTCAGTCCGGTAACGACGCCAGCATTGCGATTGCTGACTACGTAGCGGGCAGCCAGGACGCTTTCGTTAGCCTGATGAACGGCTACGCCAAAAAAATGGGGCTGACCAACACCACCTTTATGACCGTCCACGGCCTTGACGCGCCGGGGCAGTTCAGCACCGCCCGCGATATGGCGCTGCTGACCAAAGCGATGATCCACGACGTACCGGAAGAGTACGCGGTACATAAAGAGAAAGAGTTCACTTTCAATAAAATTCGCCAGCCGAACCGCAACCGCCTGCTGTGGAGCAGTAACCTCAACGCCGATGGCGTGAAAACCGGGACCACCGCCGGGGCCGGCTATAACCTCGTCTCCTCGGCCACTCAGGGTGATATGCGTTTGATTGCCGTGGTGCTGGGGACCAAAACCGACCGCATTCGCTTTAACGAGTCAGAAAAACTGCTGACCTGGGGCTTCCGCTTCTTTGAAACCGTGACGCCGATTAAACCAGATGCCACCTTCGTTACCCAGCGCGTGTGGTTTGGCGATAGCAATGAAGCGAAACTGGGGGCTGGCGAGGCGGGCTCTATCACTTTGCCGAAGGGCCAGCTGAAAAACCTGAAAGCCAGCTATACCTTAAATCAGCCACAGCTTACCGCGCCGCTGGAGAAGGGGCAGGTGGTCGGGACTATCGACTTTAAGCTAAATGATAAAACCATTGAACAGCGTCCGCTGATTGTCATGGAGCCGGTAAAAGAGGGCGGCTTCTTCAGCCGGATGATCGACTTCGTGCTGATGAAACTGCACGGCTGGTTCGGCAGTTGGTTCTCCTGATGCCTGCCCGCGCCCTGCGGGGCGCGGGCAGCGACGCTTCAATACAGTAGGGAAATCTGCTGCGCCTTCGCCAGCGCGACCAGCTCATCATCCGGGCAGATATCGCTGGCAATCACGTCAAATTTCGCTAACGCCCCCATGCGCGCCGGACGCACTTTGCCAAACTTGCTGTGGTCGACCACCAGCACGTGATAGCGCGCGTGACGCATCGCCCAGTGCTTAACCGGCAGCTCTTCCAGGTTATAGCAGGTCGCCCCCTGCTCGCAGTCGATCCCCGCCGCCGAGTAAAAGGCGATATCAGGGCTCAGATGGCTGAGGGTATCCTCAAGGCTCAGCGGCATAAAAATCGCGTTGCTGGCATGAAACTCCCCACCGCACAGGACCGCGCGGCACTGGGGTTTTTCCTGCAGGGCCAGAAAGGTGTTCAGGGAGTAGCAGACGCCGGTGAAGGGCAGGGCATCGTCAATGGCGTCAATAATCCACGGCGTGGTGGTCCCGCAGTCGAAGAAGGCCATCTGATGGGCCTCCAGCAGCGCGGCCGCATGGCGAGCGGCACGGCGTTTTTCCTCGACCAGCCGGGTTTTTTGATCGCTGAGCAGATAATGGGTGGCGCTGCGCGGCTCCAGCACAATGTATCCGCCGAGCAGCACAACCGGGCCGCTGTGGCCATTGAGGTCGCGACGAATGGTCATTTCCGACACCCCAAGCAGGGAAGCGGCTTCTTTCAGATGCAGCTTATCGCTGCGTTTAAGTGCCTGAATGAGCTGACTGATACGTTCGTCACGGCGAGTTTCCATATTCCCTCTGCGCTAAAATCGCCCTGCGGGGGCAGGGCGTTAGCGGGATTTTACCTGTCGCTTGCGGGTTAGTCACGCGGTGGCCGCAGCGACGGCGGCGTTTAGCCGCGCACCCAGCCTTTGCGGATTGGCAAGGAGAAGCAGAGACGATACAGCCGCTGCAGCTGATGGTATAGCGCCGGGCCGAACGTGTGCCAGATCAGCGCCGCGCCAAGGCAGCCGCACATCCCGGCCAGCAGCCCGCCGACCATATCCAGCGGCCAGTGCACGCCGAGATAGACACGGGACCAGGCGATGGCGGCGGCAATGGCCATCAGCAGGGCGCCGGACCACAGGCGATGCCAGAACAGGAAGGCCAGGGCAAAGGTAAAGCTGACGGTGCCATGGTCGCTGGGGAAGGAGTCGTCCGCCGCGTGGTGCAGGAAGTTATAGCCTACGCCGGCGACAAACGGCCGATCGTGCGGATAGAGGTGGCCGATCGCCCACGACACGGTCAGGCTGATCGTCAGCGCCAGCATCAGCTTAAACACCATCTGCCGCTGGGCAGGCCCCCACAGCCACAATGTCACCACCAGCAGAGGTACGATCAGAATCAGATCTTTAGCGATGAAGATCGCCATCTCAATGGCCCACTGCGGCGAGGCAGGCGTCGCGTTGAGCAGGGCGAACAGCGCATAGTTAATTTTTTCCAGCATAGACTTCCAGGCTCGTTGGTCCGATAGCAATTAAGCCGCCTACCCTAAATAAAAGCGGTGCGGAGTTAAAGGCGACATTGTCTTAAAGATCAGGTTGTTATGAAATCCACTACCATAAAGTCTACGGCTAACAGCCTGAAAAACGTCAGTATATCGTTTGTCACATTGCTGAAACATAAACGGAATATATACACAGGCTGAATAACAGGGGAGAGGCAGGACGATGGCGCACAGCTCGTAATATTGTGCGGTGTCACCCACAATTCACTATCTCCGCGCCGGGAGTTTCATTACACTTTGCGCGATTTTTGATAGATAAGAGATTTCATGCAAAATTATTCGCTTTCAGGCCGCCGCCTCGGAAGGCAGGCGCTGTTGTTCCCGTTATGTCTGGTGCTGTACGAGTTTTCCACTTATATCGGCAACGATATGATTCAGCCGGGCATGTTAGCCGTGGTGCAGGAATTTCAGGTGGGTAACGAATGGGTACCTACCTCAATGACTGCCTATCTGGCAGGCGGCATGTTTTTACAGTGGCTGCTGGGGCCGCTGTCGGATCGTATTGGCCGCCGTCCGGTGATGTTGACCGGCGTAGTATGGTTCATCGTTACCTGCCTGGCGACGCTGCTGGCGCAGACCATTGAGCAGTTTACCCTGCTGCGCTTCCTGCAGGGGATCAGCCTGTGCTTTATCGGCGCGGTGGGCTATGCGGCGATACAGGAGTCCTTTGAGGAGGCGGTGTGTATCAAAATCACCGCCCTGATGGCTAACGTGGCGCTGATAGCCCCGCTGCTGGGGCCGCTGGTGGGCGCCGCCTGGGTGCATATCCTGCCGTGGGAGATGATGTTTGTCCTGTTCGCCGTGCTGGCGGCCATCTCGTTCTTCGGCCTGCAGCGGGCGATGCCGGAGACCGCGACGCGGCTGGGCGAAAAGCTGTCGGTGAAAGAGCTGGGCCGCGACTATCGGCTGGTGCTGAAGAACCTGCGCTTCGTCGCCGGCGCGCTGGCCACTGGCTTTGTCAGCCTGCCGCTGCTGGCGTGGATTGCCCAGTCGCCGGTGATTATTATCAGCGGCGAACAGGCCACCAGCTATGAGTACGGCATGCTGCAGGTGCCGATTTTCGGGGCGCTGATTGCCGGCAACCTGGTGCTGGCGCGCCTGACTGCGCGCCGGACCGTGCGCTCGCTGATTATCATGGGCGGTTGGCCGATCATGTTTGGTCTGATCCTCTCTGCGGCGGCGACCGTGGTCTCTTCCCACGCTTATCTGTGGATGACGGCCGGTCTGAGCTTCTACGCCTTCGGGATTGGCCTCGCGAACGCCGGCCTGGTGCGTTTAACCCTGTTCGCCAGCGAGATGAGTAAAGGCACGGTCTCGGCGGCGATGGGAATGCTGCAGATGCTGATCTTCACCGTCGGCATCGAGCTCAGCAAACATGCTTACGAGCTGGGCGGCAACGGGCTGTTCAGCCTGTTTAACCTGCTGGGTGGGGTACTATGGCTGGGGCTGATGATTTACTTTCTGAAAGATAAAAGCGTCGGCAATTCGCAGCAGGGGTAGTTGTTTTCAACCCGGATGCGCTCGCATCCGGGTCTTATCAGGCGAACGGCGCTTCGCGATCCAACACCTTATCAATAATCTGCAGGACACCTTCTTCGTTGTTATGCGGCGCCTGATAGCGGGCGACGGCTTTGACGTCTTCCCGGGCGTTGGCCATGGCAAAGCCAAACCCGGCGTGCTGCAGCATTTCGATATCGTTGCCGCTGTCGCCGAACGCCACCACCTCGTGATCCTCAATGCCCCAGCGCTGCTGCAAAATGCGCAGCCCGTTGGCTTTGTGCACACCCGGGATAATTAAGTCGATGCTGCCGTAGCCGGTGGCCACCGCGGTGACCATGTCCCCCAGCGTCGCGTGCAGCTTCGGCTGAATTTCCGGGATCAGGCTGTCTGGCACGTTGAGACCAAATTTGAGGATGGTGTCATCGAGATGGTTAAAATCATCCACCAGTTCTAGGCGGTGATAATACTTCGCCGCCACCGTCTTCAGCGCGTCGTTGTAGCGATTGAGGGTGTAGGCGCTGCGCTTCCCGCAGGCGATGATTTCGATATTCGGCAACGTCTGCAGATGGTCGACCACGGCGTTGAAGTGGTGAACCGGCAGTTGGCAGTTGAAGACGTCTTCATTGCCGCTCACCACCCAGCCGCCGTTTTCCGCCACGAAGGCGATCTGATGGGCGATCTCCGGGAAAAAGGAGATCAGCTGATAATATTGGTTGCCGCTGGCGACCACGAAGCGAATATTCTGTTCGCGCATTCGCTGGTACTGGGCGAGGAAGCGCGGCCGGTTGTAAGTTTTGGCATCGCTTAAAAAGGTGCCGTCCATATCCACCGCAATCAGTTTGATGCTCATTAGCTGTTCTCCATAACGGGTTCAGATTGTGGCTTAGCCACCGCGCGGGCGACCAGTGCCGCCACCATCACCAGACCCAGCACCACCATCATGGCGCTGCGCAGGCCGAAGTGTTCGCCGAGGAAACCCAGCAGCGGCGGCCCGACGAGGAAAGCGAGATAGCCGGTGATCGCCACCACGCTGACGCGCTTGGGCGCGTCCGGCCCGGTATCGCTGGCGGCGGAGATGGTCAGCGGGAAGCCGAGCGAGGCGCCAATGCCCCACAGCAGCACCGAGATGCCCGCCACCCAGGGGTTATCGACGAAGATGATCAGGCCTATGCCGAGGGCGCCCATCACTGCGCTGCCGCGGACCACCGCCACCCGGCTGTACGGCCCGCAGGGGCTTGTCAGCGACCTGACCGCCCTGCAGGGCAAATACAGTTACGTCAACTACCTGACCACCGACCCCGACGGCAGACCCATGTTCTACGGCAGCCGCAGCGCTGTGGGCAGCGCCTACGGCAACGTATGCGATGTGCTGGACGCAGACGGCAAGGTGGTGCTGCAGGGGCTTGCCAGCTGCGCCGGGTACTATTCTAACAGCCTGAACGCCCTGCCCGACCATGTGTTTGCTGCACAACGGGGCTTCTATGTGGGCTGGATGGACACAAGCGGCAACTGGCTGTACTGCCAGAGTATTTTCTCGTCTGCCACTGCGGACGATGAACCGAGTTACGGCTATTGAGTTAGGAGGGCTTTCTTATGAAAAACGCTAAAATTTCCCGCCGCAGCTTTCTGCTGGGGCTGGCTGCCTGCTCCGCTGCCGGGGTGCTGACCGCCTGCAAGGGCACGGATGCGCCCTCCGGCAGCACCGCCTCCTCTGTGGTAAAACAGCCCGCGTCCTCTGCAGCGTCCTCTACTGTGCAGCAGGCAGCGCCGTTTTTGACCGTGGAGGATTTTCCCCCGCTGGACGGCAGCACCGCCTGCATCCCGCTGATGGCGCAGATGCTGGCCGATACCACCGGTATGGACTTGGAAGAAGCCCGCAGCAGCATCACGGTGAGCACCACCGCCTACGCATGGGAAAACTTTGGCTTGTACGACACCACCACCCGGATGCTGGTGGTATACGAAGCGCCGGACTATGTAAAGGAAGAGCTGCAAGAGGCCAACGTGGAGCTGGAGCAGAAGCCCATTGGAGTGGACGCGCTGGTGTTCATCGTCAACGAAGAGAATCCCGTCCAGAGCCTGACCCAGCAGCAGCTGCGGGATATTTATGCGGGCCGCATCACCAGCTGGAAGGACGTGGGCGGCGCGGACTCCCCCATCGTGGCGTTCCAGCGGGGCGTGGACTCGGGCAGTCAGACCCTCTTCAAAAAGCTGCTCATCGACAAGGGCGACGGCCAGCTGATGGCCGCGCCCACCGAGCTTGCCCCCGCCGACATGGGCGGCCTCGTGGACAGCATCGCCG
>OHKF01000881.1_pt1 | contig 14538 bp, 10 predicted proteins | sample 1568781 | NCBI WGS metagenome assembly OHKF01 (sample SAMEA3879580, study PRJEB24766) | human gut metagenome | biome: human-associated habitat; feature: feces | place: USA | collected 1985/1987
TATCGCCCAGCTTCGCCTGCAGTTCCTGACGAACCATCTGCATAAACGCCGGCTGCGGTGAAATCACCCCGCCGCGCGGCTGCACGCCCAGCGGACGGGCGCTGAGCATGTCGTACAGCTCCTGGTCGATAACCTGCTGCTGCTGCAGCAGACGCAGCACCAGATTGCGTCGTTCAAGGGCCAGTTTCGGGTTACGCCACGGGTTATAGACCGACGCCCCTTTCACCATCCCCACCAGCAGCGCCTGCTGGTCGAGGCTCAGCTCTTCCACCGGACGGCCGAAGTAATACAGGCTGGCCAGCGGGAAGCCGCGAATTTCGTTATCGCCGCTCTGGCCGAGGTACACCTCGTTCATATACAGCTCAAGGATGCGATCCTTGCTGTAGCGGGCGTCGACGATCAGCGCCATATACGCTTCGTTGGCTTTACGCCAGTAGGAGCGTTCGCTGGAGAGGAACAGGTTTTTCACCAGCTGTTGGGTCAGGGTACTCGCTCCCTGCACCGTTCGGCCTGCCGTCAGGTTCGCCAGCACCGCGCGGCCGATGGAGTAGAGACTGATCCCATCGTGCTCATAGAAGTGGCGGTCTTCGGTCGCCAGCAGGGTATCCACCAGCAGATCGGGGAAGCCGCTGCGCTTCACGAACAGGCGCTGCTCGCCGTTCGGCGACTGCAGCATGGTGATAAGACGCGGATCGAGGCGGAAGAAACCGAACTGGCGGTTATTATCCATATTCTCGATGGTCTCAAGATGGTCGCCGTCGAAGGTAAGACGCGCGCGCACCTGCCCTTCCTTACTGTCCGGGAAATCGAACGGACGACGGATCATCTCGATGCTGTTAGCCTGCACGGTATATTCGCCGGGGCGCGTCATCGCGCTGACCTGGCGATACTGCGTGGCGTTGAGCAGACGCACCATCTCGTTTTTGCTGATCTGCATGTCCGGCTCAAGGTTGACCATCCGGCCATAGACCGCGGCCGGCAGCTCCCAGACTTTACCGTCAATGCGGCTGCGGATTTTCTGGTCGAGGTAGACGCCATAGGCGGCAATCAGCACCGCGAAGACAATCCCCAGCTTGACCAGCAGCCACAGCCAGCTGCGCTTCCGACGAGGCTTGCCACCTTTGCCTTTGGCTTTTCTCGGCACCGGTTTCTCATCCTCATAATCATCGTCATCATACTCGTCGTCGTAGTCCTCTTCCCGGACCCGGCGACGGGTGACTTTCTGTTTAGTCGGACGTGAGGGTCTTCCCTTACGTCCGATAGGCTCGCGGTCATCTCCCGCCATGCTTTTTCTCCGCAACGTTCAGGCGCAAAGGCCTGATTCTCAATACTTCCCCTGTTCAGAGGAAGAAGAAATCTCTCAAATTAACGTCCAGGCTGCTTATCCTTCGGACGACAACCTGCTGGCAGGCAGGACGCGCCGCCAGCCTTTCAGAGGGTTGGTTTGCTTCATGTTACATGATACTAACAATAAAAATTCACCATAAAATCATTGTGTTAAACGCATCATCGGCAGAATAAGTCAGAACATAGCACGTAATGTTCAGGGCATACAGGATAGCACTAAAATGCGACATTCTTAACCAGCATTTTACCTCCTGCGCACGTAACAAGATGGGAAAGAGTATGTTTTTTAATAACATAAAAAACGGTGCGCTTCCTGCCGGTCAACGCTGTGGCATCATCCGCGGATGAAAATATATTTTCCCAGCGCCAACGTTTATTATTGATAAAAGTAAAGTCGATTAAGCGCCTTTCCGTTGATAAAAATGAGAGCCTGTTAACATTTATGCAGAATAATATTTTATGATGACACCAGGGAAATATTTGTTAAACTAGCGGCCAGTGATTCATTATTTTGATTACTCTATGATGCGTATTCCGCTTATATTTCCGCTTTGCATGGTAGCCCTTCTCTCTGGCTGCCAACAAAAACCCGCCTCAACGCTCAGCCCGGCTATCAGCAGCCAGGCGCAGCTCGAGCAGCTCTCGTCCGTGGCGGCCGGGACGCGCTATCTCAAGAATAAATGTAATCGTAGCGATCTCCCCGCTGATGAAACGATATATCGGGCAGCGGTGAATGTCGGTAACGCGCGCGGATGGGGAAATATTGACGTGGCGACGTTAAGCCAAAATAGCGACCGGCTTTACCAACAGCTATTACAGGACAGTACCCCGGAAGCTACACAGTGCAGTCAATTTAATCGTCAGCTCGCGCCATTTATTGCCAGCTTGCGCAGCGACTAAGCGAAATATCCTCAGCGCGCCGGTTATTGTGCGCGCTTTTATTCCTCTTTCGGCTCCTCGTCAATTTTTCCGCCCGGCCAGTCCTCCAGCGCCGCGAGGGTAAAGGTCGTGCCGTTGAAGCTGAAGATCGTCACATCCTGCTGGATCTGCTCCACCACCAGATTGGGCAGGGGTGAATCGCCCTCCGTCCACGCTTTGCCGTTTAACACAATGCTGCGCTTTTCCGGTAGCGAGGCATAGACATGGGCGCTGTAGCGCAGAGGCGGCAGCGTATCGCTGTCCACTTCCGGCGCCGCGGGCGCGCTGGCTTTTGCCGCCGGCGGCGGCGTCTTTGGCGCGGCCTCTCCGGCAGCGGTTAACGGCAGAAGCGCCGCATGCGCCACCGGCAAGGGCAGCGTTTGCGGTGGTGCCGGGTGACGCCACTGCTCGCCGCCAAACCAGCCGAGCGCGATAAATAATCCGGCGTACAGCGGGATAATCCAGCCGGGGATCTGCACCATCCGTCCGCGGATCACCGGCGCATCATCCAGCGAGGACGGCGGCTGATGCGTCACCAGCGGCGGGATCCCTCTTTCACTGTCATCACGAACAATCACAACCGTCTCCTGTTCCCTCACCATAACGAGAAGGCGCCCTTACGGATGCCCCAGACTGCTGACAAAGTGCAATCTTCAGGAATTGCCCGGCGGCGCTACGCTTGCGCGGGCCTACAGATAACTGCATAACTGTTTGAAATTGCAATCTTTCGTAGGCCGGGTAAGGCGAAAGCCGCCACCCGACAGAAAGGCGAGCACAATAACGAAACAGGTTTGTCATCAGCCAGAGGCGCCCTTACGGGCGCCCTACGTTATGTTATTTACTGCTCACCGGCAGGCCAGCGCCCTGCGACTCGCCCTGCGGCAACTCGAGAACGGCAACCGACCAGGCCGGCAGCGTGACCGAACCGTCAGCGGCAACCTGCACGCCGCTCGCCAGCGACCGGTCGCCCGCCGCCTGCTGAATAGCGCTCAGCTGGAGCGATGTGCCGGCGAAGTCCTGCAGCGTCCGGCTTTCCGGCGCGGCGTTGATCGCCACCACGATGCCGTCGACACGGCTGTCCAGACTGGCGCCAGCCTGCATCCCGTCATCGATGGTCATCACCAGCAGACCCGTCTGCTGATCGGCGCCAGTATTGCGGAAGTCCACGCGCTTCATCACCGTCGCGCCGTCGCCGAGGGTAAACAGCGGAGACGATTTACGCAGCGCGGTCAGCTCCTGATAAAACGCGGTCATCTGCTTGAGCTCCGTTTCACCCGGAGTAGCCACCGCGTCTTTCACCCGGGCGATAATGTCATAGTTGCTGCCATCATCGCTGCTGCGCGGCATACCCACGTTGTAGTTGTTGTCCTGCAGGGAGTAGTCCACGCGGTTAAACCAGTCACCGGAATCATACGAATCGCGGGTAAAAGATTTAGAGCGCAGCAGCTCTGAGCCCTGCTGGTCAAAGGCGATCCCCTGGCCGAGCATCACCGTCGCCAGCGACACCGCCTGCATCCGGACGCGGGTATCGAGATCCGCCTCCTGAGCAGCTTTATAGCTGATCATGTCCCACAGCGTTTGGTTGTCGTGTTTTGACACATAGTTCACGACTTCCGTCGGGTCAGCCGCATAGCCGCCAGGCGCGCCGTTATAGTCAATCTCGCTGCCTTTCTTCACCGCGCCGTCTTTGTCGATCAGCACGAAGTCCGCGAGGTTACCGGCCATGCCCAGACGGGTCAGATCGGCGAGGTGGCGCGCCTGATCGTCGGTCATGCTGGTCAGCTCATTTGGCTGAACGCCGGCGCCGCTGCCCACCCCCTGATTCTGGCGCAATGCATCGCCGGAATCGAACGGCCCGCCACCGCGCACGGCGTCGCGCAGACGATCGGAGAACGTGCCGATCCCGGTACCTTTCAGATTGATTTGCGAGGCAATTTCAAAGCGATCGCTCTGGTTGGAATCCCAACCTTCACCAAAGAAATAAATGTCCGGGTTCAGCGCTTTAATGCGCTCCCAGGCCGAGAGGATCTGCGCTTTCGGATGATAGCCCATCAGGTCGAAGCGGAAGCCATCGATCTTATAATCGGTGGTCCATACCGCCAGTGAATCGGCGATAAGCTTGGCGAACATCCGGTGCTCTGGCGCCGAGTCGGAGCAACAGGTGGCCGATTCCACGCTGCCGGTGGTTTCATTCAGGCGCTGATAGTACCAGGGGACGATCTTATCCAGCACCGAGGTGCGGTCGGTCGGGCCGGCGGCGTTGGTGTGGTTATACACCACGTCCATGATGACGTTCATTCCCAGATCCTGCTTGATCGCCTGAATCATGGTGCGGAACTCTTTAATGCGCGCCGTGCCTTCCGGATCGGTGGCGTAGGATCCTTCCGGCACCGTGTAGTGGAACGGATCGTAGCCCCAGTTATAGGAGTCGGTCTGCGCCACCAGCGTATTCAACGCCTGCACCTGCGGGTTATCCTTGCTGTCGTTCTGCTTCAGCTGGGTCAGCACCTCTTCGACCGTCGAACCGCTGTCGCAATAGCCCGCGAACTCGCTGCTCTTCACCGCGCTGTTGATCTCGCACAGGCGACTGAACGGCTGCTGAATATCGGCGACTTTGTCGCTGAACTCATTGACCGTCGCCAGATCGAAGACTGGCAGCAGCTCAATATGGGTCACGCCCGAGGCCGACAGCTGTTTCAGATGCTGGACCATATTGCTCTCCTGGGCGGTGAGCGCCAGATATTTACCGCGCAGTTCAGCGGGAACGGTTTGATCCCAGGCGGAGAGATCGCGAATATGCGATTCGTGAATCGTCATTTTCGCCAGATCGGCTTTGGTTTTCTGCGCGTGCGGCATCGTCAGCCCGTCCCAGCCTTCCGGCTTCAGCGCGCTGTCGTTGAGATCGACCACCTGGCTGTACTCCGAGTTGGTCGACAAACTGTGGGCGTAGGGATCGGTCACTTCGTACTGCTCGACTTTACGCGACTGCGGGTGGTAAACGGTCATCGCGTAGCGGTAGAACGCGCCCTTCAGGTCGCTTCCCCCCTGCCATGACCAGGCGCCGGAGGCGCTGTCGCGGGTCATCGGATGGCTGGCCACCACCTTCTTGTCGGCGCTGTAGACCACCAGTTCGACCTGCTGCGCCGTGGGTGCCCAGACGCGGAAGGTCACGCCGCTATCGGTTAGCTGGGCGCCGTAGCTCAGCGCCTCGGCGGCGGCGGCATAGGTATCGTCCAGCACGCCGGCGGTCTGTACCTGGGTGGCGGAGCTCAGGATCCCGTCGCTTTCGGCGGATATCGCCACCGTCTCGCCCTGCAGCAATTCATCGACGTTGACATCATCCGGCAGCTTAAAGGCAGGATAGCTGGCGAGATGCGGGAAGCGCATGCTCACCTGCTGACTGACGGTGGTGGGAGTCAGCTTGACATACTTATCGGTAAATTCGCCGTTACTGTCGGCGGCCACCTTACTGCTGTGGCTGTAATAGAGGCGCACAATGGGTTTATTTTCCCCACCCGGCCACAGCAGAGTAGTCTTATCGACCCAGTGCGCATCGGCCAGCGCCACGCCAAAGGCGGCGCGGAAGGCGTCGGCGCGGGAGTCATAGACCGCGCTGTTGCCAGCGATGACCGATACCGTGCGATCGGTGAAATCGCCAAAAGAGACGCGCAGGTCGCTGTCGATAAGCTTATTGGTGCCATCGCGGACGATAACGTTGATGCATCCGCTCTCTTTAGTCAGCGGGATCACCCAGTAAGGGCCATATTTGTCGCTGCCGGTCGGCGTGGTGCTGACATCATTCCAGTCCGCCACCGGCGCGCTCAGCGCGTCACAGGTTTCGTTGTTCCATAAATAGAGGTTTTTCGTCGCATAGTCGGCCGGCGTGCTGCTGGTGATGCCGGCGATATCGACGAGATGAATGACAGCCTGCCTGGCGGAAGCCTGCACCGCTTCGCCTGGGACGGCAACGTCCGGTAAGCGGACGACGACATCCTGCGGGTCGGGCGTGCCGGGAGTGCCAGGATTGCCTGGTGAACCCGGTGAGCCAGAGGTAGAAGAGGAAGAGCTGTTATCACAGCCACTCAATAATACTAACGATCCAAGAAATAGGGCATGACAGGTATATCTGAGCATTCGATAGTCCCTAATATGCTTATTAAATTATAAAAGGTAAGAAAGGATGAATATCTTTACAGCGCGCTAATTAGATATTTTTGCTTTCCCAGGCGCAATCATCCCCCACAAATGAGCGGGGGGCGTAGGAAGCCGGGGGAGTAAATCAATAAAGGGAATGACGACCCGAAACCGCAAACTGATTATGATTCGCCACGCTTATCGCCACTCTCCGGCAATAAATAATTCAAAAGCCAATAATCACCTACCTGTTTCGGTAGGGTATTACGCCAACGTGCAGAAAAATAAATTAGCAAAGGAATTAAAATGCCAGTTTCTGTGATGAGGTTAACAAATATAAATAAAGGGATAATTAAATTATTACCACAAATTGTGACGCTCATCATATTAATAACCGCTATCCCACAGCTGGCGAAATTAACCTGGCGAGTGGTATTCCCTGTGAGTCCTGAGGATATTTCCGCCCTACCGTTAACCATGCCTCCGGCGGCAGATCCGGAATTAAAAAATGTGCGGCCCGCATTTACCCTGTTTGGCCTGGCGGTGAAAAATAGCCCCACGCCAACGGATGCTGCCAGTCTCAATCAGGTGCCGGTTTCCAGCCTGAAGCTACGCCTGGCCGGGCTACTCGCCAGCAGCAACCCGGCGCGCTCCATCGCTATTATCGAAAAGGGAAATCAGCAGGTTAGCCTTAGCACGGGCGATCCCCTCCCAGGGTATGATGCGCGGATCGCCGCCATTCTGCCTGACCGGATCATCGTCAACTATCAGGGGCGCAAAGAGGCCATTTTATTATTTAACGACAGCCGCGCGCCGTCGCCGCCGCCCACCGCCGCGGGCAACCCGCCCCTCGTGAAGCGACTCCGCGAACAGCCGCAAAATATCCTCACTTATTTATCTATTTCGCCGGTACTCAGCGGCGACAAACTGCTGGGTTATCGACTAAACCCAGGCAAAGACGCCTCGCTGTTTCGCCAGTCCGGCCTGCAGGCAAATGATTTGGCGATTGCCTTAAACGGCATCGATTTACGCGACCAGGAGCAAGCGCAACAGGCGCTGCAGAATCTGGCCGACATGACCGAAATAACGCTAACCGTTGAGCGGGAAGGCCAACGACACGATATTGCTTTCGCGCTGGGGGATGAATAATTGCCAACCATGAAAAGCCTGCGAAAAATGCTGCCTGCGCTGCTGATATTAACCCCGCTGCTATTTTCTCCGGCCGCCGCGGAGGAATTTTCCGCCAGTTTTAAAGGCACCGATATCCAGGAATTTATCAATACCGTCAGCAAAAACCTGAATAAAACGGTGATTATCGATCCCAGCGTACGCGGCACTATCACCGTGCGCAGTTACGATATGCTCAATGAAGAACAATATTATCAATTCTTCCTCAGCGTGCTGGATGTATATGGCTTCGCCGTGATCAATATGAATAACGGCGTGCTAAAAGTGGTCCGCGCCAAAGACGCCAAGACCTCGGCCGTGCCGGTCGCCAGCGCGGCCGCGCCGGGCGAAGGCGATGAAGTGGTCACCCGGGTGGTGCCCCTGACCAACGTCGCCGCCCGCGATCTCGCCCCGCTGCTCCGCCAGCTGAACGATAACGCTGGCGCCGGCAGCGTGGTCCATTATGAGCCCTCCAACGTACTGCTGATGACCGGCCGCGCGGCGGTTATCAAACGTCTGCTGACCATTGTCGAGCGCGTCGACAACGCCGGGGATCGCAGCGTGGTGACCGTGCCCCTCTCCTGGGCCTCCGCCGCGGAAGTGGTCAAACTGGTTACCGAGCTTAATAAAGATACCAGCAAGTCGGCGCTGCCGGGCTCGATGGTGGCGAACGTGGTGGCCGATGAGCGCACCAACGCGGTACTGGTGAGCGGCGAACCAAACTCGCGCCAGCGCATCATCGCCATGATCAAACAGCTCGACCGCCAGCAGGCGGTACAGGGTAACACCAAAGTGATCTACCTGAAGTACGCCAAAGCCGCCGATCTGGTGGAAGTTCTGACCGGGATCAGCAGCTCGCTGCAGAGCGACAAGCAAAGCGCCAGGCCAGTGGCCGCGATCGACAAAAATATTATTATCAAAGCCCACGGCCAGACCAACGCCCTGATCGTCACCGCGGCGCCGGACGTGATGAACGATCTTGAGCGGGTGATCGCCCAGCTCGATATCCGCCGCCCGCAGGTGCTGGTGGAGGCGATTATTGCCGAAGTGCAGGATGCCGATGGCCTTAATCTCGGTATCCAGTGGGCAAACAAAAACGCCGGCATGACGCAGTTCACCAACAGCGGTTTGCCGATATCGACGGCTATCGCCGGCGCCAACCAGTACAACAAAGACGGTACCATCAGCAGCTCGCTGGCCAGCGCCCTCGGCTCGTTTAACGGTATCGCCGCCGGCTTCTATCAGGGGAACTGGGCGATGCTGCTCACCGCCCTCTCCAGCAGTACCAAGAACGATATTCTGGCCACCCCCAGCATCGTCACCCTCGATAACATGCAAGCCACTTTTAACGTCGGCCAGGAAGTTCCGGTATTAACCGGCTCGCAAACCACCTCCGGCGACAACATCTTCAATACCGTCGAGCGCAAAACCGTCGGCATTAAACTGAAGGTGAAGCCGCAGATTAACGAAGGCGATGCCGTGCTGCTGGAGATTGAGCAGGAGGTATCGAGCGTTGCCGACTCGGCCTCCAGCACCAGCAGCGATCTCGGGGCGACCTTCAATACCCGGACGGTGAATAACGCCGTGCTGGTCGGCAGCGGCGAAACGGTGGTGGTTGGCGGGCTGCTGGATAAAACCGTCACCGATACCGCTGACAAAGTGCCGCTGCTCGGGGATATCCCGGTGATCGGCGCCCTGTTCCGCTCCGACAGCAAGAAAGTGTCGAAACGCAACCTGATGCTGTTTATCCGCCCGACCATCATTCGCGATCGCGATGAGTACCGCCAGGCTTCTTCCGGCCAGTACACCGCCTTCAACAATGCGCAAACTAAACAGCGGGGTAAAGAAAGCAGCGAAGCGTCGCTCAGCAACGACCTGCTGCATATCTATCCGCAGCAGGAGACCCAGGCTTTCCGCCAGGTCAGCGCCGCCATTGACGCCTTCAATCTCGGAGGCCGCCCATGACGCCAGCCGCCGAACGCCGTCCGCTGTTGCCCTTCGCCTGGGCCCGCGCGCACCATCTTGTGCTGCTCAGCGACGGTGAACGCTGCGAAGCGCTGTGCCGCCCCGATACCGCCGCCCGGGCGCTGCTGGAAGCGCGCCGCCTGGCGGACGGCCCGATGCGCGTCAGCCGTCTGGCGCCGGACGCGTTCGAGAAAGTGCTGGTGCTCAGCTATCAGCGTGATTCGGCGGAGGCGCACCGCATGATGGCCGACATCGGCAACGAGCTCGACCTCTATACCCTCGCCGAAGAGCTGCCGGACACCGACGATCTGCTCGACAGCGAGGACGACGCGCCGATCATCCGCCTGATCAACGCCATGCTCACCGAGGCCATCAAAGAGAAAGCCTCGGATATTCATATCGAAACCTACGAGCGCCATCTGCAGATCCGCTTTCGCGTCGACGGCGTGCTGCGCGAAATTCTGCGCCCGCAGCGGCGGCTGGCCGCCCTGTTAATTTCGCGCATCAAGGTGATGGCCAGTCTGGACATTGCCGAAAAGCGGGTCCCTCAGGATGGCCGCATGGCGCTGCGCATCGGCGGGCGAGCAATCGACGTGCGCGTCTCCACCCTGCCCTCCAGCCACGGCGAACGCGTCGTCCTGCGTCTGCTGGACAAAAACAGCGTCAACCTGGATCTGCTGACGCTGGGCATGCCGCCCGCCCTGCTCGATCGGGTCGATGCGCTGATCGCCCGCCCGCACGGCATCATCCTGGTCACCGGTCCGACCGGCTCCGGGAAAAGCACGACGCTCTACGCCGCCCTCAGCCGCCTCGACGCCCGGGAGCGCAACATCATGACCATTGAAGATCCGGTGGAGTATGAGCTGGAGGGCATAGGCCAGACCCAGGTCAACGCCAAAGTCGAGATGACCTTCGCCCGCGGCCTGCGTGCCATCCTGCGCCAGGATCCGGACGTAGTGCTGGTGGGCGAAATCCGCGATGGCGAAACCGCCCAGATCGCCGTTCAGGCCTCGCTGACCGGGCACCTGGTGCTGTCGACCCTGCACACCAACAGCGCGCTGGGCGCCATTTCCCGTCTACAGGATATGGGCGTGGAACCTTTTTTACTCTCCACCTCGCTGCTGGCGGTGATGTCGCAGCGGCTGGTGCGCCAACTGTGCCCGCACTGCCGTCAGCCCTGGCAGGCGGATGCCAACACCGCCCGGCAGATGGCGGTCCCGGTCGGCGCGCGGTTGTGGCAGCCCAAAGGCTGTCCGGAGTGTAATTTCATCGGCTATCGCGGGCGTACCGGGATCCATGAACTGCTGCTAATCGACGATCGCGTGCGCGCCGCCATCCACCGCGGCGAGAACGAGATCACCCTGATCCAGCAGCTGGGGCCAGCCTGGCAAACCCTGCGTCATGCCGGACGCGACAAAGCGCTGGCGGGGATCACCAGCTGGGAGGAGGTGATGCGGGTCACCGAACAGCAAACGACGGAAAGCGTCTAAGATGGCCCTGTTTCGCTATCAGGCGCTGGACGCGCAGGGCAAAACCCGCCGCGGCCTTCAGCAGGCCGACTCCGCCCGCCACGCCCGCCAGCTGCTGCGGGACAAGGGCTGGCTGGCGCTGGAAGTGACAACTGCCGACCCGGCGCGGCGACTGTGGGCCGGCGGATCCCTTACCCGGCGTACCAGCGCCGGTGATTTAGCCCTGCTCACCCGCCAGCTGGCGACTCTGGTTGCCGCCGGGATCCCGCTGGAAAAGGCGCTCGATGCCGTCGCCCAGCAGTGCGAAAAGCCGTCGCTAAGAACGTTAATGGCCGGGGTGCGCAGCAAAGGCCACTCGCTGGCGGAGGCGATGCGCGGCTATCCCGCCTGCTTCGACGGGCTGTTCTGCGCCATGGTGGCGGCCGGCGAAACCTCCGGCCATCTCGACGGCGTACTGAACCGGCTTGCTGACTATACCGAGCAGCGCCAGCAGCTCCGCGCCCGCCTGCTGCAGGCGATGATCTACCCCATCGTACTGACGCTGGTCGCTATCAGCGTGATCGCCATTCTGCTCTCCACCGTAGTCCCGAAAGTCGTTGAGCAGTTTGTCCATCTTAAACAGGCCCTGCCCTTCTCTACCCGGCTGCTAATGAGCCTGAGCGACATCGTGCGCAGCGCGGGCCCCTGGCTGGCGCTGCTGTCGTTACTGGCGCTGCTGGCGCTGCGCTATCTGCTGCGCCAGCCCGCCCGGCGGCTCGCCTGGGACCGGGCGCTGCTGCGCCTGCCGGTCATCGGCCGCGTGGCCCGCAGCGTCAACAGCGCGCGCTACGCCCGCACCTTAAGCATTCTCAATGCCAGCGCAGTGCCGCTGCTGCTGTCGATGCGCATCAGCGCCGACGTCCTCAGCAACGCCTGGGCGCGCAGCCAGCTGGCGGCGGCCAGCGAATCGGTACGCGAAGGCGTTAGTCTGCATCGGGCGCTGGAATCCACCGCCCTGTTTCCGCCGATGATGCGCTACATGATCGCCAGCGGCGAACAGAGCGGCGAACTGACCGCCATGCTGGAGCGCGCGGCGGAGAACCAGGACCGGGAGCTGAGCGCGCAGATCCAGATGGCCCTCAGCCTGTTTGAGCCTCTGCTGGTGGTCACCATGGCCGGCATGGTGCTGTTTATCGTGCTGGCCATCCTGCAGCCGATCCTGCAACTGAACACCCTTATGAGTATGTAACTGTATTAATGGAGAAAACTATGCAACGGCAACGCGGTTTCACGTTACTGGAAATTATGGTGGTGATCGTCATTCTCGGCATTCTCGCCAGCCTGGTGGTGCCTAACCTGATGGGCAACAAGGAGAAAGCGGACCGCCAGAAAGTCGTCAGCGATCTGGTGGCGCTCGAGGGAGCGCTGGACATGTATAAACTCGACAACAGCCGCTACCCCAACACCGAGCAGGGACTGCAGGCGCTGGTGACCGCTCCGGCCGCCGAGCCGCACGCCCGCAACTACCCGGAAGGCGGCTATATCCGCCGTCTGCCGCAGGACCCGTGGGGGAATGAGTATCAGCTGTTAAGCCCGGGTCAGCATGGCGCCATCGACGTCTTCAGCGTCGGCCCGGACGGGATGCCCGACACCAATGACGATATCGGCAACTGGACCCTCGGGAAGAAATAGTGTCTCAGCGCGGTTTCACCCTCCTGGAGATGATGCTGGTCCTGCTGCTGATCGGCGTCAGCGCCAGCATGGTGCTGCTGTCGTTTCCCTCCGCCCGCACCCAGGAGGCCACACAGATCCTGGCGCGCTTTCAGACGCAACTGGATTTTGTCCGCGAGCGCGGGCAGCAAACCGGTCAGCTCTTCGGCATTATCATCCACCCTGAGCGCTGGCAGTTTATGCGCCTGCAGCCTGCCGACGATAGCGCCCCGGCGGCGGCTGACGACCGGTGGGGCAACGCGCAGTGGCTGCCGCTGCAGGCCGGACGCGTCACCACGGCGGAAACCCTCCCGCGGGCCAGGCTGACGCTGCGCTTTCCCGACGGCCAGGCGTGGACGCCGGGCGAGCAGCCCGACGTGCTTATTTTTCCCGGCGGTGAAGTCACGCCGTTTCAGCTGCGGATTGACGCCGCGACGGGCATCAACGTCGACGCCCAGGGCGACAGCCAGCCGCTGGCGGCGCGGGAGCAGCCATGAAGCGTGAAGCCGGAATGACGCTTATCGAAGTGATGGTCGCGCTGGTGATTTTCGCCCTCGCTGGCCTGGCGGTGATGCAGTCCACCCTGCAGCAGACGCGCCAGCTCGGGCGTATGGAAGAGAAAATCCTCGCCAGCTGGCTGGCGGATAACCAGCTGGTGCAGCTGCGGCTGGAGAAACGCTGGCCTGCCCTCAGCTGGTCTGAAACCACCGTGGAGGCCGCCGGGACGCGCTGGTTTGTCCGCTGGCAGGGAGTGGAAACCGCGCTGCCGCAGCTGCGGGCGCTGGACGTGGAGGTCCGGCGGCAAAAAAGCGATCCCGCGCCGCTGGCCACCCTGCGCACCTGGGTGACGCCGCCATGATAACGAAAATGCGCGGTTTCACTCTGGTCGAAACGCTGCTGGCGCTGGCTATCCTCGCCGTCCTCAGCGCCGCCGCCGTGATGGTGCTGCAGAACGTCATCCGCGCCGATGGCCTGACCCGCGAGAAAAGCCAGCAGATCGCGGCCCTCCAGCGCGCCTTTCGCCAGATAGCCGACGATGTCACCCACATCATTCCCCGTCGCGCCAGAAACAGCGACACGTTTTTCTTCGCCGGACGTTTCCAGTTGCAGAGCGACGACTGGGGACTGGCCTTCAGCCGCAGCGGCTGGCCAAACCCGCTGGGGATCCTCCCGCGCTCGGAGATCCAGAACGTCAGCTACCGTCTGCGCCAGCAGCAGCTTGAGCGTCTGAGCTTCGATCAGCAGGATCCGCTGACCGGCAGCCAGCCGACGGTCCGGGTGCTGCTGCGCGAGGTCACGGCGTTTCGCCTGCGGTTTTACGCCGACGGGCGCTGGCAGGAAACCTGGGACCGCACGCAGAGGCTGCCGCAGGGGCTGGAGATCACCCTGACGCTGGCGAACAGCGGGGAGATAACCCGCCTGTTTTTACTCACCCCGGGAGGCGGCCAGTGATAAATCGGCAACGCGGCGTCGCGCTCCTGATGGTGCTGTTCATCCTCGCCCTGATGATGATCCTCGCCAGCGCCATGACCGAGCGCACCGCGGTCATGTATCAGCATACCGCCGTGACCCTCGATAATTTGCAGGCCAGATGGTACGCCCTGGCGGCGGAAAACATGGCCGCCGCGCTGCTGCAACGCGATGCGCTGGACTCGCCCAGTCAAACGAACCTGGCGCAAACCTGGGCGCAGGAGGGGCGCCGCTTTACCCTCGACGATGGCGAAATCCGCGCCACGATCCGCGACGGGCACGCCTGCTTCAACCTCAATGCCATCAACCATCGCGCGGATGAGGCTGGCGACGGAACGCCCTACCCGACCGACGTCTTCGTTCGGCTGCTGGCGCTGCT
>OHKF01000887.1_pt1 | contig 14471 bp, 15 predicted proteins | sample 1568781 | NCBI WGS metagenome assembly OHKF01 (sample SAMEA3879580, study PRJEB24766) | human gut metagenome | biome: human-associated habitat; feature: feces | place: USA | collected 1985/1987
GACTTGGAGGCTTGATTCCGACCACTTACTTTTATCATCTATAATTTGAAAAATGATAGATATTTTTTTTTTGCAATATATTGCGCCAATTCATAATATCCTTCAAAATACGAAGAACATATACTGTCTGATTCTCGTCACTTATGATATAAAACAATAAATATGACTGATATATCTTTTTATGTATTATATATCCTCTGTACTTTATCCCTGAATCAGCAAATTTTAAAGGGAAGTCACCCATGTTATTGACTTCCCTATTTAAATTCGTATATAACTTATTTGCAGCATCTGGATTACATAAATCAACGTGAATATACTTAACCAAATTGAATACATCATCCGTTGCTTCATCTGTGATTAGTACTCTATAATTCATTTTTCATCCTATCTCTGATAATCTGAAATGCATCATCAACGGTATGAAGCCGCCCTGCTTCCATATCATCAATTCCTTTATCGAGATAAGAAAATAATGTTTCCAGTGCTGTTCTATCTTCTACAACATTCATATCCTTTACTACAGCTTCCATGTAAAACATCTCCTTTCCTTTAACCTCAACTCTATTATAACCATCTTTCATGTAAAAGTATAGGTCATTCGTAAAATATTTTTCTGTTCTTTCAACTCATCAAGGCTTATTGCCATACCTAGTTATTAAGTTACAACCATCCTTGTGATATTCATATACCTCCATTTCTCCATCAATATAAATTGCATCTTCTGGATTAAAAAGAGTAATGCATTTTCCCTGCAATCCAATTAATGCCATTCTTGTACTCCGATAAGCTACACCACCAAATCCCTGTGAAATAAGATACCTGCTGAATGCCCTAAATGGAATATACGCTTCCAAATTTGGATCATCCTCTTTATCAACAGCATAAAATATCGAATCACATATATTTCCTATTAAAATTTTTGAAAGCTGTAATTGCACTTTGTCATGAATTTCTCTATCTAATCCGGCTTGCTTTTGCAGCCTATCCAATTCTTTATTAAATGCTTCTTTATTTCCATTTTGTGCATAAGCCTTCATTCTGTTATACAACTTAGAATTCTCTTGAACCGTCTGTAATATACGGTCTTTATAGTTTTCCTCTGATGTTCCTAACTCTTGAAGCTGTTCCTCATAATCAATTCCATCATATGATAAATCTAATATTTTCACTCGTTTGTGAATAGCTTTAAATTTACAAACAGAGAGCTGTTCCCCCTCTTTTCCTCTTAATTCTTCAAAACATGTTTTCTTTGCTTGTTTTATACCTTGACATTCCTTATTTTCATTATCGTATGACAAATAAAGATATGCTACTCCGTCATCATTCCACCGATTATCATGACAATATGCGGGATCAGGCATTATATATTTGTAATTATCAAATACCTGATATCTACTGGCTCTATACAAATTATGAAACTCTTGTAACCGTTTTACTAGAAAATCTGGAAATGTCTTTATTGTTTCATTAAAAAAATCTTCAAATATTTTTTGGAAACTAACTTCATTTTTTACAACACTTTTTCCTTCTGGAAGTTTTTTCCATAACTGCAATATAGATTCCTGCACCTGTTTCCAATATGCTTTCGAATACTCTTGCATAAAATCAAATCTGCCTGTTCTCAAATATAATTTTTGCAGATTATTTAATAATATATCCGTGTATCTGCTGTATAAATCTTTTTCATACTCTTCCCATTCTTCATCCCCCGATGTATATCCTATTAATTCATCCCAAAACTTTATTGCATCATTAAACCGCCATAACGTCTGATATATCAATTCCAAACGTTGTACATCTGTTTCTTTGTTTAAGACCTCTAAAACAGCCGTTACAACATTACCTTTAAATCTTTTCTTTAACTTATTTTCCTCTATTATTAAATATAGCTGATTAAACATCTTTCCCCTTTGTTTCATTCATAGTATATTTTTCATTATAATCTATTTCTTAAAATAATATCTATCTGTTGTGTACGGAATAAGTTCTAAAATATCACTTGCCGGAACTGCTTTATCAGTATTTCCATCAAAATGAATTTCATAATCATAATTCCAAAAATATCTTCCCGCAAAATATGCAACAAATTGATATATAATAGTGTCTTGATTGTAGGACTTTATATTGGAAAATGGTATCTTGAATTTAACTAAAAACGCTTTTCCATTCTCCCTTAAGCACTCATACAATTTGGGATAATTTTGTTTTAACGCATCCCTTGCCAGCTCTCCGCCAATATTTTCACAAAACTGTTCATACCCAGCATACATATCCTCACTTAAAAGACCTCTGTCTGAATAAAAACATAGTTGTGGTTCCCTGCCCTGTGCAGGATATTTCCAATCATACTTGCACTTTATGATTTCAACAATATGAACTATATCTTTTTCTTCTACATGGAGAACTTGCAAGGTATGAACCATATTTTTACTATAGGTATTCCACTCATTCGTTGTAAGACCATTAGAACGGATCACGTTCTCATCAATCGTTTTTGTTGAATGATAGCAAACCATCTCATATTGCTTAAATAAAGAATTCAGTTCTTGATAAAAGTAGTATGCAGAACTTGGTCCTATATAATTTTCTATTGCACATATCACATCCCGATCATATTGTATTTTATATGCTTTGATCGCAGAAATATTTCTTTCCGACATTGCTATGAACCGGCTTAAAATCTTCTGTTCTATTTCTATCGGAATTTTGATTTTATCTGATACATCAATCAGCATTCATCCAGTTTCCTTTCTGCTAATAAAAAACATTCCAAAATCTACAGATATCTTACATATACTACTATGTTCTATCTCTCGTAGAAATGGAATGCATTTTTCTAGTCTCATTGTAATACTAGTTTATATGCCGAAACTTGTCAATGTCATTTTATAACTGCATATTCTGTAACGATTGCAGCATTGCCGGTTCATCCTGCTCTGGCACATGCTCTAAACTTTTTGCTGCTTCCTGCCCTTTTCCCATATACCGGATTTTAATGCTACTGTAATCAACCCCTGCCGGTTCCAGCACCTTTTTCTCTAACATGTTTAACATCGCTTCGGTGTCAAATTTTCCCTCAAAATAAAGTTCCTCATCCACCTTTATCGGTACATCCATTTCTTCCGGTGAACTTCCAAGGATCGTCCTCCAGCGTCCGGCTACTTTTCCACACATTTCCATAAATCTTTCATGGATATCCGGCTGTTCATTACAGGTCTGCAAAATCTTTTGTGCCACCTTTCTCCATGTAGGTGTCTCTATCCATTCTCCCGATGCGAACTGGACTGCCAGTGGTCTTTTCCCTTTCAGTTCCGCCGGGGATACTGTGATAAGGCTGCTTTCCCGGATCGTATCTCTCTTATCTGTATGCATCTCCCCACTCCGGTACATCTGGAGCAGTGCATCACATTTCGTGTTTACAAGCTGTAACATTTCCTCCCTCAGTTCTTCTATCAGTTGCTCATAATTCATATGCTTTTCTCCTCCTGTCGCACACTTACTTCATGTGCTTTTTCTATATCCACTTCCCTTTACTCATTTTCCGCTATATATCGCTCCTGCTGTTCTTTCCTATTTTTGTGCCAACAATAAAACGCCCGGATCATCGGGCATTTTATTCTTACCATAAACTGGCAGGAACAACGTTTCCTATTTGCTTGCTGCCATTCCTGCCGCAGTCTTACTCATATCGGATCTCCTGTTCCATGACAATGCCTGACTGGAACTGTATCAGCAGCTTCTTGCTGGATTCCACTTTGATGGTCGAGATCAGCCGTCTGACAAGGTCATTGTCGAACTCCTGTATCTGGCAGGTGCTTGTGCTTAAGTAATGGTCGATATCTTGGATTCTCTGTTCATAGCTGTCAGCCATCCATTTCTCGTTTCTGGCTGTTTTCTGTGCCTCTTTTAAGGCATTGATTTCCTCTGCTATGGTGCGATAGCGTTCATCAAACTCCGGTGTGTAGGAGCCAGTCTTTGCATTCTCCGCGATCAGTGCCACCATCTCTTCCTGCTTTTCTTTTATCTTTTCTTCGTATTCCTCAGACTCTTTTGCGGTGCTGTAGTTCCCGATGACATGGATGATGTTCTGCCGGAAGTTTTCCATAAATTCCATATCATCACTCGTGATCCTGTGGATGGCTTCCATCACCGCCCTGTTTAATGCGTTCTCTTCGAGTGTCTCGGATTCCCCGCATTTTTTCACTCCGTTAGTCAATCGGTTGCTGCATCTCCAGACAACTTTCTTTTTCCCGTTTCTCGCCCAGGTGACTCTCCGGTACTCCTGCCCGCATTTTCCGCAGATCAGCATGCCGGTCAGTGCATAGGTGGAGGAATACCTGCTCCTCTGGTTCTTCTTCCGGGTGACAGCCGCCTTGCATAAGGATGCCCTGCGCATCATCTCTTCCTGTACCCTGTAGAACAGCTCCTTCGGTATGATCGCCTCATGGTCATCTTCCACATAATACTGCGGTACGATTCCAGTGTTCTTGACTTTCTTTTTTGTCATGAAATCCACCGTATAGGTTTTCTGCAGTAATGCATCTCCCATGTATTTTTCATTGCGGAGCATTTTGTCTATTACCGTGGAATGCCATTTGTCCTGCCCTGTGGCGGTCTTGATTCCCTGCTCTTCCAGATGCTTTGCGATCTTCCCGGTACTGTAGCCCTCCAGATAAAGCCGGAAAATCAGCTTTACGATCTCTGCCTCTTCGGGTACGATGACCAAGTCCCCGTCCTCGTTTTTGGTGTATCCCATGAACTTTGTGCAGTTTACGATGACCTTGCCTTTTTCAAATTTCCTCACGACTCCCCAGCGGATGTTCTCGCTGATGTTGCGGCTCTCCTCCTGTGCCAGACTGCTCAAGATGGTGATAAGGATTTCGCCGGTTCCCTCCAGTGTATTGATCCCCTCTTTCTCGAACACCACCGCCACGTTCTTTTCCTTCAGTTTTCGGATGGTCACCAGCGAGTCTACCGTGTTCCTCGCAAACCTGCTGACCGACTTTGTAAGGATCATGTCGATCTTTCCTGCAAGGGCATCCTGTATCATGGCATTAAAGTCTGCCCTCTTTTTGGTGTTTGTTCCGCTCTTTCCGTCATCCGCATAGATGCCGGCATTTTTCCAGTTTTCATTTTCGGATATCTTGCTGGTATAATACTCCACCTGTGCCTCATAGCTGCTGTCCTGCTCTTCCAGTTCCGTACTGACACGGCCGTAGGCAGCGACCTTCATTTTCTTCTCTGACAGTTTCACATTCCGGTCATACTGCACCTTGGCAGGTATCATGCTGATCTTTTTTGCTGTTTCTGCCATCTGCTCTCCCTCCTAATCCTTGTATCCGGCTGTGACACGGCTCCCATTGATAAGCTCTACTTCTGCCATGTTTCCACCATGCACCCAGATGCGTGCGATTATTTTTCTATATAAATTTTCATCAAATGTTTCCAGTTCCTTTTTTCCTGCAAGGATGTTTTTGATCTCCTCTGTCCGGAACTCCCCATCCCTGACCTCCAGCGTCCGGTATCGTTCCTCTGCCCTTTCATAGAGCAGTTTCATCAGGTCTGTCTCTGTGCGTTCCTGCTCTTCTTTCATGTGCTGCAGGTTCCGCTCCAGAACCCGGTACTGAGGGCTGAGCTTTTCCTCCTGCCTTTGTACCCGGAGCAGGCCTTTGTTTCGTATCACTGCATTGATGGCTTCCACACACACCTGCTTTGCCTGCCCGTCTGTAATAAAACTGTTCCTGCAGTTTTTTGCTCTGCCAGTCACATAGTTCCTGCACTTCCACTTGGCAGTGCCGCCACGCTCTTTTTTGTGGTTCGGCTGGATATGGCTGCATACTGCCCCACATTCTGCACACCAGATGACACCTCCGAAGAGGATTCTCTCATCCCTGCCGGGTCTGTGGTCTGCCCTTCCAAGCTCTGCCCTCACCTTTTCCCGTCTGCGCTGGACTCTCTCAAACAGTTCTTCTCCTATGAGCTGCGGATAGTATTCTGTGCCAAGGTAGCTTGGGTTTTCCAGTATCCTGCCGATGGATGCATGGGTCCAGGACACTTTCCCTTTTGCATTGCATATGTTTCTCCCTTTCAGGTTCTGGGCAATCCTGCCTGCCGCCACCCCGCTGTCATAGTCTGTAAATATCTGTTCCACAATTTTTCTCTGCTCTTCGCAGATGGTGATTTTTCCATCCACAACTTTATAGCCGATTGGCATGTGCCACTGCATCCTGTCTGCCTCCCCTCTCTGTCAATTTCAGTCCGTTGTGCAGGCAGAAGGTGATGTCGTGTTCTTTGGAGACCACGATCTTCTCCGCTGTCATTTTAAACAGTTGCTCGTCAAACTCCTCCCTTAATCCGTCCTGTTCTGCGATCAGTTGGATAAGCTGTTCGGTCCGCACGATTTCTTTTGTCCTTCTCAGCTTTCTGGTCAAAAGTGTCTTTTTTCTCCTGCATTCCGTCAGTTGCCAGCCAAGTTTATTACTGCTCTCCATAAAAAGAGCAGAGTCCATATATCCTTTCCTCATGACTTGGTTTAGGATTTGGCTCTGCCCGCTTATATCTTTGATTTCCTTATCCAGTTGTCTGATTTCCTCACTGTCCTGCCTTGCTGCCACAAGTTCCGTCAGCTCTTTTAACAGCGGCTCTAATATCGTTCCCTGATTGGTGTACAGCTTGTTCCACATGTCTGTAAAAGCCCGGTGCAGTACATCCTCCCGGATGGCTTTCATGCAGCAGCTCTCTTTATCCTCCACATGTCCGCTGCACGTCCAGATGATTTTTTCATAGGGTTTCCCGATATATATTTTCTGCCGCCGGAAGGTTCTTCCGCACTCCCCGCAGATGATTCTGCCGGAAAACAGGTATCTTTTGGTGTAGTCACTCTTGTTCATGTGCAGTACGTCCACCCGGTATGCCATCAGGTTGCGTACCGCTTCTGCCTCCTCATGTGTGACGATTGGCAGATGGCTGTCTTTGATGAGATACTGGTTTCTCTGTCCGTTGTTTACCCTGCGGACAAATGGGAACCTTGTTTCTGTATATGTCCTCTGCTGAAGCATATCGCCCTCATAAATCGGATTTTTCAGAATGTCCTGTATCACCCCGTCCTGCCATTTTTCTGCACCCCGGATTGTCGGAATGCCTTTATGGTTCAGTGCCTTTGCTATCACATACACTCCCATGCCGTTTAGGTAGGATTCATAAATCCACCTTACAGTTTCTGCCTCGGATTCTATGATGACTAAATTTCCATCCTCATCTTTTCCATAGCCATACGCTGGTGTGGATATGATATAGGTTCCATCCTGAAAGCGTTTCTGTATCGCCCATCGGTTGTTGCTTGAGATGTTTTCTGATTCCCCCTGCGCCACCGATGCCAGGATGGTAATGAACAGCTCGCTTTTTTCTGACAGCGTGTTGATGTTCTCTTTTTCAAAGTAGATTCCAACGCCAATCTCCTTCAGCTTTCGGATGGTCTGGATGCACTCCACCGTATTTCTTGCAAATCTTGTGATGGATTTCGTAAGGATCAGGTCGATGTTCCCATCCTCACAGTCTGCGATCATCATCTGGAACTCATCCCTGTGCTTTACGTTTGTTCCGCTGATTCCTTCATCCGCATACACCCCTGCAAACTCCCACAGGGGGTTGCTCTCGATCTTTTCCGTATAGTACTCGACCTGTGCAGTATAGGAAGTTGCCTGTGCCTGACTGCCGGTACTGACTCTGGCATATCCGCACACTTTCAGCCTGCGTTCTTCCTGTGTATGTTTCTGCGCTTTTGCTGCCTTTATGACAGTCACTTTTTTTGCCATGCTTTTTTCTCCTTTCCCAGTATTTTCAAGGGTTTGCACTCCCTGTCAGCAACATACACTACCACATAGTCCTTTATATATCCAGTGTTATTACAGATATACTTTTGCTAATTCCGGGGAGAAAGTCTTGACATTCAAAACCCGGATTTTTTCCCATTCTTCCTCGGTTAACAGCTTATCTTCATGCATCCTTTTTAAGAGAAATTCGGCAATCTTATACCGCACCTCATTCGCTCCGCCTTCCATCATCTTTTCCCTTTTTCCTCCCGCAATTTAAGAACGTTAAATTCATTCTCCCAAGCCAAACACTTTTGCCCAGAAGAAACACCTTTACATCATCCCGATTTCAGCCATGGTTGCAGCCTCATCTTCTTCCCGGAAATACTGTTCCGATACATCCCTGCTGACTGAAAGCACCTCTCCTGCGTCCTTTTCTCCCATCTGGATTGGGATTAAGAACGGATGGATTTCCTTGCAGAATTCCTGATTCGGACAGCTATTGATAAAATAGCCGCAGGTATCTAATATCAGCCTGTCACACATATCTGTGATGACGATCTTTTCAGCCTCAAACATGTGGCTGCCGATATAATTTGCGATATTTTCTGCCGTGGTCGAGATATAGTCCTCTTTCCTCTCCCCTCCATCACTCGGATAAAGATAGGCATATCCTGCCCTCTCCGTTTCAAAAATCCTTAACATCATTTCGGTATCTTCTTTCTTCATCTCCTGTTTTCCTCCATTCCCCATTTTTCAGTTTTTCTTAACCCCACAAGAATACGGCGGAAGTTCCCCTCCGCCGCATGGTTTCTGTAATTAAGTCTTACTGCCATAATCCTTCACTTCATAAATAAAAAGTGTCTGTCCCTATTCGTCACTACTCCCCGGAACCGAAACGCCGCCAAAACAGAGAAGAAAAAATCCCAAAGCCGGCATTTCATGGGCAGTCAGTCCAGACTATCTTTGGTCCCTGCCACTCGGACAGGCAGACATCACAGGTATCTCACCTCCACCACTGCGTGCTGGCTAATCTCAAGGTGTATCATTATAGGCCATTCCCCTCTTCGCGCCTGTCCACCACAGACAGGCTGTACCCCGGCTTTCCCGCTCGGCTCCTTAGATGCGATCTTTTTCACAGCATGGCTGGCAGAAAGAACATCTGCCCGATTGCTGCAGGAGTGTCACTGCGCCCCGGTTACGGCTCATGAAACGGCTAACGTATCTGAACTGCTGGATATGGCTGGCAGGATATGGCGTGATTCCATCCTGCGCTCGGAGTCCTGTATTCCTCTCCGGCATTTTTCAATGTACGTTTTGTCTGCCTGTGTCGTATCCACACACGAGACATGAGAGGATTCCCAGAAGAGACCATCTGTCCAGAAAAAGTTCCTCTCATAAGGTACTCACAGAAAAACACGTTTTGAGGGGGTATTAATCAAAAAATTTTTTTATTTTCTTTACCGCACCGTTTATGCTCTCCCGGATGTTCTTCTCTCCAACCCCTTCTTTCGCTGCAATCTGCCGGTATGTCATGCCCTCAAAAAAATAAAAATGCAGCCGCTCTCTCTGCACCGGGGTGAGTGCATTGCTTTCTGCAGGGTTTCTATTTCCATCTGCCGGATGACCGTATCCTCTACCGATTCCCCGGTCAGCTCCACCAGATCTTCCGTTTCTCCTTCTGTATATCCGTCCTTGGTCGTATGTCTGATATCCCGCATTTCCTGTGCGTGGGCTTCTTTGCGGAACGTATCGGCAAGTGCCTCGTAGACTTCTCTGGTCACATAGGTGTATTCCAGCTCTCCAACTGCATCTTTATAAAAATCCTTTACTCTGATCCTGATCCATTCTGACATTCAAATGTCCTCCATTTCGTAATTTTTTTGAAATGAAGGACATCTGGAGGACCTCTGGGTTTTACTTCACTGGAAAAAGACAATAAAAAAAGGTGCTGTTCCCATGCAAAATAAAGCATGCAAAACTGCACCCGGATGTTATCCTTATGAACTTTTCCCTTTCTGCCGCCCCCTGCAATCCGGTGCGGCATGAATTCCCCAAAACATGCCACGCCTTTCTTCTCCTAAGCCTTTTTGCGGTACTATACTTGGAAAGAAAGTGCGTTTCAATATAAGTGTAATAAGTCTTACGGTACCTGTAATAAGTTACCGTCTTGGATTGTCATCCCTCCTGTTTTCCAGAAAAAAAGTCCCTTCCGTTTGTTCGGAAAGGACTATCCATTTTCGGTATGCGACTGTATCCATAGCTGTGCTTTTCCTACGATCATGAACAGTGCCGTGATGCAGATGCCCGTATAAACAGCGTAAGCATACGGTATCTGGCCTGCATACCACAAAATGCCAAGCACAGCCAGTTCCAAGACTGCGATCAGCCTTGCTTTTCTGCCAAAATGCTTTTGTTCCTCTTTATCCAGTTTCCGGTTCTTGCTGTGCATGGGGCTGAGTAAAAAAATGATCCCTGCGGACACCAGCAATACTGCCAGCAGCCTTGCCAGCGATGTCTTGTAAAACACAGCCTGTGTATAAACCGGAACCAGCAGCACCAGATTGGAACCAAGGTAACAGAAAATCCTGCTGTCTGAGTGATATCCACCGGTATAGCTGCGAAGAACCATAAAAGAAAGGGTAAACACTGCCACAACCGCCAGTTGCTCTGTGAGCAGGCCGATGACCAGTGCCGTCACAACGTTTAGAAGCAGGATCATACCATTGCGTATTCCAAACTGGTATAATTCCTGCTCCTCCTCTTTTATGATTCCCCGCTCAACCATACGGTGGCTGAGCCATTTCGTCATCTTGTCCTGTCCCAGATACCACATGCAGGAACGGTTCGTTGCCATGGTTGTCACCATGAGTGCCAGTGCTGCCATCACACTCATGGATTTGCTGCTCAGTCGGTACATCCAGTTTCTTTTCTTCATTTTTAGTAAAACCCTCCTTTTTTTGATGTTTTCACTCTAACAGTTTCCATGTAAAAATCAATCTATCTGTAACAAGTTGCAGGTTTGCTGTAATAAGTTGCAGTCTCACTCCAGTTTTGCAACTCCGTTGAGCAGAAGGACTGCCTCAAAATGTTCCCCCTGATCCTTTAACATCAGCTCCCCACCGTATTTTTCTGCCACTTTCCGCACCGAACGGATTCCCCTGCCGTGTTTTATTTTATCTTTTTTGCTTGTCTGTTGACAGGAACTTGTCCCGGATGGCTTGCTGTTCTTAATGGATAAAAGCAGTCTGCCCTCCTGAAACTTTGATTCCACATGAACATACCGTTTTTCCTGTTCCACTGCCATCGCTGCCTCTATCGCATTATCCAAAAGATTCCCATACAGAACACCCATGTCCCCGATATCTACGGATACTCTCTGGGGGAGCAGCGTTGTAACCTGCATCGGTATCTCTTTCTCTTTTGCCTTTATGCTTTTTACTTTTAGTATGGCATTCACCACCGGATTTGCAGAATAGATGATTTCTTCTGCCAGCCGGATATCTCCCAATACTTCCTGCAGTCTGTCCTTGATCAGTTCCGCACTTCCCTGTTCTGCCGCTGCGAGCAGTCCCGTCAGCCTGTTCTTCATATCATGCCGGATGTCCTGTATCTGTTCCTGATAACGTTCCATGTCCTGATAGTATTCGTTCCGGTATAAGATTTCCCTCTGGATCATTTCCTCTTCGTACTGTTTTTCCTCCACTGTTGTGTACTTTTCAATCATCAGAAAGATGATATAGTTTGTGATGATAATGACAAAGATGATACACATGCACAGCACCACCATCTGTGCCGAGATTAATTCTTTTGCAACTTCTATCAGTAAAAAACAACTGATCAGGCTACATAAAGGTATCATTGTCAACATATATTGCGTTTCTTTTGGCATTGCTGATAGTCGAATGCTTTTTCCAGATTTCAGTCTGCAAAACACCTCCACAATTGTTGCTTTCAAAAATGCCATAAAAAACATGATAAAATAATATGAAACCGTAGTATCGTCCAACACCTTTTCCATGAATGCCTTATTAAACAAATATCCTAACGGTTCTGCAACTCCCATAATCCCCATATACAGCAGAACCGCAATCAACCTGCTTACAATCCCTGCCTCATACTGGCAGACATATACACAGAGAATTGCAACCATCGTCACAAAATTCAGCCAGCTTATCCCCATCTGGTTCACCGCACTTCCAATCAGCTCGCACACTATCAGCAGAAGAATCGAAAACTCCATGGAAGTTTTTCTGTTTCCGATGAACTCCTCTAAATACCTGCGGTAAATGCAGAGGTCAAAAAGATTTATGACAAGCCTCACCCCATATAATGCCATGTCACATTCCTCCCTGCACAAACGCTATGTGCTTTTCCGTCAGCTCCTTCCGGTACCCTCTTGTCACTCCCAGCTCTGTGCCGTCTGTAAGCATGACCATGCCGCTGGATACGGAATGAACATGTTTCAAATTAACGATAAAAGAGCCATGAACGGCGGCAAACATGCGCTCATCCAGTTTCTCCCATATTTCATTCAAATTCATGTTGGACTGATATTTCATTTTCTTTGTGTGGATAATCGCCTGACGCCCCCGCTTTTCCAGATACAGGATTTCGTCAAACTTCAGACTGTACCGCACCCTGCGGTAACTAAATGAAAAACTCTGATTGGTCAGATTCAGATAGGTTCCTGCCTTCTCAAACAGCACACGGAGCCTTTCTTCTGAGATTGGTTTTGGAATAAAATCAAATGTGACAACTTCAAATACACTTGGCATGTATTTGGTATAGCTGGTAAGAAACACCAGCAATGCTTTGGAATCTGTCTCACGGATCTGTTTTGCCACCGCAAGTCCGTCCATTCCAGGCATCTCAATATCAAGAATGTACATATCCGGCTTTTGCTCCGCATCTGCACATTCCCTCAATAATTCTTCCGGTCTGGTATAAAACACATACTCCACCGCATAGTCGATCATACGCAGTGTATAGCGTCTGATCCTTTCAATGTCCTGCTGATTATCATCGCAGATTGCTACCCTCATAAATCGTCTCCTTCTCAAAATATATTGATCAAATATACATCCCGGAGACTGTGCTGCTTTAACGGTCTGTCATCAGCTTTCTCATATACGCAAGCATACGGTCTATAAATGCATCCCGTTCCTCCCTGCTACAGTTTGCAAGGAACAGTTCAATATCAACCTTATGATTTGTATCCCCCGTAACCAGATAAGTCGGCTCAATCCTGTACTTCTCATACAAGATCAGCATTTTCTCCGGCTGTAAACCATAGACACCACTTTCGATTTTGCGATAATGCTCTACCCCTACATCCAGCGTCTCTGCAAAAACTTCCTGCGTATATCCACTGTTTTCTCTGGCGGTTTGCAACCTTTTTCCAATCTGTATATTGATTTCCTTCTTCTCTGTTTTCATGGAATTCACCTCGCTTTTATGGTAATGATACCAACGAGAAATACCCGAAAACAGATTGCAATACAACACTTCAAAAGTCGTATTGCGACATATCCCCATAAACGAAAAGTGAGCAGCAGACACCAATCCGCTACTCGCCTTCTATCTTTCTTTATTCTAATTACATTTCCTGTTATTCCACCAGTTTCCCAAGCACCACATGATTATATTGGTAACTCACAATCCTTTAGCCAAAATCGCAGTTCCATAACAGTCACAGCAATTTTATATTTTACTTCGATTTCAACTTTTTCTGGCGGATTGGCTAAAAGCCTGTCAATATCCTGTTCCTCAACATCAGCCATTTTTGCTATCGTTAGCTTGGATATGCCATGATAGGAAACAAGGACTTCCAAAAAACCGCTTAGTTGCCTATCCTTATCTTCAATCGCTCCAAAATACAGAAATCCTGCTTTACTAAGTATTTTAAGACGCAATGCAGGATCATCTGGCAAACATTCCACATTTCCTTTTGCTGCTCCATCTACTGTTTCTTCAGTTATTTCTAAATATTTTGAAAGAGTATTTTTATTAAAACGATACTCCTCATTTAAAGAAGTCAACATTTCTGAAATATTTTTTGTTTTTATCATATTTGTGCCCTAACACATTGTTTCTTTACTCTATCAACAATTTATCCAGCAACATCTGCCTATTGTTAATAAACATTTCTGTCACTTGATAACTCTCTGTTTCTTCATATTCACATAAATGTATGCTTCCATTATCAAAACAATAGATATCTGCATCTGGTATACCTAACAGAATAGGCGAATGTGTAACTATAAAAAATTGTGCTCCCTCTTTTGCACATCTATATATTTGTATTAACAATGTAAGCTGTCTCTGAGGTGATAATGCAGCTTCCGGTTCATCAAAAAGATACAGACCATTTGGCTGCAAATTGTTCTGCGCTAACGCGAGAAAACTCTCTCCATGTGACTTTTCATGATATTTAGCAGAAGGATGCGCAAAATCTGCATATTCTTCTTCCTGCGTTGCAACATTATAAAAACTTTCGGCTCTAAGAAAATATCCCCATTTTTCCTTCCGATAGCCTTTTGAAATTCTTATCGCATCACATAATTCTGAATGTGTATCATGCGTAGAAAAAACATAATTCTTTGTTCCACCCTCAGGATTAAAACCATGTGCTACGGCAAGTGCCTCCAATAAAGT
>OHKF01000890.1_pt1 | contig 14419 bp, 20 predicted proteins | sample 1568781 | NCBI WGS metagenome assembly OHKF01 (sample SAMEA3879580, study PRJEB24766) | human gut metagenome | biome: human-associated habitat; feature: feces | place: USA | collected 1985/1987
TCTATCGTGCGCTCATATTTATCTTCATTCATTTTCTACATCTCCCTTTGATTGACCATCATCTGACGTAAATTCCAAGATGTCATCAACTTGGCAGTCTAACACTGAACATATTTTTTCAATCGAGTCTAATGCGATATACTGATTTCTTTTCATGCGGGTGAAAATATTAGCACTAACACCTGCTTTTGAGATAAGTTCAGCATTTGAGATATTTCGGTCGATCATCAGGTGAAATAATCGTTTATATGTTACTGCCACCACATACCACCCCCTTTTGTTATTCATTATTGTGAAATTATATCACAAAAAAGTGATTTTTTCAATTTTTCGTTAACAACAGTTAGGATATTGACATATCCAACATAACCTGTCATTCAAATTTGGCAATTGTTACAATTTATGTACGAAGATGCTAAGCAAAGCCTTAACATCTTCGACAAGAGCAATCAGATACAAATTTTCATGGCTGAATTTAATTGATACTGTTGACCCCCGGTATCGCCGCTTTTCTTCCGGCAACACACCTCCGGATGCCGCATAGCAAGGTCGGCAAGTTGTTTCTGCAAGTCAGGATTCAGCGTAAACACGCTGCTTGTTCCGTCCTCGCTGGCGTAGATCATGGTTTCCAGCTTAAACATCGTCAATCAGTTCTTCCTCCTCGGATTCGTCAAAGATGGTCGGGCCCCAGTCCTCGTCCTCCTCGATGTCCTGCATCAGGAGCAGCATGTTGGTGTAGCACTCCATCTCAGCACGGACAAAGTAGAACATCTGGTCGTACCAGTCTGCCAGCGTTTCGTCCTCCAGCTTCCGGCAGAAGTCATACACCATCTTGTTCTGATTGGGGTCAACCGTCAGCCCGGCAACTCCGTACAGCCGCTTGCGGGTCAGTTCCAGATCGGCGCAGCCATAGGTGTAGAGCAGCTTCTTTTCTTCAAACGTCAGTTTCATAGGCTTGTTCCTCCGTATTAAAAAAGGGCCTGCCCTGTGCAGACCCGATGTAGCAAAAAGACCGCCGTGCATTGTGCAGGGCGGTCTTGAACTCAGGATTGGAGAAAATCCCGGAGTTCATCAGCGAAAAAGGAGATTTTGGCGATGGCAGCTATCGCTATATAAGGCAGGACGAAAACCACAAATGCGGTAATCAGCATTTTCAGGACTTCGCCGCCGTCTGCCAGCTTCATGACCCAGCTTGCAAGCGCCACGAAAAAGAACAGTCCCGCCAGCAGATTCGTCAGGATCGTGGAGAAGGTCGTGAGGAAGATGCCCACCCACTGCGCCAGAATCAGCAGCAGAAGCAGCGGAAAAAGGGCAAGTTTCAGCATCCATTTCAGCACAGCCATCGTGGACACCTCCTTATACAAAAATCAGCTCAGACTTGATGATTTCCTCGGCACAGTTGCGGATGCTGTTCATTCGGCGCACCCATTCCAGTTGATCGGCGGCTTTCAGTGCTTCGGTTACGCCCTCAGCTTCCTGCATCTGCCGGACGGTCAATGCAAGCTGTTCCTCGGCTTGCTTGTCCAGCTTGGCAAAGTAGCTACCCAGCTCACCGGACAGGAGCGGTTGATTGTACCGGATGGGATGCTGTTCCTTCAGGTACATCTTATGTAGGCGACCACACCGCTCGGTGGGGTGCTGCTCTGCCGGGGCTGCCACGGTCAGGTTCGGCAGATAGTAGCCGTTGACCATAGTGTAATCCAGACCGTTATTGCTGTCGCGGAGCGTGTTCTTTAAGGTAGTCATGCTGCATTGTCCTCCTTTGGTTTCGGCGTTGGGGTTGCTTCTGGGTCTGGTTTTAGATTTCCTTTTTTCTTGTGATAGAATTCCAAGGTTTTCTTGTTGTGGTTGATTCTTCTGCACTCATCGGAACAAAATTCCTGCTGGCTGTGTGTAGGCCAGTAGGAGTGACCGCACACGGCACAGGTGCGCTGCCGGTAGTAGTGATTTCCTTTCTCGGCTTCTCTATCCGCTTTCTTTTGCTCCAGTCTTGCCTGATTCCAGCATTCCCTTGAGCAGAAAAGCTGTCGGTTGCTCGTAGGTGTAAACACCTTCCCGCAGTGCGGACACGTTTTGGTTTTAATGATTTCGCCACCGTTTTTAGCGATTATCTTTGCCTTTCGCTTTTCTCGATAGGCTTTTTCACGTTTGCGCTGCTTTTCCAGGCGCTGCCGTTCTTCCTGCTCCTTCTGCGCTTTCAGTTCGGCAAGTTCTTCCTCGGTATAAGCAATATCGACTTGGCCGACATAGTTGAAATAAATGTCAACCTTTTGTGTGCGGGCATTGCCTGCACCCTCGGCTTCATAAACAACGATTTTATCGACAAGTTCGTTAAACATTGAATCGGAGATTTCTGTTGGATTTTTGCACTTGCGAATCAGCGAAATGAAATGGCGAATATCAGCAGAACTTGATTTATCTTCGGCAATTTCGGATTTCATCGTTTCCATCTGCGATTCCAATTCTGCTTGCTCGCTATCATACTGTGCCATCAGCTGCTTGTACTGTCGTTCGGGCAATAGTCCAGACATAAGATTTTCGTACAGACTACGAATAAGGGCAGAAAGCTCATCATAGCGTTTTTGACAACGTTTCAATTCCGATTGGTTCTGCTTCGGCTTTTCTTCACGTTTCTCTTTCCAAAGTGATTGCAGTTCCAAAGCGAAGGTTTCTTCATCTTTTAGAACAAATCTCGAAAAGCGTTTGACCGATGCCAATATCAGGGCTTCAACATTATCGGCACTGATTGAATGGGCAGTACAGCCATTCACCCGACTTGCATATCCACCACAACGATAAGAATATTGAGTAGACCCATCCTTTTTACTGTAGTGTGTTTGCAAGGTCAATCTTCTGCCGCAGTCGGCACAATACAGATACCCGCTTAAACGGTTGGTGTGCGTTCCCCAAGCAGAAGCACGATTCACTCGGCATCTGCGTTTCTGAACACTATCCCAAAGTTCTTGCGATATAATCGGTTCATGCGTGTTCTGGAAAACGTACTGTTCATCTTCATCTGTTTCTTTTCTCTTGTGAAGTTTGAAATTTGTGCTTACAGATTTTCGTAAAACAGTGTGTCCCAGATATTCCTGCCGACCTAAAATTGTTCTTACGGAGGAGGTGCCCCACAGGTACGGATTGGAGAACTTTGTCCCATTGTACTGCTCCGGGTGATATTTCTTTGCGTATGCAGCAGGAATCAGGACTTTTTCCTCTGTCAACAGTTCTGCGATTGTCCGTGGGCTTTTTCCTTCGTTCGCAAGAAGAAAAATGCGCTTTACGACTTCGGATGCCACCGGATCAACAACAAGTGTCTGCTTGTCGTTCGGCAAACGGTTATATCCATACGGAATAGAGCCGCTGCAACGTTTTCCATCTTTCATCCGGGCATCGAACACAGCCTTGATTTTATTACTCGTGTCTTTGGCATACCATTCGTTCATAATATTCAAAAACGGAGCAAAATCATTGTCTGAAGCATTGTTGCTGTCGATGCTGTTGTTGATTGCAAGGAATCGGACGTTTTTCTGTGGGAACAGAACTTCCGTATAAAAACCGACTTGCAGATAATTTCGTCCTAAGCGGCTCATATCCTTCACAATAAGCGTTTCGACATTTCCTGCTTCTACCTCTTTTATTAGAGATTGAAAGCCGGGACGATTGAAATTCACACCTGAAAAGCCATCATCTGTAAAATGGCGGATGTTCTTGAAGCCGTTCTTTTGGGCGTAATCTTCCAGATATTTCTTTTGGTTGGTGATGGAATTCGATTCACCAGCAAGATCATCATCTCTTGACAAACGCTCATAGAGTGCGGTAATTTTGGGTTCTTTAGGCATTTGTTCTACCTCCTTTCTTATGGAATCTTTCAATTTAGGACAATCAAGTTTATCGTCCTATTAAAGTATAGCCCTCCGGGGCGAGCTCAATGGCCGTGGTCGTCTCGCCGAAGGTGGATGCCCAGCAGTCGAAATTGAAAAACGTACATATTTAAAAGCATGTTGTGCTACCAAAAGTAACGGGCAAGGATGAGATATTTTTCAGTTTTGCTTGGCATTTTGTCTTTTTTTCAGATTTCATCGTATAAAAAAGCGGACAACCGTTTTGGGGTTGTCCGCAGAAGGATGTATTGTTTTCGTCACTCGATAAATGGGAATTTAACGAACCAACCTCTTTACTCTTTCAACATAATCATCTGCATGATTTATGCTAATATCTCCGTGATAATATCCTTGTAATACTTCAAGTTCACTATTTGGTATTAAATGAACAATTTTAGTTGCTGATTTTTTCATAATAGGTCTTTCTTTACTTCCAACTAATACGAGGGTCTTTGCTTTAGTATGCGATAAAGTGTTTTTTACTTCATAATTAGAATTTGACTTCATAAAAGCAATTAAATTATCTTTTGTAATTTTACAAGTATCTTCATAATATAGAGCAAACAAGCTTTTTTTAAGTTTCAAACTTTTAAATTGTAGTTTTGAAAACCACTTTTTACTTATCAAACCATATGATAAATTAAATATTGGCTCTATCATTTTATAGGTAAAGTCCATTGGCATTACCAAAGCACTTTCAATAATAGCACATTCACATATATTAGGATTTTTAGATAATATTTCTAATAAAATTTGTCCACCTAATGATAACCCTCCAATTAGTTTTACTTTTCCATTATAATTTTTATTTATAAAATTTATTATTTCTAGAGCATTGCTTTCAATAGAAGTAAAATTTGTATCACTTCCTGAATGTCCATCTAATATAGGAATAACTATGTGAAATTCATTTTCAAGCAAGGATATTTCATCTATATAATTCCACCAAGAAAGACCTCCACCGTGTAATAAAATTATAATATCATTATTCTTTGATCCATATTCTTTATATTCCATCTTACACCTCTAAATTCCGAGTTATCCCCCTCAATATACCACGCTTTTCCCTCGCAGAAAAGCTGCTGCGCACAAAAGGCTTCTCCGGCAACTATCCGCGCCCCGGCTCATACAATCTAACAACTATGTACCGGGAGGGATATCGTGTGCTGCTGACCTTACTACAATTTTTCGCCACAAAATTTCTGTTTCTGGCGCTCCATCTGGAAAGCGGCTGCTTTCCGCGTCCGCTCACAGCCCGGGAGGAGGCCACCGCTTTCAGCGCCCTGCACGCCGGAGATGCCGCCGCCCGGGAAAAGCTGATCCGCCACAATCTGCGGCTGGTGGCGCACATCGTAAAAAAATATTACGCCCTGCCGGGTGATCAAGAGGATCTTGTTTCCATCGGCACCATCGGGCTGATGAAAGCGGTAGATACCTTTGATGCCACACGCAAGGCGCGGTTTTCCACTTATGCCAGCCGCTGCATTGAAAATGCTATCCTCTCCCCAGCGCACTTTGGGATGGAAAAGAGAATCCATCTCTTTCACGCAATGACGCATCTACGTCAAAATGGATTTTTTGGAGCCGAGAGAGTGGTTCCTTTTTTCTGCTTCAGAGGGTGTCATGTGAGGGTTGTGGTCTAACCCCTCTATACATCTTGCAGGTAAGTTTGGCAGAACCCCGCACCACCGTAGAGGCGCAGGCGTTCTACCGTATGTACCACTCTTACGCCGACATCCCGAACCCATGGGACCGTCTGCGTTGGTGCCGCTATGGTCTTGACCTGCTGCAAAAAGAGGTTGCTGCCATGGTGGGCATGGAGGAATGGCTCTATCAGGATCTGGAAAGCGGCAATTTCCGCCGGAGCTTCTCCCCGGAGATTGCGGACAAGCTCGCCGCCCTTTACGGCATCCCGGTGGAGGACATTCTGGACGACTACACCCTGTTTCTGCACCGGGGCGGCGGAGACTTCCTCCGCAGATACCGGGAGGCAAAAGGCTGGAGCCGTCAGCAGCTTGCCGGCCATGCAAAGGTCAGCAGGACAAGCATCCGCTGCTGGGAAAGTGGACAAAAGACCATCAGTCAGAAGTGCTTTTGCCATCTGGTGGAAAACCTTAGTTCCGATTTTCCATCTATGCTTCGCATGTGAGGTATGGTAATTTTTCTCCGGTCAAACGAAAAAGCTCGTCTGCAAGCCACGATATGTGGCAGCGCAGACGGGCTTTCGTTATGGAATCATTCTGTTTCAATTATTCTGATATTCGCTCTGCCTTACATGGCGTTCCGTAAAACATGCAGTCGTTCTTCAAACGTTGCTTTCCATGCCGGATGCTCGGAGAATACGGTGTGCTCCACCTGACGGACTTGGTTCAGTCCGATGTTCCGCACCGCTTCCACTGCAGCATCTTTTTGGCTCAGATGGCGTTTTCCCACGGTCAGACAGTTTGCGCCTTCTGGCGTGTCGTACTGCTGAAACGCCCGGTTGAAGTCCATCAGGTCATGCAGACGGATGGGCTGATTGGTTTCGTTGTCTACCAGCAGACCCCAATTTTCCCAATGACGGTCAGTATTGCCCACCAGATAATCCAGAATGTTCATCATATAGTAGCCGGGAGCATCCAACTCTAAGATCTTATCCAGCGTGTTCCAATCATGGTTCGTGCAGTAGACGTCATAGGCTGCATAGGTCACAAGACTGTATCGCTGAGATGTCATGATTTTGCTGATAGAAACCGGCTCATTTTCAAACATCCCCTGCTCATACAGTACCTGATGGCAGTCAAAGCACCGGCAGATTTTGCTTGCCAGCACTTCACGTTCCACCGCTTCCCTGCCACCATCCTTGTAAAGATAGAAGCCATCCTCTTTTCGCACCCACGCCTTGGGGTACAAGCCGCCCGTAGACAGGTCATTTGCCAGAAGATGGGCGTTTATCACCGTCATTTGGTGCCCCCGCAGCGCAATATCCACAAGCGCATTGCTTAAGGAGTGTGCAAAAAGGTTGATATCCTCGAATCGAATCTTCTCGTTTTCTTCTTTCACCCAGAACACATCCAGCAAAGACAGACAATGGTAGGATAATGCAATCTGTGCTCGTTCCCTGTCCGTAACACTCTGAGATGCACCGATACTGTTCAGGATTTCCTTGGCGTAGGTGCGATCCAACGTCAACATCCGGGAGGCGCACCAATAGTAAAAGTTCGTTACATTATTGATGCGCTCGTCAAAATCATCCGATTCCACCAGAACCAGATCACAGGGCATGAAATCCTCGAGGCAGATCTTGCATTCCCCTGTCGTGCTGAGTTGTGCCACACAGCTTTCCCGGTGCATGATCTCGTAAAACATGGTTTTCATCCCTCCCTGCGTTCTGTGTCTTGCTCTGTATTTATATTACCTTCTTTTTTCACGGGACGCAAGAGCTTTTACTTTTCAAAAAGCTTTTTCTGCTGCTCCATCAGGACGGTTTCGATACGCTCTTTCAGCAAAAAGTGGAACTGTTTTGGGTAATATGCAGCGTCAAATAATTTCCAGCCATTTGTGATCCTCCGCCATTCTTCCCTGCGTCTTTTCAACAAGCAGAACCGGGTCATATTCCGGAACGCCAACAGCATCCAGATAGTAATCCAAGCCCTTTCGTGTTTTCGGAATGCATCGGTCTGCCAGAAAGGCCAGGAAGTCTTCCCATGAGGGCGTTTCGTTCACACCAAACGCAGTATCCAGTATTTCGTCAACTTTGTTTTCGATGCAGATCTGCTCCGCTGTAAAATCTGCCAAAATCACGGTACACAACGTATCTCCGTCATAATACCGATATTCTTTCAGCTGATGTCCTTTCTGTTCTGCATTTCTGCGAAACAGTTCCGGGTCTGTGGATGCAAGTGGCTGGATGGTGATTTTTTCACCGTCAAAAGAGAGTTCTACCCGGTCCTCTTTTGAAAGTCCCATCGCATGAAGCCACACTGCCGGGAGATTGACCGAATACTTTTCTGCATTCTTTCCTGCTGTTCCCCCGGCTTTTCTTCTCATAATTTTCACGCTGCGACGATTCATGCACTTCACCTTCCCTTATAAAAAGAATACCATATTGGCCGCCAACAATCAATGATTTTATTTTGTCAGCAAAATTTCAAAAACTTATGTAACACAAAAAGCCCCACGCTCAACACTGCCTCTGAATCTGACCGTCTCTGGTCAGAGCAGAAAAGCATATGTTGAGCGTGGGGCTTTGTTTATCGGCTCGGCTGCCAGCCGGGCTTTTGGTGTTCTTTGGGTTTGTAAGTTCCTTTGGTAGTATCGATCACCGCCTGCAGCAATTCGAGCTTCTGCCATGTGGGGCAGTTCAGACGGTCGATTTTCTCGATCACATAGTTGGCGTGGGCGGTTGCGACACGCTTGCCCAACTCTTCCCAGCCTTCCTCGGTTTTGGGGTAATGTACCACCACTTCAATGGGGGCACTCTTTCGCATGGCTCACTCACCTCCGGTTACATCGCTATCACCTCATTTTTACGGGTTACTGGTTGTCCGCTATTCGCTGCGGTTTCCGCTCAGAACATTCAGAGCCAGACTGACCAGCAAAGCCATATCAATGCGGAGCATTTCAGCCTTGCTGGCATAGCCCATAAAGCGTTCGATGCGGGATTTATCGATCGTGAAGATCTGCTCCAGAAGAATCATGGACGGTTCTTCAAAGGCCGGGTTGGAATCCACCAGCACATGGGTGGGCTGGTTTTTCTTCTTTTCCGTCCGGGTGGTAACAGTTGCAACGATCAATGTAGGCGAATGACGGTTTCCAATGTTGTTCTGCAGAACTACCACAGGGCGTTTCCCGCCCTGTTCCGAGCCGATATGCGGCTCCATGTCTGCATAGTAGATGTCCCCTCTGAGATATCTCCAATTGTTCGGTAACATAAAAATGCAGAACACGCTGATATTCAGCGCACGGGATCAGCAGCGCACTGTTCACCATCTGATAGGCAAACTTGCATTCAGGCAAAGCACTGAGGTTTAAATTTGAATTCATCATAATTTCTCCTCCTTTACGGTTTTCAGGTAAGACATCATTCGGTCCATTAGTTCAGAAAGTTTCTTTTGGCAGACTTTATCGATCAGAACCTCCGGGTGTTCTTGAAAGACAACATTCCATCGAAAAATAAAATCTTCCGTTGCTCCCTGCAGTTCGCACAGCATGATGGAGCCGGTTGCTGCTGCTTTATCCTTGTAACGGGCATCCACCGAGGCTTTCAGTCGGGCCTTGTCTTCATCGGACAAGTGCCGTTTATGACCCTGTATGCTCTGAAGAAAACTTGGTGGCGCATTGCTGGTCGGCTCGATTTCCTCTTCCGGCGGGGACTCGGTGATCGGTTCCTGTACCGACGTTTCCGGCTGTTCTGCCTGCGACGTCGTGTTGTTTTCCGTTGCCGTTGGCTTTTTCTTCTGCGGTGCAGACTTTGGCTTCGGTGGTGGCTTGCTCGGCTTCAGACGTTCGAGGACCGTATCATCACGGTCACTCTTTTTCTTCTTGAGTTCCTCAAGAATTGCCGGGCGTTCTTCCTTTGGAATTGAAGCAAGCGCTACGATTTGTTCATCCGTCGCCTTGATATGCCCGGTCAGGATCTCTTCCTGCGCACCGGGCACCGCTTCTTCTGCAGCATCAATGCCTCGTGAATACTTTTCAGCACGTCGTACCGTCGCAGACCCAACACCATGTTCTACGGCGATTCGTTCGCAAGTGCGTTTTTCTGAATCGATGTGATCATTTTGATCACATCGATTTACTTTATTGCAATTTCCGGGCTGCCCGCCCACTGCCAGTTTGGTCGATTCATATTCCTTGCCCAGAAGAAACTTCTTTCGTTCCGGGCTGAGATTTCTGCGGCCAAGCTGATTTTTGCAGATCCATGCAAGCGCTTCGTACTTGTTCGCAAGCTGGATTTCTTCCACTTCAAACTTGATAAAACCGTGCTTTTTCAGGATGCGATAGCGGGTGTGCCCATCCAGAATGTAGCCATTCCATGTGATGATGGGATTCAGAAGACGACCCTCGGCAATGATGTTCTGCTCAAGCTGCTGTTCTTCCTCAAACTGCAGCGGCGGAATTTTGCTTTGGAACTCCGGGTCAATTTTAAGCTGGCTCAGTTTCACGTCGGTTCTCCTTTCCGGTCATTTTCGATTTACGGACAATGGGCTGAACGTAGTAGTCAAACCCATATCGTGTCTGGCAATACGTGCAGACATCCTTGACGAGCTGCCTGGGGTCGGCTCTGCGAAGCCGGACGCCCTTTGCGTCCAAAAATGCCCCTCGGCAGACGGCGCACAAAGTTGTCAGGGTGGATTCATCCACCTTTTTTGTGGTCTTGCGATTCATTTGCGTACTCCTTTTCGCTGATATATAAAAACGCCGTCCGTGGTTACCCTCGAACGGCGTTTGGAAAAGGTTTTGTATGGTTTCTCTTAATTTGCCCCCGGCACCCCTGAGAAAGGGAAACAATCAGGCGTTGGATTTGCACCACTCCATTGGCCTCTCGGCCACCCCGTCTTCTTTATAACCGGGCCGCGAATTACGGAAGTATCATTATCTGGAAGTACCTGAAGCTGCATATTCAATTTTCAAGGTCCGCCCGGCTGCGGCTCCCGCTCCCTTTCGGAGGTGGGCCGCTGCCGTGACAATAGTGTATCGTACTTTCGAGCAAAAGTTTATGGACTCGTAGTCCAAGTCACCCACCCTCTTAGTCCATATATTGTATACAACAGCCCCAAAAAGCAAAAAAATCCCGCCTGAAAAGCAAAACCTTCGCTTTGCCCTCAGACGGGATGTCTTTCTATAAAATTTCAAAAAGGGATTGACTTGAAATTAACTTCAAAGGTTATTCATTTTCATTTTTCTCACTATATTTATTCGTGACGCGGGCACCTGATCAAATCATACAGCTTGCCATATGTGCCAAGATCATGCGTTCCGGCAAGTTCCATACCCAGATGCACATATTTGTCGCACTTAGATTTTGCATCCGTTTCCAGAATCACCGGCACACCCAGCCGGTCGCCCTCGGCAAAGGCAAGGTCCAGCACCTTGCGCATATAGCCCTGCCCCTGATACTGCTCCCGCACACAGACAAGTCCAACGAAGATGTAGGGTTTCTTTTCCTTGTCCATGCGGTCTTGCAGGGAAGCACCGCCTCGCTTGATGGCGATACCAAATTGCAGAAGACGCTTCAGGGTGGAGTTGTGCAGCATTCCGCAGGCGATGGGCCACATGGTCTTGAGCCCCATCTTCTCCTTTGGCAGCTTGTAGGCGATATAGCCCTCTCCCCGCTCGCTGGTAGTGTGCAGAAAGTCGCCCCGCAGCACCCCGCGCACATAAGCGCAGATATAGTTTGCCGTGGCTTCCTTCCCGGAAAAGGCAGCGGACATTCCTGTTTCCTCTTCATAGTCATAATAGCCGAAGGCATGGCCGATATCACGGATGGATTTCTCGTCTAATGTTGTAACTTTCATTGTATTTCACTTTCCTGATTCTGCTGCGCATCTGCCACTGTCTCGCCGTCTGCCAGAAAGTGCTCCATCTCCGACGCAAGCAGTGCCGGATGATTGATGATCTCACCATGACCAAAACCGGGGAAGCAGCGGACGATCAGACCCGGATATGCCGTCCGCAGCCGCTGGATGGCCTTTTTCATGTGCCCTTCTTTTTCTCCGTACCAACAGGCGACCTTTGCATCGGGCTGTACCAAAAAGTCCGTTCGATAAAGATAAAGTCCTGCTTCCCAAGTGGCCCGGACGGATTCCAGACTGATATGATCCGGGATACGGCGGAACATAGTCTGCATTCCCTGCTCCGTCTGCCCCATAAAGCGCAGCGCCCATGCAGGCATGTACTTTTCGTGTGCCGTTCGATATTGCTTTTGCGGCATGACCTTCAAAATCAGTCGATTCAGCACTCCGAAATCCAGATACTCCGGCCCGCTGAGGATCATCCGACCGATTTGAATGTTTGGGGAAGCCTTCAGAAAAACAGCCGGTCCGCAGCCCAGCGACTCTGCAAAAAGCAGATCCAACTGTCCGTCAAGCTCTTTTTCAATATAAGCGGCCAACTTGTCCGCCTGATTCTGGGCGGTCGTGTAGGTTGTTTTGCCTGTTCCGTCAAAGCCGTCGAAACTGACGGCATACACGCAGAATTTCTTTTCCAACAGCGGGATCAGATTCTCAAACTGCTGCCAGCACATAAGATTTCCGTGCAGCAGCATCATGGTCTTTCCCTCTATATTGCCGAATCGTTTGATTTCCATTTCAATATGCCGCCCACTATTATCTGACCTTCATGCAGAAATCGCAGCGGTCATTTCCACGCCCCAGCGTCATGCTTTTCTCCCAGATCAGCTTCGGATGCAGCCCGGTATAGCTGATGTCGTCGCTGTCGCAAAAGCAGCGGCACAGCTCCGGGCAGCCGTATTCTGCGCAGGTGTCGTGATAGGGACACTTCATCATATCCACACGCCAGACGCCGTTACCGGTCTGCAGTTCTTTTGGGACAAAGCCCGCCGCCGGGCCGAAAACGCTCCGGGTGGATTTGACAAAAACGCCGGGAACAAGGCGGTAAAGCCCCGGTATGTGCAGCAGGGCGGCAAGCTGTTTGTGGCTTGTTCTCGCCAAGCGCTCCACATAGCCGTGAACGGTTTGCAGTGCCTCCTCTTTCGGCATGACCCGCTGCAAGGTCTCGTAGGCCGCAATGCCCGGCAAGATCTGCCGCTTGAGGTGGTATTGCTTTTCCTTGCTTGCACCCGCATTTTCAGCCAGAAGCGCACTCAGGCGCATATCGAAAGCGGTGTTCAGTTCCTTTGCCTGCGCGGGAAAGCGCAGTGCCACAGTCTCCCGGAAATCACGGGAAAGATAGGTTTCCTTCCTCTTCATCGTCCGTTACCCTTTCTTTTTGTACCCGCAGTCGCAGTAGGGCCCGCCGGAGGCAAGGGTGTACTGCCGCACAAAGTTCGTCGCAGTGCCCGCTTCGCTCATGGTGTAGTCCAGATGGCACAAAGCAGGGGTCAGATCGTACAGACCCAGTTCCTTCATCAGCACACAGATGCCGCACTTGGTAAAGCGTCCCTCGTAGCCGCTGCCATCCGGGTATTCGTAAAACTCCATGTTCCACGAATAGGGGTTGCGGTCGGCGGCTTTCAAGGTGGCGGTCGCCTTCATGCCGGAAATATCTTTGGGGGTAAACTTGCTTTTTCCGCTCTTGCGGCAGAACCACTGCATGGGCTTTGTCATCATAGATTTTGCGTAGTAATCCGTCAGCCTGTCCACCTCTGGGCGTTGCGGCATGGAGAGGATGAACGCGCCGAGCATTGCGCAGTTGACGATGTTCATCTTGAAGCGGTCCGCTTTTTCAAACTCCGGCAGCCTGCGAATGATCTGCCGGTATTGCGGCTTTGCCTTTTTCGTGATGGCTCTTGCGGTGGCTGCATCATAGCCCAGCACAGCGGTCAGCTGCTTTTGAAAGGAGCCTGAAAACAGCACCCACATTCCCATAGGCATCCCGGCGTATTTCATTGCAGATACCTCCCGGCTTCCGTTTCCAGTGCCTGCCATACCGGGTAGGCTGCGCCATGTTCATCGAAAAATTTCTTAAGATCCCGGTTCAGCGCACTCATTTCGTCGATGGCGTTCATGGCATGGTCGGAGGCGCAGAGCTTGCCCAGCGAGGTGGCGCACATCAGCTTGAAAAAGCGCAGGCAGGTCTTGCGGTATTTCTCCCCTTCAAAGTCTGCATCCTCCTTGGGCAGAATGGTGTGCCCGGCATCTCGGATGGCGCGGTATCCCTCGATGTTTGCATCCAGCACACGGTTCAGGTACGCAGTATCTCCCCTGAGCTTTTTCAGGTCGCCGTCTGTCTTATAGCAGGCGAAGGCCGCAGGCATCACAAACGCGGCATGGCAGAGCAGATAGTCCTCCATGTTCGGCTCGTAAACAACCTTATATTTCGTGCCATAGAAGATGCGCCCGATCAACTGTTTATTGGAGGTTGCATCCGGCAGCTGTCCGATGGTGATCTTTTTCAGGTCGATGGAGACCACCCGGTCAGCCTCCCGATGCCCCGCAGAAAGCGCAAAGGCAAACAGGACGTTCTTTTCCGGCAGTGCCGCCGCCAGCGCCCTCGCCTGCACATTGTTCCCCACAAAAACGATGTTCTTCGTCCGGTTCGCCCGCAGCATGTCCAGAACGGAATCCAGCTGTGTATAGCGCAGGACCACAAAGATCACATCGTACATTGCATCCGGTGCAAGTTCAGTCACCACCGGAATGCGGCTGACCGAGGTGCGGAGCGAAAATTTGTCCTTGATCCGCAGGCCGTTCTGCTTGATCTCCGCAGCCCAGTTTCCCCGCGCAAGCAGAGTGACATCCTTTCCGGCGCGCAGCAGATTTCTTGCCAGATTGCACCCCAGAACGCCTGCACCATATACCAGAATTTTCATAGCTTGCCCCCAAATCCGATCTTCACGATCTGCATTTTCATCCCGTTGTCCCCGACCTTGGCGA
>OHKF01000893.1_pt1 | contig 14400 bp, 13 predicted proteins | sample 1568781 | NCBI WGS metagenome assembly OHKF01 (sample SAMEA3879580, study PRJEB24766) | human gut metagenome | biome: human-associated habitat; feature: feces | place: USA | collected 1985/1987
TATTATAGATTATATGACCTTAAAAAATCTGTCCAGTTAATTGTAACCTATCCATTCCATAGATTTTATGCCTCCTGTGCTCTCTATGTTTTGATTGCAAAAGCAACTTATTGTCCGTCCCTTCCCTCCAGCGTCATTACTGCTTTCATCAGTACTATGGACGAATCCGACTCCTCGATGGTCTTCGTTCATACTCACCATTGCATTGGTCGATATTCCCTACTGTCTCATGTACAGAACCATCCAGGTCTCCAAGGTATGTCAAATATAACGATATCAGGTATGCCATGCTCTAGGACTCCGGTGTGTTTTCATAGTCTCGCTTTAACGACTAATCCTTGTTGGTGACCCAAGGAGGTAGCAGACCACCCCACACAATTGATATTTCTAACGAAGCTCAATCACTTCACGCTTACGCATTACGGCGTTCCTGTTCCCTGCCCTACGCTTAAACACCATTGTTAGCCTTTGGCGTTCCAAGGACTCGGTACTGGCGACTTGCTAAGTCTTACCAGACTGGATTCCCACCAGTTATATATTTGGCACCGAACTGGCGCACACCTCCAGTATCCATATTATACGATAAAAAACAATGAAATCACAACAAGAGTACATGAAGAACGTAAGCACAATATATCTTTTTTCTCAATTCCTGCTCAATTTCCCCTCAATGCCTTTTTCCTCCGATTTTCGTATGCTTATCCCACAGCAAAACAGTACCACACCGGTACGACCTGCTGAATCAATCAATACGAAAACGGAGGTATTTTTTATGCGAGAACTCAGAAACACAAAAATCATTGCTGTAGATCATGGCTACGGCAATATGAAAACAGCAAACACCGTCACACCAACCGGAATCAAAGCCTATGAAACCGAACCAATCTTCACCGGGAATATTCTGGAATATAACGGCATTTACTACCGGATTGGCGAAGGACACAAAGAATTTATCCCGGATAAAGCTATGGACGAAGAATATTATCTTCTGACGCTAATGGCTATTGCAAGGGAACTGAATGTCTTTTCCATCCGTGAAGCAGATGTTCATCTGGCTGCCGGACTTCCTCTGACATGGATCAGAAATCAAAGAGAAGCTTTTCGTTCCTATCTGCTCCAGAATCCAGAAGTCCATTACCGTTTCAACGGCAAAGAATATCATCTCCACTTTGCGGGATGTAGCCTTTACCCACAGGGATATCCGGCTATTGTAAACCACCTTGGAAATTTCAAGGGAACTAATCTCCTTGCAGATATCGGAAACGGAACCATGAACATTCTGTATATTAACAATAAGAAAGCGCAAGAAAGCCGATGCTGGACAGAAAAACTTGGTGTAAACCAGTGCATGATTGCCGCAAAGAACGCTGTTCTGGACAAATTCGGAGTGAAAATTGAAGAATCCACAGTAGAACAGATTCTGCGGTTTGGAACAGCTGACATTTCAGCACCATATCTGGATTGTATCAGTTCTATTGCCAGACAGTATGTGGCAGAACTTTTTTCCACGCTCCGCAAATATGAATATAATCCTGACCTGATGCGCCTGTATGTGGTTGGTGGCGGTGGATGCCTGATCCGTAACTTCGGAACGTATGACAAATCACGAGTCACAATCATTGATGACATCTGCGCCACTGCCAAAGGTTACGAATCTCTGGCTTATATGAGCCTGAAAAGGAGGGGATAAACCATGCAGAACAATATCCGCAACACAAACCTGCGCTTTAATCTGGACAAAGAACAACAGCGGAGAGCCTGGGAATATTTACAGACGATGGACAGGCAGGATTTTAAATCTTACAGTCAGGTAATCTCTCTTGCACTGGTAGATTATTTTGACCGCTACTACCGCACACAGGCTGATCCTTATCTGGAAACAAGAGAACGGGAAGAACTTTTTGTGAAACAGATTGTAGATGCAGTGGAAAACAGTCTGAAACAGGAATTGCCACTTTTTCTTTCCGGACTGACTGCAGGCATGGCGCAAAGGGAGCCCCAAATCAGGGCGTCCTTTCCAACACCTGAAAATTCACAGCCGGATAATGATGTAGACTGGGATTTTCTTGGAGAATAACTGATTGGAGGTGAACACATGACGGACTTTCTGACAGCAGACACCAACCTGCCATCTTATATGATGTTTCCCCGTTTCCTTCTGGACATGGAAATAAACGAAACTGCCAAAATGCTTTATATTATCCTGCTCGACCGGGCAAGGCTTTCCCAGAAAAATGAGGGCTGGTCAGATACAGATGGTCATGTGTTCATTTACTTTACGATTGAAGCACTGGCAGAAGTTCTCCACAAAAGCCAGATGACGGTTAAAACTGCTCTGGCAGTACTGGAAAAACAGGAGCTTATCTTCCGAAAACGGCAGGGTCCCGGACAGCCCAATCGGATTTATGTAAAACTCCCAAAAGAAACCATCCACTATACAGACAGATTTCTTTCCCTAAGACAGACAGAAAACTGTCCTATTGACAGACAGGATTCTTTCCCTGATACAGACAGAAAACTGTCTGGTAATAAGAAAGAGATAAAAAAGAACAATTTAGAAAAAAGAGGGAGTAAGGAGCCACTCTCACCCTATGGAAAATTTCAAAATGTTTTTCTGTCAGAAAAAGAGCTTGAAGATATCCGGCAGACAATCCCTGACTGGCAGGATTATATTGAACGCTTATCCGGTTATATGGCTTCTACCGGAAAGCAATATCAGAACCATGCAGCTACCATCATCAGTTGGGCAAGACAGGATCATCCTGCTTCCCGGCAAAGGAATTACGAAAGTGAGGAATACGAAACACTATGACAAGATTTACAGAAAAAGCAAATGCTATAACACCAAACAGAGAACTTCAGCCTGATGAATATTTTAACGAAACAGACCACCTGATCTACTGTTCCAAATGCAATACGCCAAGACAATGCCGGCATGAATTACAGGGAAAGGTTCTTATTCCTTCCATCCGCTGTAAATGCCAGCAGGAAATCTTTGAGCAGGAAGAAGCCCAGAGAAAACTTCATGAAAAACAAATGGAAATAGAGCATCTTAAAACCAGCGGCTTACAGGACAAAGCACTCTATGACTACACTTTTGCCAGGGATAACGGCATCAATCCGGAAATAAAACTGGCACACAATTATGTAAGCAACTGGGAAGAGATGAAAGCAAACGCTTCCGGACTTCTCATCTGGGGTGATGTCGGTACTGGAAAATCTTTTTTTGCAGGCTGCATTGCCAATGCCCTTCTGGAAAAAGGCGTTCCTGTACTGATGACCAACTTTTCCCGGATTCTAAATACCCTTACCGGAATGCATTTTGAAGACAGAAACCAGTTCATCAACAGCTTAAACCGCTACAGTCTTCTGATTATTGATGATCTCGGAATTGAGCGGAACTCTGACTTTGCACTGGAACAGGTATTCAATGTGATCGACAGTCGTTACCGCAGTAAAAAGCCCTTGATCATAACGACCAATCTCACTTTATCAGAGCTGAATAACGCCGCTGATATCGCACACAAACGAATTTATGACCGTATTCTGGAGAGATGTATTCCTGTCCGTATCAATAACCGGAATATTCGTCAGGACAATGCAACAGCTAATTTAAAACAAGCGAAAAAAATCCTGTTGAACAATCATTCTCCTAACCAGAATGAAATCAAAGAAGTATAACACAATGATTATTTTTCACTGACAGTGGTACTACTTTCTTTCCTCATTTATTACCGGAAATATGTCACTGTCAGTTATCTAAAACCATAGTACCAAATCAAAAGATTTTAAAACCAAAACTGCCCGGATACGGGCATAAAAAGGAGGTGACAAACTATAAATAGTCAAGAGTTTTTGAAAAATTTTGTGCAATAAAAAAGGGTAACTTTAATAGACCATCTGAAAATAACGTATTTCAGATGGAGCAGATAAATATATAGGGAAGAGATTAACGTATTTTCTGAGCGTTAAAGTCTACATCCTGCCTCTCCAATGCATAGATGACTCTAATCAGTTTTTTTGCAACGTGAGTAATAGCTACCCGGTGTTTTTTGCCTTCTGCCCGTTTCTTTGCGTAATAGGTTGCAAAGGTTAAGTCAAAACGGATTAAAGGAAGGCAAGCATTAAGAAGAACGTAACGCAGTTGAGAAGAACCATGTTTTACCATTCGGCCACCATGAGACTCAGTGCCGGAGTCATTTATTCCTGGTTCAATTCCAGCAAACGCAAGCATCTGACTTGGGTTTGAAAAGTTTGATATGTCGCCATATTCTGCATAAATAACAGCTGCTGAAATAGGACCGATACCAGGGATGGACATATAGTGAGGATGTACTTCTTCAATAAGTCTAGTAATCTCGGCTTCAAGATTTTTTATTTCCTTGCAGAGAGAGTTGTATAGGGTCAGTAAACTGTTTAATTCAATGTCAAAGATAGAATTATTGACACCAACTGTGTTAGCAGCTAATTCTTTCAAATGAAGGAACTGTTGTATAGAAAATTTACCTCTTGAAATACAACGTAGTTTGTCATAAGATGCAGAATTCATATGAGCCATTTTTTCAGCAGAACCATAGTTCTCAAGGAGATAGATAGCAGTTTTGGAAAGCCGTTCATTGAAAAAAGGTTTAAATTCCGGAAAGGTATGATCTAAAACATTTGTTATCTTCACAAGATAAAAAGAACGTTGACGAATTAATCTATCTCGCAAACGTGTTAGTGACTTCAAGGAATAAGCGTGGTAAAATCCTTTTGAATGGGGTTTGTACTCAACAGTCATTAACCACCGAGCTATTGATTCACAGTCAACAGAATCGGTTTTGGTTCGCCTTAAAGTAGTTGATTTTTTGTATTCCTTGATGAGAACTGGATTAACTTCCATAAAGCTGTGGTTGGCATTTTCAAGGAAAAGTTCAAGATTGAGGGCATAATGGGCAGTTGATTCAAACCCTATTTTTATATCCTCTGGATTGGAGAGAGAATTAAGTGAAATAAGTAGTTGTTCAAAACCATCCTTATCATTAGTGATGGTAAATTTAGAAACAATCTGCTGGTCGACTGCAGAAATGATGCAGCAATCATGTTTGTACTTGGAAATATCAATTCCAACAAAGTACATGGACATAGAGATTTACCTCCTGAAATAATATTTAGCACTGCTGTCTTCCACAGAGAGTTCGGCTGTGTAATCACGTAAATAGAAACGTCAAGCGTTAACAAACTAATTACCAGTAATAGACGAAAAGCTGTGGTCTGAGTCACCTCCGAACAGTCAAAGCTGTAGTGATATAGGTACAGATCCACAGTGCTTTAAGTATTATAATGGAGTATTCAATAAAACCCAAGATATTGGGAGAAAGGAGAATAATCCATTACCCTCAAAAGAGGATAATTGGATTATACGTGCCAGATATGGCAGATAAAAAAATAATGACACCGGAAGAAAAAGCACTTTTACAGGCAAGACACCGCCAGGAAGAAGCCGAAGCAAGAAATCGCAAAAAAGAACGTGATGCCAGAACACACCGATTAGTCCAGGAAGGAGCCATTCTGGAAAGTATTGTTCCCCATATTAAAGAAATGGATTTAGATTCCCTGAAACGGGAGCTGATGATCCGGCTACGGGGAATGTAAACGCACAAGTTCTACTCCCGAAGGGCGCACTTACTCACCACCTGATAAATCAGGCAGTGGTATCCCCTTCGGGGCTCGTGCGCTCTGCCGAGGGCTTTATCCGCTGTTGCAGGCAACATCGAAAGGAGGTGCCAGATATGGCAATTTATCATATGCAAGCCAAAGTCGTCAGCCGTGGTTCCGGTCGGTCTGCTGTTGCTGCTTCTGCTTATATGAGCTGTAGCCGGATGTACAATGATTATGATGGTATCCAGCATGACTATACCAGAAAGCATGGGCTAATCTATCAGGAAGTGATGCTTCCTCCAATTGCTCCATCCAAATGGATTGACCGGGAACAACTCTGGAACGCTGTGGAAGAAACCGAAAAGACCAAAGACAGCCGACTGGCAAGAGAATTTGTTGTCGCACTCCCTGTTGAGTTGGATAAAGACAGCAATATTTCTCTTCTTCAAGATTTTATTAAAAAGAATTTTGTAGATATGGGGATGTGTGCTGATTTTGCCATTCACGATACAGATGGTCACAATCCCCATGCACACATTCTTCTTACTGTCCGACCACTAAGTGAAAATGGAACATGGCAGTATAAAACCGAAAAAGAATATCTCTGTATCAAAGATGGGGAAGAAAAAGGATTTACTGCTTTTGAATTTAAAACTGCTCAAAAACAGGGATGGGAAAAGCAATATCGCTATAAAGTTGGGAAAAAGAAAGAATATCTGACTTCCTCTGTTGCACAGGAAAAAGGATATGAACGGATTGATAAACACCCCAAGAGCAGCCGATATGGCAGACAGAATCCTATTTCCGAACAATGGAACAGTGATGAACAACTCTGCATCTGGCGGGCAAACTGGGCAGATGCCGTAAATAAAATGCTTGCACGTAATCAGATAAATGCTACCATTGATCACCGCAGCTTTGCAGATCAGGGAATCACCGAACAGCCAACCATCCATGAAGGCTACATTGCCCAGAATATGGAAAAGAAAGGCATGATAGCAGACCGCTGTGAAATTAACCGTCAGATTCGTGCGGATAACAAAATGCTCCGAGAATTAAAAGCAAAAGTAGCAAAACTGGCTGAAGCTGTAGAAAAGTCTGTTCCGATAATTGCAGAAACATTGGAAGCAATCCGAAATCACATGATTTTTACACAATATCATTTGCTCCACAATGAGATGCAAAAAGAAGTGATCCATGACTGGATGAATCATTTTAATCCAATACTGAATAAATACAACACCGTTAAAAAGAAACTCAAAGCTAAAGTTACGGAACGGAAAGAACTGAATGTGCAAAAGGATAAAACCAGTATTTTGAATCCCATCCAGCATATAAAATTGAATCAGCAGCTTACCACTATTACCGAAGAAATCGAAGAACTGAAATCAAGGAAAGAGCAGCTAATCTTCCAGGCAGAATGCTCTACCGATAAAGATATGACGAATCTATCCAAGAAATACGACCAGATGAATAACAATCTTGATATCCTGGATTCTCAGGACATCTCGCTCAAAAAACAGCTTGAAAAAGACGCCGCCGCTTTCCGGGAAGAAAAATTTCGTCCTGAACCAGAACAATACACAGAATTGCTGGATACCAGAATCCAGATACGTCCTGATTTTCGGGATAAGCTGATTGAACAACTCAAAGGTACTTTCGATAAATATTACGACTATCACCGTCGTGATATTGCAGCCAATGAGGTAGATTATCTCAATGTGGAAGATCCTAATGTCTTCTCCCATCGTGCATGGGAACTTGAATATCAGAGGAAACAGGAGATGCGGCGAAATCAGCCTGCCAGAGCTAAGAAAAGGTCATATGATATGGAATTATAATCATCATCGAGTAGATAATATGCTCTTACAACTCTCTTGTTTAAAAGGCGTATGGATTTAAAAATTCCATACGCCCAATTCACTTTAACCAGTTACAATCTGCCATGTTTTCTTGTATAAAACCACATTCATTATAATGCTGAGATTCTTTGTTGCATATCAATAACTTGAACTTTACTATTTTTAAGAACTAATCCATACGAAAAATGAATCATATTTCCTCCCACTGGTTCAAATTTAACATATTGTCCACATATATTTCTATTACGTTCACCAAATATTTTCTTTATCTTTTCTGGTAATACACTATATATCGGACATGACACATCTATAGTATAAAATCCATTTTTCATAGGATTACCTCTGTCACTAAACCATTCACTTATTGAAATTCTATTACCTGCTACAGATTTACATTGAGCTGTATATTCTTTGCCACGTAATGTAAACATTAATGGGGTTTCCTCTGGAATATTAGAAGATACTTGAAATCTTATCTTTCCATCATTCATTTTCCAGCTCAATGAAGCTTCAATCTTCAATTCCTTTCCATTAATAGGTTGTTTAGGTTCTAATTCCTCGGGCAATGGCAATAAATCTCCCATCTCAACGTAATGATTTTTATAATACCATCTACCATATTTCTGTATAAATCCCCATGATGACAAATAATTGCTGTTTAACTGATCTATAGTAGCATCCGAAAACTGAAATCCTCTTTTTGAATAATCTACTCTTGAATAGGCACGTAAAATTTTAATAATTGGTATATGATATTTATTATAGTGCTACCGCTTATTGAGAATAATTTCTTGCTTATTAACAAATAACCGAGCATTTATATTCCAACTGTCTTGATAACCTCCAACAATAATTAATATAGGTTCTGGACATTTTAGTTTTTGGTCTTGAGATAAAACTATCATTTGATTTTTATCAATATTACTTGGTGCCGACGATGCATTTGGATGATAGTGCCACTCTCCTAAATAATACTGGCCTTGGTCCCATGCCAAGTCTAAAATTCTTTTCAATCCATCTATACCCCTATAAAAAGTACACTTTGAATGTCTAGAATTTTGGGGTGGTGGTGTTATTTGCAAAATGTTGGCTATTGCTTGGTTGGAAGAATAATTTCCAATTAAAATGCCCCCTGTTTCATAAGGATTAGAAATAGCACAATAATAAAGCATTTGTTCATAAGCCTTTGTGTCGAACTTTACAGTATATGATTGATTCTTATCTTGAAAAAGCAAATTATCCATTCTCTCTTTTCTCCACCACCTCATAGCTTTCAAATATCCCATCGCTCTCTTTTTGCTCGTAAATGAGTGAAAGCGTCTTTTGAGATTTTGATATAATGTAATTTTCAATTACCTTCACGGAAGTTGCAGCAGCAATCCAAATATCATCACTTCTTCCAGGAAAAGTCGGATGCCAGCAACCAATTCCATTCCTTGGTAAGTCGTAATCATCATATAAGACTTTTTCTGCCTGTAGGTACGGGGAAATCAAATCATAAAAAGCATTAAAATTAAAAGTGTTACCATTCATCAGTGTAACATATAATCGTTTTGCACCCAATCCAACAGAGACTGAAGCTATAATATGGGTTCTCTTAAAATTAGTTCTTTGAAGAATATCAAGTACATTATTTTCCCCAGTACAATCAACAATAACATCATATCTATCCAAATCAATATTTGTTTTAAAAGAGTCATCATTTGAAAGAGTATCATTTATAACTTTAACATTTGCGTGTGGATTTAGGGAGTTAAGATAATTACATACCGATAATTCTTTAAATTCACCAATATTATTTAGATTTAAGATATGGCGGGATAAGTTCCCGACTTCAAATATATCTGAATCTGCAATAGTAATATTATATACTCCTGCTCTTACAAATATTTCTGCGATTGATGCTCCAATGCAACCTGCTCCAATGAGCAATATTCTTTTTCTTAGTAACAAGTCGCTCATTTTACCTCGTTGAGATATTTCGTGTTGGTTCCAGTTTTCTGAAACAATCCAATCCAATTTTGCATTTTTAGTGAATACCTCACATCTATCACGCATCCACCATCCCTGTTGATTATTTCTGAATCCTTTTGCTGTCCTTTTGCCATATGATACAGTCGGTAAATACAGAGCTTTCCAAGAAATTATCTCGGGGTCTCCACCAAAAATTCGGGGAACAGGGAAACCAATTAAAAGCAAATGCCGTTTTCCGTCCCGAATTTTTGAGACAATATTTTGAAGGACACACATTATATTAATATGTTGTTTTTCACAGGCAACTAACAATTCGCCAAATGTTTCTGGTGCTTGCCACTCATTAACAACTGGGATCTGATTCATAAGTATCCACGGGGCAATAATTGGAGGTGATATAGTTGTTTTTGAAAGATATTTTCCCCATTCTGTATAATGCTGGATGTTGTTACTTAGCGATTTAAACACCTTAACATAGTATACAAATGGTTTACTTTTATACACATCTAATTCTGCTATTCCATACCGACATTCGACACTCTCCCATTGCATGAAGGTAACCACATCTTCCGAGAAAGCAAACTGCATTTCTAAAATATTGCTCATAGAAAATTCGGGCAGCTCAAATGGCTCGCTTTCTGTAACTAATTTTCCTTTTGCCGCTAGCTCTAGCCAACAAATTGCTCGTTTTGCATGATACAACAAGCGTTCATCTACACTATATGGTTCCGATTGATAATTAGGTATTGTACTCACCTCAAGGCATAATGCTCCTTTTCTCCACAATCCGTTTCTTTCAATTTTGGAGTTGTTAGCTTGATGATACAATGTAACCGTTATACTGTTTTCGACGTCTGGATATACTTTAATTTTTCCCTTTGGGTATTCGGATCCAACAACGAAAAACCATTGAGATTTCTGAGGGAAATATGGTGTTTCACATTCAATCACAATACTTAAGTGTAAATACCAAACATTTAATTCATTATCAAATTGCCACTCATCCATTATCTCAACTTGAGATAATGAATCTAAAGCCCTTCGAGCCTGATTTAATTTATCAAGGATTTGTTTTGACTCCATCTATGCAAATCTTCCTTCTGGAATGGCTGCCGATTTTTCAGTACGGGTTGTAAATCCCGTTGAAGAATTAGATTTTGATGGCTTTGGAGCTGGTGGAAATTCATTACCAAATAGCTCTCTCCATTTGCAAACACTATCATATAATTCTTCACAATCAAAAGCTTCACGAGCTATTTTAGCAGCATCACAAACCGTATCGTAGAAATCAGAATATTCTTCATCTGTAATTCGTGCAAAAACATCATGTTCAGGAACGCCTCTATCAGCCAAAAAAGGTTTATTAGTGTATTGGGAAACGATATTTTCAAGAGTTAATACAACACCTTCGGCAACACTTTTAATATCATCTGGACAACAATCACCAATAAAATGTTCCAACGGATAACTCTTGGGATGTTTCATATCTGGATATTGTGTTTTGCGCCACCACTTCAATGCCTTAACAACATTTATATAGTGGGTATTGCAATTCTTGTTTTTTTCAACCGTCCATCGAATTTGCTCAAGTGGATGTGTTTTATCCCATTTTTCCGCTTCACGGTCAGGAATTAGCAACGGTTCGGATTTCCATTGAGGTTCGTTATCTGATTTATAAAATATGTTATATGCACTTTTAAGTAAGTCGTTATTGAACGATTTTGTAAGTAACTTTTGTTGAAAATCTTCAATTGTATATTCCGAAATAATCGTCTCATCTTGAAGTACTCCTGTTTCGCTTTCACCAGGTGCAGAAGTAGGTACGATATCCAAATCAACATAACTTAAACTTATACCAATTGACCTGCCTTGAATTCTATATTTGTCTTTATAATGTTTTTCTAAAAATGGAACAAATAAATCCAAAGCCTCCTCTGGTGTAAACTCTTCAGAGTCTAATTTCGTTACAACAATTACATCGACATCTGATTTATTGCCGTTTTTGGGTTTTACTGCTGTGGAACGTCGGTAACTTCCCTGTAAGAAAGTACTAATAATAATCTTTGATAATGTTTCATCTTCCTCTAATCTCCTTCTTAATGTCGTATGCCCTGTTTTCAAATCCTTCACTTGATTGTCAGACAAACGAATATTAGATAGAAAATCTTTAAAATATGACGGTACAGTAGACATAAATAATCCTCCCTTAATTAGTAAAACTTATTGATTGTGAATATGTACAAGAATTCCTTTGCTCAAAATCATATTCATATAGAATACATTTGCCAAATCCAACTGAATTTTGACCTAAGAAAAACATAAATGCATTTGGAGCAGCAGCAAAAATATGTAGTGTTGCACGCCGTTCCACAGTGCTTCTTCTGCCAATAGCGTTATAAACTGAATTAGCTAAAGCAGTTGCATGTGTTCCATCTTCTATCGAAAAATTTGTAGCACCAACATCGCTTGGCATACAATTAATGATACATCCAATTGATAGATTGTTTTCTTTTATGAATTTTACCACGTCATTGTAAATGTTACGAGTGACATTTAATACTAATGCAGAATCATATTGATTCTCATTAAACTTTTCGTGGGAAATATCCCAATTAGTATAGTTCCTTTTAGATGACAGTTTCACATCCCATAATACAGTGCCATTGGTCGACGATTTTTGTATCGGAAATACGTTGATACCTGATTTACTATCAAGAATTCTTCCTGCTGCAAAGGCTATAGACGCATGTGTATCTAAAAATATTTGATATGCATACTTGTTGCTTGTATTTGTGAGCAAAAATTCCTCCAAATTTCTATAAATATCTTTGTTCCAATCGTATTCACCCTTTATATTGCGACCATCAAACTTATTAATGAATGATAAACAACTCTCTGTGTCTTTTTCCAAGTTTTCTGCTCCACGGGTAAAGCTTTTCACACCAATAGATATTCTTTTAGGGGAATACTTATCGGCAACAAGAAAAATGCGTTTTTCCATTTCTTCATCAAAGTCTTTTCTATCAATACCTTTACCATGTGTTGAAGAAATCATCTGATCATTTACAGTCGCTGAAGCAATAAACCTAATTTGGTCAAACGTCATCATTTGATTACTATCTGAAATATACTGATGCAACGAATCTCTTACAATTTTTTCTAAAACTTCTATTTCAAACGGCAAAATAAAAAACCGTATTCTCTTATTATCAAGCAAATCTGTATCAAACCCATTTAGCGACGATTTTGCTTCTTTATCAAGCACTTTCCCATAATACTTTTCGATTGACTTTATAAATGTGTTGGCGGACTTATCACATTGCCCGATTAAAAATAATTCATATTCAGGACTTTCTATATCCTTTATAAGGTCATCTAGCCATATTTTGATGTCTGACTTGGTAAAAGTATTTATCGTTGATTTTACTTGTATGCATTTAACAATTTGATTTTGCTGCTCTAATGCTATATCAACCTTATCATTTGATGTTGGAAATTCGACATATATCTTATCCCAGTTACCTTTATCAGTTAAGGCCTCTAATACTGAAGCAAACCCCTGGTATAAAAATCCCCGTGATGCTTCTTTTCCACCCATAATCCTCACCCTTTCCATCATTTATTTGCTTTACTAATCCATGTGATATTCTATAAACAGGCTACCTATTAAATAACCCCAAAATATTTCAAAGCATCTTTGATTGCTTCTACCTTTTCCGCTGTCGGATGCTTCCTCGGCTGTTTCAATTCTTCTACCGCATTAGGAGCATCGTACATCGGCAAGCCTAAATCTCTCTTTACCTCTGCGATATATGCGGTATGTACCTTGAAGCCATATTTAGCTTCTATGTACTCCTTTATCATTTTGTAGGTCACTCGTTCCTTGGGCTTGTATTCTTCGGCTCTTTTAGCGATATTATCAAGCGGAACTTTTCCCTCACCCTCACCAAACTCAACTTTTACATTGATATGTCCGTCTGGCTTTTTGTGGGAAAGCAGTACTACCGTCTCAAGTGTTGGAAACTTTTCCAAGGTAACAGTATGCTCATCAGACTTCTCTTTATCCAAAGAAATACCATCAACTCGAACTACTTCCTTGCCATCTCTAAGAATCGGTACCGGAAATTGAAATCTGATATTCCTAATCCAATTACCATCTTCTCGTCTTTCTGGAAATATATCAATACGCTCAATAAATGCCTGCATAAACTGTTTCTTTTCAGCATCCGTACATTCTGCATATAATTCATTAAATGCGTTCAAAAAGCCGTATATGCTGTCAGCATCAATCTGATTTTTCTTAAGTTCATATACCTGAGACTTCAAATCTGCGATTGCCTCTTCCACTTCATCTATTTTATCATATTGGGTATCTAATCGTCTCTGTAAATCTGAAATTTTTTATCGTAATGAATATCTGTAACATCCAGATTATCCATCTGCTGTTCAAGACGTGTTTTAATTGTCTCTGCCTGATGGAGATTTGCGTTTAATACAGATAACTGCTTTTCCAAATCAGAAGTATCAACTGTTGCCCCGATTCTGTCTTGAATGGCATCCTTGAATTTTCCTTCCCTAGTCATTGCCGTAATCAATTTTGCAAGCACATCATCAATTTGAGACTGTTCAATGTTACATCGAAAAGTGCATTTATGTCCTGTGGCATTTACTGTATTCTTGCAATAGTAGTAATATCTGGTTTTCTTATCTTTCCGCCCTGCTTTTGCAATGTTGCCATACATTCCTTTTCCACAACATGGACATTTCAATATTCCTGACAAAATATGTGCATGCTCCGGATCATGAATCTTTTCTCTTCTGTAATTATTTTTAGAGCGTTTCTCCTGTGCAAGATTCCAGTCCTCTTCAGAAATAATAGCTTCATGGATTCCCTCATATACAGGGAACTCCGATTGTTCCACTA
>OHKF01000924.1_pt1 | contig 13993 bp, 11 predicted proteins | sample 1568781 | NCBI WGS metagenome assembly OHKF01 (sample SAMEA3879580, study PRJEB24766) | human gut metagenome | biome: human-associated habitat; feature: feces | place: USA | collected 1985/1987
GCGCCATTTCCGGCAGCCTGTCCAGCTTTGTGCTGGGTGCCATCGGCTACAACGTGACCGCAGGCGCTGTGCAGACCGCAGGCGTTGTGAACGCCATCTGGAAGAGCTACACCGGCGTCTACTTCCTGGGCTACGGCATTGCAGTTGCCATCCTGTTCTTCGTCTACCCCCTGACCAAGCAGAAGACTGCCGAGATGCTGACCGAGCTGAAGGCTCGCCGCGCCGCAAAGGAGAGCAAGTAAACCATGAAGATCTTACAGGTCCAGTTTAAAAACCGCAATGGCCACACCCTGCGCGGCATCGTGACCCTGCCCGATACCGAGGGCAAGGTACCCTTTGTGGTGCACCTGCACGGCTTTGCCGGCAGCTGCAGCGGCTACAAGTCCATGTACACCCACCTGTCCCGCGCTCTGGCAGCGCAGGGCATCGGCAGCGCCCGGTTCGATTTCTACGGCAACGGCGAGAGCGACGGCGAGTTCGAGGATATGAGCTTCGACGGCCTGCACACCGATGCACAGGATATCTTTGCATGGGCCGCTGAGCAGCCCTATGTGGACAGCGAAAAGCTGTTCCTCTCCGGTCAGAGCATGGGCGGCTACATTGCCGCTTCCTGCGCACCGGTCATCCAGCCCCACGGCCTGATCCTGCTGTGCCCGGGCGCCGGGATGTGGTTCGGCTGCGCACAGCGTGCCGACGGCGTTGTGCAGACCGGCAAGGACTACACCGACATGGAGGGTCTGTGCTACAAGATGGCCTTTAACTACGAGATGGCCAAGCACCCCGATCCCTTTACCGAGGCCAAGGGCTACAACGGCCCGGTGCTGCTGCTGCGCGCCGACGATGACCGTCTGGTGGACGAGGGCACCTGCAGCCGTTACGCACAGGTGTACACCGCACCCGAGGTGGACACCATTGCGGGCGGCGGCCACAACTTTGCCACGCTGGCAGCCCGTGCCACCGTGGAGAAAAAGACCGCAGCATTCATCAAAGCAAATCTGTAAAGCAAAGCGTATCTGCAAGGAGGCTTTTGTATGGAAAACGTAATTCTGCAGCCCATCGAGGTGGGCGGACAGACCTTTAAAAACCGCATCATGTTCCCCCCGCTGACCACCGGCTACGAGAAAAACGGCATGATCAGTGAGCAGGACATGGGCTTCTACACCCGTCTGGCAAAGGGCGGTGTGGGCTACATCGTTATGGGCGATGTGGCACCCATCAACAGCTTTTCTCCCCCAAGCTGTTTGACGACAGCCAGATCCCTGCCTTCAAGGCACTGGCCGACAGCGTACACGCCTACGGCACCAAGCTGGGCGTCCAGATCTTCCACCCGGAGTACGATGTGGACGCCATCAACAGCCTGTTTATGCAGAAGAAGTTTGACGAGATGCGTCAGCGCCTGCACCACGACATGATGTTCTTTACCGATGAGGCCAGCGAGGAGATGCTGATGTCCATCATCGATAAGATGTGCGCCTGCGCAGTGCGTGCCCAGAAGGCCGGTGTGGACGTGATCCAGATCCACGGCGACCGCCTGAACGGCTGCCTGTGCTCCACCCGCATGAACCACCGCACCGATAAGTTCGGCGGCAGTCTGGAGAACCGCGTCCGCTTTGCCCGTATGCTGACCCGCGCCATCCGCAAGGCTGTGCCGGATATGGTCATCGACTACAAGCTGTCCATCGTCACTCCGCAGCGCGGCAAGGGCGGCATTGACGAAGCCGACGCCGTGCAGTTTGCCCAGTGGCTGGTGGAGGACGGCGTGGATATGTTCCACGTTGCCCAGGCCAACCACACCGGCAACATGGCCGACACCATTCCTCCCATGGGCGTACAGCCCTACGGCTTCTTTGTCAAGATCGCCGGGGACATCAAAAAAGCCGTCAATGTGCCGGTCAGCGCCGTGGGTCGTATCGTGGACGCCGACATGGCTGCACGCGTCATCGAGAGCGGCATGGCCGACATAGTTGCCATGGGTCGCCCGCTGCTGGCAGACCCCGACTGGGGCACCAAGATCGCTGCCGGGAAGGCCTGCGATATCCGCCGCTGCATCAGCTGCAACAAGGGCTGCACCGATGCCATCCAGAACCGTCAGTTCCTCTCCTGCGTGCTGAACGCGGAGAATGGCTACGAGAACACCCGCAGCATCCAGCCCGCAGCGCAGAAAAAGAAGATTGCCGTCCTCGGCGGCGGCCCTGCCGGTCTGGAAGCCGCCCGCGTGGCAGCGCTGCGTGGCCATGACGTGACCCTGTTTGAAAAGACCACCACTCTGGGCGGCCAGCTGAACATTGCCTGCGTACCTCCCCGCAAGGAGGAGATGCGCCGTGCCGCACAGGACCTGATCCACGCTGTCTGCAACGCCGGTGTGCACCTGTGCATGGGTCAGACCCGCACCGCAGAGCAGCTGAAGGACGCCGGTTTCGAGGCCGTCATCAACGCTGTGGGCGCACACAGCGCCGCACCCCGCATTCCCGGCATCGACAGCGTGAATGTTGCCGACGCTTGGAAGGTGCTGGCCGGTGAGCAGCAGGTGTACGGCACGGTTGCCGTCATCGGCGGCGGCATGGTAGGCTGCGAGACCGCAGAGTATCTGGCTGCCCGCGGCTGCAAGGTGTCCGTTATCGAGATGATGGACAAGATCGCCGCAGGCGAGAGCAGCACCATTCTGCCCACCCTGCTGGAAAACTACAAGACCTACGGCGTGGAGCAGTACCCCAGCCACAAGGTCAAGGAGTTCCGCATGGACGCCGTCGTCTGCGAGAACAAGGACGGCGCAGAGGTGACCATCCCCTGCGATTACATTGTGCTGGCCATGGGCGCACGCTCCAACGCATTTGACGCTGCTGCGCTGGAAGCTGCCGGTATCCCGGTGTATTCCATCGGCGATGCCGCCGGTAAGGCTGCGGATATCTCCAACGCCATCCGCACCGGCTACGATACCGCCTGCCAGCTGTAAAACAAAAATATCGTTCTATTTGTGGGTCAGAAACGTCTGTGGGCGCTTCTGACCCACTTTTTTTACCCTCTCAGGCAAAGCGTCAGGGTTTTGCCTCGCCCTCTTAGGGCTCCCAAGGGGAGAGCGGACACGCCCGGAAACTTTACGGGTTAGCCGGGAACTGTACCGCCACCGCTTAAGCCTTCACCCACCGGGGGAAGGTGGCGCGTAGCGCCGGATGAGGGGTGATTGCCCGGCAGCAGCTGCTTGCCTGCGCCCTCATTAGTCACCTGCGGTGACAGCTTCCCCCGACCGGGGGAAGCCTTTTGCCCTACTGCAACCGTTGTACGAAAAAAGGCTCCCGTCTTTCAAGGCGAAAACCTTGAGAGACGAGAGCCTGTAAATTGCTTTTACAGGGCACCCGTGGTACCACTCTCCTTGCTGTACGGTCAGGTACAGCCACTTTGCACGATCGGCCAAAACAGCGAATCGCTGCCCCTGTAACGGTGGGCGTCCGTCAGAACCTACTTGTCCGTTCAGTCCTGCCGCTCAGGGGCCAGTATCCGAAGTTCTCTGCACCCGTCTTGCACCACCCGGCGGCTCTCTGCACGCAGAAGAAAGATCGTTTTATCCCCGTCAACGCATTTGCACTTTGTTGAAAGTGAGATAATTTTAGCACGCCTGCCAGAAAGTGTCAAGAAGTTTCGTTCAGGATAAAGATGAAAGCATTTCATAATGCCATGGGATAAATCATGAAAAATTGAGGTCATTGCTCCCCTGCCCCCTCATCCGGCAAGCCCTTTGCGCACCTATAATATGGTAACTGAGCGGCTTTAGCCCTCTTTGTTAAGAAACTGCTAAGTTTTTGCAAAGTTGCCCTCGCTGCGCTGTTGCCGGGCGGCAAGGTGTGGTATACTGGACGCAGCAAACGGGTGGAAGCCCACTTTATATAGAAGGAGGAACATCCCATGAAAGAAGTCAAGCCATCCAAAAAGCCGCTGGCTATCTACTATGCCATCGTGCTGCTGGTGCTGCTGGTCATCAACCTTGTGGTCATGCCATGGCTGGCCGAGCGTCAGGTGCAGGAGGTAGACTACGGCACCTTTATGAGCATGACCGAGCAGGAAAACATCGGCAAGGTGGATATCCAGTCCAACCAGATCATTTTTACGGATAAGGACAACAAGCAGATCTACAAGACCGGCTTGATGAACGACCCCGGCCTGACCGAGCGTCTGTACGATGCGGGCGCGCAATTCTCCAGCGAGATCGTGGAGCAGGGTTCGCCGGTGCTCAGCTTTCTGCTGTGGTTCGTGCTGCCCATCCTGCTGTTCAGCTTCATCGGCAACCAGATGAACAAAAAGCTGATGGAAAAGGCAGGCGGCGGCCCGGGCTCCATGATGTTTGGCGGCGCGGGCAAATCCAACGCAAAGGTGTATGTGCAGTCCACCCACGGCATCCGCTTTGCGGATGTGGCCGGTGAGGACGAAGCCAAGGAGAACCTGCAGGAGATCGTCAATTATCTGCACGACCCCAAGCAGTACGAGGAGATCGGTGCTTCCATGCCCAAGGGCATTCTGCTGGTAGGCCCTCCGGGCACCGGCAAAACCATGCTGGCCAAGGCCGTGGCAGGCGAGTCCAACGTGCCCTTCTTCTCCATCTCCGGCTCGGAGTTCGTGGAGATGTTCGTGGGCATGGGTGCCTCCAAGGTGCGTGACCTGTTCAAGCAGGCCAAAGAAAAAGCACCCTGCATCGTATTCATTGATGAGATCGACGCCATTGGCCAGAAGCGCAACAGCGGCCAGTTTGGCGGCAACGACGAGCGCGAGCAGACCCTGAACCAGCTGCTTACCGAGATGGACGGCTTTGAGGGCAACACCGGTGTCATTATTCTGGCGGCTACCAACCGCCCGGATTCCCTCGACCCTGCCCTGACCCGTCCCGGCCGGTTTGACCGCCGTGTGCCCGTGGAGCTGCCCGACCTGAAGGGCCGCGAGGAGATCTTGAAGGTACACGCCAAAAAGGTGAAGATCGCCCCGGGTGTGGACTTCAACACCGTGGCACGCATGGCCTCCGGTGCCTCCGGCGCAGAGCTGGCCAACATTGTGAATGAAGCTGCTCTGCGTGCCGTGCGGGCAGGCCGCAAGAGCGTGACGCAGGCCGACCTTGAGGAGAGCATCGAGGTGGTCATTGCCGGCTACCAGAAGAAGAACTCCATCCTGACCGACCACGAAAAGTGCATCGTAGCCTACCATGAGATCGGCCACGCCCTTGTGGCGGCCAAGCAGTCCAACTCCGCTCCGGTGCAGAAGATCACCATCATCCCCCGCACCTCTGGTGCACTGGGCTACACCATGCAGGTGGACGAGGGCAACCACTACCTGATGAACAAGGCCGAGCTGGAAAATAAGATCGCCACCCTGACCGGCGGCCGCGCCGCCGAGGAGGTGGCATTCAATTCCATCACCACCGGCGCATCCAATGATATCGAGCAGGCCACCAAACTTGCCCGCGCCATGCTGACCCGCTACGGCATGAGCGATGAATTTGACATGGTGGCGCTGGAAACCGTGAACAACCAGTATCTGGGCGGCGATACCTCGCTGGCCTGCAGTGCCCAGACCCAGCGCGAGATCGATCAGAAGGTGGTAGAGCTGGTCAAGACCCAGCACGAAAAGGCCATCCGCATCCTGACCGAGAACCGCGCCAAACTGGACGAGCTGGCACAGTACCTGTACCAGAAGGAGACCATCACCGGCGAGGAGTTCATGGATATCCTCAACCGCGACGACACCGAAAATAAACCAGAAAATCCCTGAAAATAAAAATTTTTGAATCTTTTGCAATAATCCGGCCGCCGTATCCGTTTACAAAGCAGATACGGCGGTTTTCCATTGTGGATGCGCCGCAGCTGAACCATGGTTCCAAAAAAGATTATGATGCAAAAAAACAAGGCAGTCCCTGCGGCTGCCGTTTTCAGGAGGTATTTCCTATGAAGATGCTGAACAAAAAGTTTGTCCGTACCCTGAGCTGTGCCGCTGTGGCGGTGTGTGCCGCTGCCATGCTGAGCGTGGGTGCCTTTGCCGCCGAGGTGGATTCCACCTGTGTGGAGGGCTATCTGCCCCCGCAGGAGCAGATGGTGCAGGGCGACATCGCACTGCACAGCGGTGACGTTGCCGTGGGCGAAAAAGACCCCAGCTACGGCGGTTACGGTGCCCCGGAGGGCAACCCCATTCAGGGCAACATTATGCTGATCTCCGGCGATGAGCTGGCCGACACCGCCAAGACCGAGGCGCGCTACACCGTCAAGGGTCTGCTGGGCAAGCAGCTGTTGTACACCGCCCGCCAGAAGGACGGCGTGCTGACGCTGGACGTCCCCGCCGAGGTGGCTACCTTCCGCACCACCATCGAGGATATGCAGACCCTGCAGGCCAACGGCGTGAAAACGCTGGTGCTGGTGACCGAGAAGAACACCACCACCCTGAACCTCTCGCTGCTGTGCGAGGGACAGAAGTCCGGCACCCGCGTCACCCTGCGGCACCTGGGCAGCAACGCTACCCTCTCTGTGGGTCTGCGCTGCCGCCGCGACCTGCTGATCGGCCGCTAATCGGAAAAACGGCAGTATAATTTGTGGTTCAGAAACGCCCACAGGCGTTTCTGAACCACTTTTTTTAATGATGACAAGACCCCCGGCGGGCAGCCGGGGGGCTTGTCGCACACTTATGGAGACTTGGACAGGAATAAAAGGAAGATCACATTCCCTTTGCGGGAAAGAGAATCGATGCTTACTTGCCGCGGACGGCTGCAAAGCCGGCTTCCAGATCGGCAAGGATATCATCAATGTGCTCGGTGCCGATGGACAGGCGGATGGTGTTCTGGTAGATCTGCTGCTCGGCCAGTTCGGCATCGGTCAGCTGGCTGTGGGTGGTGGAGGCCGGGTGGATGACAAGGCTCTTCACGTCCGCTACGTTGGCCAGCAGAGAGAAGATCTTCAGGTTATCAATGAAGGTAAAGGCCTCCTCGCGGCCGCCCTTGATGTTAAAGGTAAAGATAGATGCGCCGCCGTTGGGGAAGTACTTCTGGTACAAAGCGTGATCCGGGTGGTCCGGCAGCGAGGGATGGTTCACCTTTTCCACCTGCGGGTGGTTGGCAAGGAACTCCACCACCTTTTTGGTGTTCTCCACATGACGCTCGATACGCAGGCTCAGGGTCTCGGTGCCCTGCAGCAGCAGGAAGGCGTTGAACGGAGAGATGGTAGCGCCGGTATCACGCAGCAGGATGGCGCGGATGTAGGTGACAAAAGCGGCAGGGCCTGCGGCATCCGCAAAGGAGACGCCATGGTAGCTGGGGTTCGGGGCGGCAATGTTGGGGTAACGGCCGCTGGCCTTCCAGTCGAAGTTGCCGCTGTCCACGATGATGCCGCCCAGCGTGGTGCCGTGGCCGCCGATGAACTTGGTAGCAGAGTGCACCACGATGTCTGCGCCGTGCTCGATGGGGCGGATCAGGTACGGGGTGCCGAAGGTGTTGTCGATGACCAGCGGCAGGCCGTGCTTGTGGGCAATGGCGGCAATGGCATCAATATCCGGGATATCGCTGTTGGGGTTGCCCAGCATCTCCAGATACACAGCCTTGGTGTTGGGCTGGATAGCGGCCTCCACCTGTGCAAGGTCGTGGGCATCCACAAAGGTGGTGTTGACGCCGAACTGGGTCAGGGTGTGAGCCAGCAGGTTGTAGCTGCCGCCGTAGATGGTGTTTTGTGCCACGATGTGGTCACCGGCCTGTGCCAGTGCCTGAATGGTGTAGGTGATGGCGGCTGCACCGGAAGCGGTAGCCAGTGCTGCCACGCCGCCCTCCAGCGCTGCGATGCGCTTTTCGAACACATCCTGCGTGGAGTTGGTCAGACGGCCGTAGATGTTGCCTGCATCGGCCAGACCGAAACGGTCGGCGGCGTGCTGGCTGTTGCGGAACACATAAGACGTAGTCTGGTAGATGGGCACCGCACGGGCATCGGTGGTGGGGTCGGCCTGCTCCTGACCGACATGAAGCTGCAGGGTCTCAAATTTATATTCAGACATTGTTATTTGCCTCTCTTAATATACTAAAAGTATTATTGTTGTGTACAAAAAATCCCGATGCGTTTTCAAAGGCGCACCGGGCAGTGTGGTCTACCGGAGCTGCTGCTGTCACATTCGGGTGCACATTCGCGCAGCCGAGGGCAACATACAGTACACATCCGATGCCGGTGCCCGGTGGGTATGCATTCGCCCACAGCGATAATTCGCGTGCAGCAGTTCTTTCCAGATCAGCTTCATCTTTGTGCCCTCCTTCCGGTAAAACTTTTCCATCCCTCTATGTACCACCCGCCGGAGAACCTCTGTTTCATTTCCCTACAAGACTGGTGGATTGGATGTTTGCATTATATCCCGTTCTACCTAGTTTGTCAATAGGTTAATTCCACTTTTTTCAAGGATGTATTTTTTGCATGATAATTTTGCCCGTACCGCCCCGCCCGACAGCATTTTGTACAGCGCCCCCTCTGAACAAAAACGAAGCCCGGAACGTCTGCGGACGCTCCGGGCTTCGTTTTTTCATAAAATGGTCAGACCTGCTTTGTCTCTTCCGTCCGGGTGGAAATGCCGAACAGTACAAAGCCGATGACAAACAGGATGGCAATGGAGCCCACACCCACGTTGGCGCTGCCGGTCAGCTGGCTGCCCACGCTGACGATCATAGTGCCAAGGAAGGAGGCACCCTTGCCGCAGATATCGAACAGACCGAAGTATTCGCCGGATTTTTCCTGCGGGATGATCTTGGCAAAGTGGCTGCGGCTCAGTGCCTGCACACCGCCCTGGAACATACCCACCACCACGGCCAGCACCCAGAACTGCCACTGACTCTTCAGGAAGAAGGCAAAGACGGCAATGCCGGTATAGGCCGCGATGCACACCGGGATCAGGGTCTTGGATTCATATTTCTGGCTCAGGCGGCCAAAGATCAGCGCCGAAGGGAAGGCCACGATCTGGGTGACCAGCAGCGCCAGCAGCAAACCGGTGGTGTCCAGACCCAATGCCGTGCCGTAGGCGGTGGCCATGTCAATGATGGTATACACACCGTCAATGTAGCAGAAGAAGGCCAGCAGGAACCAGAACACTTGCTTGTCCTGCGGCAGATGCTTCAAGGTCTGCCCAATGCGCACAAAACTCTGGCGGATGGCGTGCTGCTCCACCTCCACATAGTTGATCTGGCGGTATTTTTTCAGCAGCGGCAGGGTGACCATCAGCCACCACACGGCGGTAATGATCAGCGCGATAGACAGCGCGGTCATCTGGCTGAGCCCCACTGCGCTGCTGCCCAGCACCAGCGCCAGACAGACCACAAAGGGCACGCAGCTGCCGATATAGCCCCACGCGTACCCGCGGGAGGATACCATGTCCATCCGCTCCGGGGTGGTCACATCGCCCAGCATGGAGTCGTAGAACACCAGACTGCCGGAGTAGCCGATCTTGGCAATGATAAAAATGACCAGAAAGGCCAGCCATGTGCCCGCCAAGCCCATGGCGCAGCAGCCGATGACGCCCACGAAAAGGCAGAGCATGAAGATGGGCTTTTTAAAGCCCTTGGTGTCCGCCAGCGTGCCCAGAATGGGGCCCAGAATGGCGGTGACCACCGTGACGATGGAACTTGCGTAGCCCCAGTAGGCCAGATAGTCCACCTTGCTCACCCCACCGGCCTCGGCCAGCGCATTGAAGAAGATGGGCACCAGCGTGGCGATCATCAACACAAAGGCCGAGTTGCCCACATCGTATAGGATCCATGCCCGCTCCAGCGGTGTCACCTTGAATTTTTCAGTTTTCATCGTATTTCCCTTGTCCTCTTTGCACCGCCGGGCGGCGCGTTTTTTAAAATTCCCCAAAGGTATGGTCGTAGGCGGCGTCCAGCGGCTCGTCCGTGTCCAGCTTTGCCACATACTCTAAGATCAGCCGCTCTGCCAGCGGCAAAGCCTTGGCGTACAGCGCATCCAGCCTGCGGTTGCTCCGCAGTTTGTCAATCAAATGCTTCATATAAACGGACAAAGGGCTAATACGTCTCTTTCCTCTTTGCCAACTCCTGCGTCAGCTGGCGCTTTCCGGCAGTTATTTCATTGTGCGAACATGGCCCGGTAATACAACCGCCCTCGCAAGCCATCACTTCAATAAATTGCCCCGGAGCCTTGCCCGACTTGGCGTAAGCACGCAACGCACCGATAGCCTTCTTATCCAGATTAGCCACTTGTACGGCATTGATTTTATCTGCCTCTTCCTTCAGATAGGCTTTCACGGCACCCATCACGCCTCCTGCCTGCGCAAAACCATGCGCCTCGCGCACGGAAGTGAAACTCATGGAATAGGGCTTCGCCTGCTCCATCTGAATATCCAGCCCGGCAAGCACGGAAGCCACCTCCTCGAAAGTCATGATAAAGTCCACCGCCTCGTCGCGCTGCGCCTCTTTGCGCTTGGCAACGCAAGGACCTATGAAGACCACCTTCGCATCCGGATACTTCTCTTTAGCAATGCGGGCAGCATAATACATTGGCGAACCGGTGCCCGACACGTAAGGCTTCATGGCAGGAATATGCTTGTTCACCAACTCTATATAAGACGGACAACAGGAAGTCGTCATAAACTTCTGACCCTCCTCCAGCTTCTCAATCAGCTCGTGCGCCTCGTTGCTGACGGTATCCATCGCACCCTGAGCCACCTCAATGACATCCGTAAAACCGACTTGTTTCAATGCGCCATATACTTGTTCAATAGTCGTCTTGAACTGCCCCAGGATGGACGGAGCCACGATAGCCACCACCTGCTCACCCTTACGGATTCTGTGCAACACGTCGAACACTTGCGAAATCTCGAAGATAGCTCCAAATGGGCATGCGTTCAAGCACTTTCCGCAGTAGATGCATTTGCTTTCGTCAATATGCTCTATCCCCTTCTCATCCTTACTGATGGCTTTCACGGGACAAGCTTCCTCACAAGGTACGGGAATATAAACAATGGCATGGTAGGGACAACTCTTATGGCAGATGCCGCAACTGATACATGCATCATGGTCAATCCATGCCTGACCGCTCTCCTTGACATGCACTGCCTTCTTGGGACAATTCACCTGGCAACTGCGTGCCGTACATCCGCGGCAGAGGTTCGTAATCTCGTAGTTAATCTGCACACATGCCGAACAAGCTTCGTCAATCACACACATGATGTTGTCTTTCGGCCTGCCATTTTCCGCTCTGTCCAGTGCACGGGCAGCGTACTCCGACAAGGGGGTCAGCTCATCCGTCTCGTCCTCCATATCGAGTCCCAGAAGCGGCAATGACTTGTACTTCCACACCGCGCGCTCTTTGTGCACACAGCAGCGTCCCGCGTGCTTGGACCTCTTCGGACTCAGCTCGATGGGCAGCCGGTCTATTTTATCCACAAGTTCGTTGTTATTCCACAGCTTTACCAGTTCCTTCAGTAATCTGTGGCGGACAATCATAATGTTGCTCGTAAATGCCATAATTTTTAAAATCAAAATTAGTTAGTTCGGTAACGGTCTGCAAAGATAACGATTGTTTCACAAAAAAGGCTTAACTTTACACCCCAAACAGTATAAATACAACCGATATGTTTACCATAAGAAAAGCAACGACAGCAGACTGCGCACTGATTCAGAAACTTGCGCAGCAAATATTCCCCGTCACGTATAAGGATATCCTTACTCCCGAACAGACCGACTACATGATGGAATGGATGTATTCATTGGACAATATCCGCAAGCAAATGGAAGAGGAAGGCCACGTCTACTTCCTGGCCTACGAAGAATGTGAAGCGGCGGGCTATGTGTCCGTACAGCAGCAAGGAGAAGATTTATTCCACCTGCAAAAGATTTATGTGCTCCCCTATTACCAGGGTGCACATTGCGGCAGTTTCCTCTTTCGAGAAGCCATCAAGTACATCAAGGAAGTGCATCCCGGCCCTTGTCTGATGGAATTGAATGTGAACCGTAACAACAAGGTACTGCAGTTTTACGAACATATGGGAATGCGGAAACTCCGTGAAGGGGATTTCCCGATAGGAAACGGATATTACATGAATGACTACATCATGGGACTGGAAATCTGAGTCCCGGCATTAAAAGCCCTCCAAAAACTAAAGGCTGCGCAGTTCATTACGAACATTGCGCAGCCTTTAGTTTTATCTTTCGTTTCCGATTACTTCGCCACCTTTTCAAGCCATTTCAGCATGAACAGCATGGTGAACATGGAAATGCAGCACGCTACTACAAATACCGTCCACGTCATCCAGATAGGAATACTTTCGTAGAGGATAGCACCGATAACGAGCAACTGATTACCAATGGCAGTAGCACCGAGCCAACCGCCCTGCATGATACCCTGATATTTGGGAGGAGCCACCTTGGATACGAATGAAATGCCCAACGGAGAAATGTACAACTCGGCAACAGTCAATATCAGATAGGTAACCATCAGCAACAGCGGAGTCACCTTCACCGGAGAGGTACCCAAAGCGATAATATCCTTGTGCATCGGCAAGTTGCTTACATAAGAACCGATAGCCATTATAAGGAAGCCAGTGGCAGCAATACCCATACCGATGGCAATCTTCCGCGGAGTGGAAGGCTCTTTACCCTTGGCACGCTGTGCTGCAAAGACAGCCATGATGACCGGAGTGAGAGACACAACGAAAATCGGGTTCAAAGACTGGAACAGCTCAGCTGAAATAGCCATGCCGAACAAATTCAAATCTGTATATTCCTTGGCAAAATAAGTCAGTGTCAATCCATTCTGATGGAACGAGAACCAGAAGAAAATTACCACACCGAATACGGCAAACAATGCATACATGCGCTGTCTTACCTCTTGTGCATTCATCTCCACTGCAGTGGCATCGCCCGCTTTTGCAGCAACCTTCTTGCTGGGATCGGGGAATTTCTTTCTGTTGATGACGAAAATTACCAAAGAGAGAACCATAGCCAGGATAGCTACACCGAATGCATAATGGAAACCAGTGGTGAACACGTTCAGATATTCATTGGCAAATACCGTCATATCCGTTACGGGTGTTCCGGAAATAGTGGCTTTGGCTGCCAATGCGCTATAAGTGTCCACAGCCTCGGGAGTCAGCGTTCCTGCCAGATGTCCGTGGCAAAGGGCAGGCAGGTCGGCATCATAATTGTAGCCGAATGTGGACAACCACCAGTTACGCACGCCTACTGCGGCAAACGGGGCAAAGATGGCACCTACATTGATGAACATATAGAATAAGGAGAAACCGGAATCGCGCATGCTGGAGTACTGAGGATTGTCGTACATCTGCCCTACGAGCGCTTGAAGATTTCCCTTGAAAAGACCATTTCCGAAAGCAATGACAAACAAGGCTGCACAAGTAATCACCAGAAACAAGGTCTTATTGGCAACCGGTGTAGGAGACGGGATGGCCAGCATCAAGTAACCTACCGCCATCAAAACAATACCGGCAAAGATGGTACCTTTGTAATTACGGGTTCTGTCGGCAATAATACCACCTATCAATGCTAGAATGTAAATAGAAAAATAAAATGTTGAGTAGATCAAACCTGCCTCTTTTCCATCCAGTCCGAACTTGGCTTGCAGAAAAAGTACAAGAATGGCCATCATGGTATAAAAGCCGAAACGCTCGCCCAAATTAGCAAAGGATGCGGCAATCAGACCTTTAGGGTGTTTGTTGAACATAAAAATTAGTTTTTAGAATTAGTAATTGGATTGATTTCTTGAATAATTCCTGCAAATATATAAATTCTATTGAAGATTTCCTTATAAAATTAAAATATCTCGGCAGAAATAGAAGATTTATTCATTAAAAAGAATATTTAAAATTTCAGAGGATACGTCTATTTCTATTTCGGCTATAATGGAAGAATTTTATAAAAAAGAAAATTTTAGGGTGATATAATTATATGATAAAAAAATGTTGTTCAGAAAACGATCTTGATATTTTATTAGAATATATAGGAAAAGAATATAGAGAAGCTATATATTTA
>OHKF01000934.1_pt1 | contig 13868 bp, 10 predicted proteins | sample 1568781 | NCBI WGS metagenome assembly OHKF01 (sample SAMEA3879580, study PRJEB24766) | human gut metagenome | biome: human-associated habitat; feature: feces | place: USA | collected 1985/1987
AACGATGACTATATTATGCTTGCTGATAATGCGTGTGACTATGAAAATATATATGAAACCAGTGATAAAGCAGAAGAGACTTCTAAGAAAGAAAGCGTACCTGTTAAAGATACAGATGAAGTAACAACGCCTGCTTTGGGCGAGGCTGATACAGGTTCTGATACGGATACTGCAGTACAGAATGTGATTCAAAGAAAGGAAATAACAGGAACGGTTTATAACAAAACTGAGCTTTCAGATTATGGATTTGTTCATAATCATTTTTATACAATAACATCTATAACTGAGCTTACAGAGAGCATATTAAGACCTGATGATTTTATAAACAGAAATCTTGCCATAGATAAAAGCAGCAGACAGCCACAGATACTTATATTCCATACACATTCACAGGAGGGATTTATCGATTCAGTTGAAGCAGATGCAAAAACAACCATAGTTGGTGTAGGTGATTATCTTACAAAGCTTCTTACAGAACGGTATGGTTATAATGTTATTCATGATACAACAGTTTATGATTATGTCGATGGGAAGCTGGATAGAAGCAAGGCGTATACATATGCAGAAAACGGAATAGCAAAGATTCTTAATGACAACCCTTCAATAGAAGTTGTTATTGACCTTCACAGAGATGGTGTAGCGGATACGACTCATCTTGTAACACAGATGGATGGAAAGAGTATGGCTAAGATAATGTTTTTTAATGGTCTTAGCTATAGTAAGATTAATGGAGATATAGCATATCTTAATAATCCATACAGGGATGATAACCTTGCCATGAGTCTTCAGATGCAGCTTATAGGTGAGGCATATTATCCGGGCTTCTTAAGGAGAATATATGTAAATGCATACAGATATTGTCTGCATGAGAGAGGAAGATCGATGCTTATAGAGGCGGGTGCACAGACTAATACGTTTGAAGAGGTTAAGAATGCTATGGAGCCGCTTGCTGATATTCTTGATAAATGTCTGTCAGGAGAGAAGGTTATGAATGATACTTAAATAATATGCGCTTTAGACAATAGAATATTTAAATAATATAACGCCATATATAGATATTGGAAATAGATACATATTTTGGTATATTACTACAAAAATTCTGCTTATTACAACTAAAACAGGGGGTTTTACATCATTTTTATTGTTTTATACGATTAAAAATATAGTATTGACAAACAAAAGAAAAAGTAGTACTCTCATGTTGTTGATAACATTTTAGTTTATAATCATTAATCGCAAGCGATTATCGTGGCAGTTTTCCTGCCGGATTATTCCCAGTTTTAAGCTTAATATTTCGTGGCCGGAAATATTAAAAAGAGAAGGATTAAAAAGAAAAGGATTATTTTATTTTACTTGAAAGGATTATATTTTGCTTATGGAAAAAAGTTTATGCCAGGATGTTATGGAGTATTCAGAATTTGTTGAAAAGATAAAGAAAATGTCAGAATCAGTAGCAGGTACAGAGGGGACTGTGCAGGTTACACATGTTATTAAGAATAACGGATGTGAATATGATGGTTTGGTTATATTAAGAAAAGGGTGTAAAATATCACCAACCATATATCTGAACGGATATTATGAACAGTATTGCAAAGGAAAAAGCTTTGAAAGTGTATTTTCAGGAATCAAAGAACTTTATCTGTTTAATAAAGACAGAATAGCAGTTGATACAGACAGCTTTGCTACTTTTAATGGGATTAGGGATAAGGTTGTATTCAAGCTGATAAACTATAACGCAAACAGAAAGCTGCTAAGCCTTGTACCACATAAAAAGATACTTGACCTTGCGATGGTGTTCTGCTGTATGATTGAAAAGAATGAAGAGGGAAATACATCGGCACTTATATATAATTCCAACATGAATTACTGGAAAGTGAAGGAAGAGGATATATACAGAGCAGCGTTGAACAATACAGCACGCATTCTGCCTGCTGGCATAACAGAGATGTCGAAGCTTTTTGAAGCTTATGATGACCATGATAAGATGGATGTTTGCATAGATTCTCAGGAGATTAAGGACTGCCAGCTTTATGTGCTTACAAACGACTGCCGTATTAATGGTGCAGCCTGCATGCTTTATGAGAATGTACTTAAGGATTTTGCTGACAGCATAGAAAGCAATCTGTATATACTGCCTTCATCTATACATGAGGTTATTATACTTCCTAAGTTTGCTATGTTTAATAAGCAGGAGCTTGTGAATATGGTCAGGGAGGTAAATGCGGAGGGAGTTGCCATGGATGAGATATTGTCATATACAGTATATGAATATGACAGGGAAACAGGCGAACTTAGCATGTAGGAAAACCTGGAATGCAGGCGGACTTAGCATGTATGCGTACCTGGCATATATGAGAACCTGGCATATATGAGAACCTGGCATGTGAAATATATATGCCAAGCATAAATAAATGTACATGATGGGAGTCGAACCCACGGCCTTTCGCTCCGGAGGCGAACGCTCTATCCAACTGAGCTACATGTACATGGCACACAGCCAATACTCATAATACACTATTTTGCTTATCAGGGCAAGCGGATAAAAGCTTTATAATTTTTCTTTTTGATTTTATTAGTGTTATTTGATAAAATGATTGCGTGAATTGCAAAGCAATAAGGCGATTAATGCAATGTATTGGATTCGAAAGGAAAGTTATATATAATGCGTATTAATAAATATCTGAGTGCACAGGGGGTATGTTCACGCCGTGAGGCTGACAGGCTTTTAGAGGCTGGCAGGATAACCGTGGACGGTGTTACTGCCATGTGTGGGCAGCAGGTGGATGATAATAGTGTAATATGTATAGATGGTAGCAGAATAAGCGATGAAAAGCCGCAGGATGTACTCATGGCGTTTAATAAGCCAAGAGGAATAGTATGTACAACAACAGATAACCAGGGAAAGAATAATATAGTTGATTATATAGGATATGATAAAAGAATATATCCTGTAGGAAGACTTGATAAGGATTCGGATGGACTTATACTTCTTACCAATAATGGTGAAATAACTGATAAGATATTAAGATCTGTTAACGGACATGAGAAAGAGTATGTGGTTAAGGTCAACAAAAAAATAACAGATACATTTTTAAAGAACATGGCGGATGGAGTATATCTTAAAGAACTTGATGTTACTACAAAGCCATGCAGCATAAGCCGCATAAATAACTATACATTCCGCATAATACTTACGCAGGGACTTAACAGGCAGATAAGAAGAATGTGCCAGGAATCAGGTTATAAGGTCGAAAGTCTTACCCGTGTAAGAATAATGAACATAGAGCTTGGTGGACTTAAAATTGGTGAGTACAGAATAATAGAAGGTAAAGAAAAGGCCATGCTTTATGAAAGCTTATGATGAAGCAGAGAAGCTGTGAGGGCTTAAAGATAATAAAACATTATATGACGGAGCAGAATAATGAATAAGTTAGATAGAATTAAAGAGTTAGTTGTATTACTTAATAAAGCTGGAAAAAGTTATTATTCAGAGGGACGAGAGATAATGTCCAACTATGAATATGATAAATTATATGATGAATTAAAGAAGTTAGAGGAGGAAACAGGCTGTGTACTATCTAACAGTCCAACAGTTAATGTAGGATATGAGGTACTTAGTGAGCTTCCAAAGGAAAGACATGAGTCACCGATGCTAAGTCTTGATAAGACAAAGGACAGGGAAGTGCTAAGAGACTGGTTAAAGGACCAGACAGGACTTCTGTCATGGAAGTTGGATGGACTTACAATAGTTCTGACATATGAGGACGGAAGACTTAGTAAGGCAGTAACAAGAGGTAACGGAGAGATAGGCGAAATAATCACAAACAATGCGAAGGTGTTTAAGAATGTTCCAGTTACTATTCCGCATAAGGGAAAGCTTGTATTAAGAGGTGAAGCTATAATAACTTATTCGGATTTCAATAGGATAAACGAGGAGCTTCCTGAGATGGATGCAAAGTATAAGAATCCCAGAAACTTATGCAGTGGTTCAGTCAGACAGCTTAACAACAAGATAACTAAAGAGCGTAATGTCAATTTCTTTGCATTTGCACTTGTATCGGCGGACAATGTTGATTTTAAGAATTCAAGAAAGTGCCAGTTTGAATGGCTGAAAAGTCAGGGATTTGATGTTGTAGAGTATAAGGTTGTTGATAAAGATAACATTATAGATACTATAGGATGGTTTGAAAGAGCTATTTCTGATAATGATTTTCCATCAGATGGACTTGTCATCATATATGATGATATTGCATATGGTGAATCACTAGGAAGGACAGCAAAGTTTCCAAGAAATGCGATGGCATTCAAATGGACAGATGAAACGGCAGACACAGTACTACGGCAGATAGAGTGGAGTGCATCCAGAACAGGTCTTATTAACCCGGTAGCCATATTTGATCCGGTTGAGCTTGAGGGAACTAAGGTGTCAAGAGCAAGTGTCCATAATATAAGTATTATGGAAGGTCTTAAGCTTGGAATAGGTGATGATATAAGAGTGTTCAAGGCTAATATGATTATACCTCAGATAGCACAGAATCTTACAGAAAGTGGCAATGTTGTAATACCTGATGTCTGTCCGGTATGTGGACAGCCTACAAGAATCTGTGAGATAAATGATGTCAAAACACTTTATTGTGATAATCCTGAGTGTCAGGCAAAGCATGTTAAAAGCTTTGCGCTTCTTGTGTCAAGGGATGCACTTAATATAGACGGACTGTCAGAGGCAACGCTTGAAAAGTTTATACAGAGAGGCTTTATTAAGGATAAGACTGATATATTCCATCTTGACAGATTCAAGGACGAGATAGTAGCCATGGATGGCTTTGGAGAAAAGTCATATGCCAATCTTATAGAAGCGGTTGAGAAAGCAAGAGATACAGATCTGGTAAGAGTATTGTATGGACTTGGGATAGACAACATAGGTTTGTCAACAGCAAAGCTTATTGTAAGGAAGTTTAAGGGCGATAAGGAAGCACTTATGAATGCTGATATACAGGAGCTTACAGATATAGATGGCATAGGAGAAGTTATAGCCGATTCGTATGTAAAATATTTTGCGGATGAGAAAAAAAGAAAAGAATATATAAGGCTTTTAGGTGAAGTGAGCTTAAAAGAAATGGATGATACACAAAACTCACAGGAACTTTCAGGAAAAACATTCGTAATAACTGGCAGTGTGACTCATTTTGCAAACAGGAAAGAGTTAAAAGAGCTTATAGAAAGCATGGGTGGTAAGGTTACTGGTTCGGTTACAGGAAACACATCGTATCTTATTAACAACGATTCTATGTCACAGTCTGCAAAGAATAAAACAGCAGCTAAGCTAAATGTACCTGTTATTACAGAAGAAGAATTTATCAGACTTGCGGGATTAGTGGATATGCTGTAATATAATGTGAGATATAAGAACGGAGGAACATTATGCCAATTAAGATACAGAATGATCTGCCAGCCAAGCATGAACTGGAAGAAGAAAATATATTTGTTATGGATGAAAGCAGGGCGCTTTCGCAGGATTTCAGGGAGCTGCAGATAGCAATCCTTAATCTTATGCCATTAAAGCAGGATACGGAACTTCAGCTTTTGCGTGCGTTATCTAATACACCATTGCAGATAGATGTGACATTTATACAGACAGAATCACACATTTCAAAGAATACATCTCATTCACATATTAAGAAGTTTTATGAAACATTTACAGACATAAAGGATAAAAACTTTGATGGTCTTATAATAACTGGTGCACCAGTTGAAAAGCTCGACTTTGAAGAGGTTAACTACTGGGATGAATTAACAAAGATTATGGAGTGGTCAAAGGAGCATGTAACATCAACTCTTCATATATGCTGGGGTGCACAGGCAGGACTTTATTATCATTATGGTATAAAGAAGGTTCTTCTTGATAAGAAACTTTCGGGTGTTTACAGACATCATGTCCTTAACAGAAAGGAACCTCTTGTAAGAGGGTTTGATGATTATTTTATGGCACCACATTCAAGATATACAGAAGCATGCAGAGAGGATATCCTTAATAATAAGCAGCTTAAGGTGTTTGCTGATTCACAGGAGGCAGGCATATATATCGTTATAGGACAGGATGGAAAGCATATATTTGTTATGGGACATCCGGAATATGACAGAATGACACTTGACCAGGAATATAAGAGAGATTATGATAAGGGACTTGAACCAGAACTTCCTGTCAACTATTATCCTGATGATGACTGCAACAGAAAGCCGGTGTTATCGTGGAGAAGCCATGCGAATAATCTATATACTAACTGGCTTAATTATTATGTATACCAGACAACTCCTTATGATCTTAACGAAAAGGCGGAAAAGAGGTCTTTTAATTGATAGATGAAAAAGAAATTCTCCCATTCAACTTTTTTTCGTATGGTGGTGTTTATAGTGGTGACCATAATGGGATGAGATATATGATTAAAAGAACTGGTAAAAAGCCGGATTTCACTTTGAATGCGCTTGTGTGGAGAGGTCCATATGCATCATCAGCTGTTAATGAAGATGATATAACAAAAAAAGAGTTTGAATATTCAGAGGAAGGAAGAAAAGCTGCTATAGAATGGATACAAAAGATGTATACAGACAGAAAGGATGAATGGGATAATGCCCCATCCATCAATCAGGCTGTATTGTACGATGGCAGGAAGAATACATAACGATAAATATAATAATATATACAAGGCATGAAGCTATACATTTTGCTATAAGAGCTGTTGTGTAAGTGATGTTTTGTGATAGAAAAGGCAGCATGATAAATGCTGCCTTTTCTGTTATAAGAACAGAGGCGATGGATATTACACTCATGCTTAGCGGACATATTATATTGCTTATTACTTCTGTTTTGAAATGATATATAGTATAAAGCTTTATATAGTTAAGCATACATACAACAATATTGCTTATTATAAGGCCGTATATATATCCACATATTCCAATGCGTGGAACAAGTATTATAAGAAATCCTATCCTGATAATAAGACCGGTTATGTTTGCAGCGCAGGTAAAGGAGGTTTTGTTTATTCCGTTTAATATGCTAGAAAGGCTTACCTTTAAGTAAAGAAAAGGGCATACGCATGCAAGTATAATGGTGTATGTGTATACATCAGGCTGCTTAAATATAATTGCACCAAGCCTGCTTATGTATAACACAAACAGAATACAGCACATAATACCAAGGTGCATACACACGCAGATAGTGTATGATATAGTTCTGGTTATATTATCAGACTGATTTGTGGAACTATCTTTGGATATCTTTGGGGTGAGCATAACTGCAAGGGAATTGGTTATTGCGCCCGGAAACATTATAAGAGGAATCACCATTCCACCGATGATTCCATAAGTGCTTACAGCATTTTCGTTATTCATTCCATATAGCATAAGCTGTACAGGAATAAGAATAGCTTCACCGCTTTCAAGAAGATGAACTAAAAGGCTGTTAAGATTAAGCGGTAAAGCGTATAGTGCAAGGTTCTTGATTAATGTATATATTTTCCCTTTTGTTGTGGGATTAAGCGATGATAAGTTCACTCTTTTGTAATGCTTTCTGATTTTTTTAATATATAATGCCAAAACGCAGAATATTACAGCACATAATTCGCCTGCTATATTGCCATATATGGCATCTGTAATATTAAGGGTACGGTCTGATCGCTGTATAAAAATATAGTAATAGAAGATGACTCCAAATATTCTTACGAGCTGTTCTACTATCTGGGATGCAGCGGGGATAAAGGCAGACCTGCAGCCGTAGTAATAACCACATATACAGCTGTGTACTGCTGACAGCGGTATACTTACGACAATAATTCTTATTAGTTCAGTACAATCTGTGTTTAACATGATTTTTTCAGCTATTGTTCCAGCATATATATAACATAATGCTGAGAATATTACTGACATGGGAATAGATAAGAAAAGACCAGATATTAAAGGCTTTAAGCTTTGTCTGTCTGCTGCGGTATACCTTGATATGGCAGAATTAAATCCACATATGCATACAGAGAATGCTATTCCACATAAAGGTGTAATGAGCTGTAGCATTCCCATACCATATGCACCTATATGGGCGTTTAGAAATATTCTGTAATAAAACCCAAGTATCCGGCAGAAAAGACCGGCAAGTGTTAAAACAATGGTTCCTTTAATTAGTGGATTTTTAATAGAATTATTTATGGGATTGTTAAAGGAATTATTTATGCGATTATTCATGCAGCCTCCAGTTTATATTTTTGCTTTGATATATGGGCAGATGTCACATTAATCCATATTAATCTTTAACATAGTATGCACTGGATGAATATAATATTATAAATATATTGGAAAAGTGCGATTATATGCACGGAAAGAGTTCTATGTTATATCTTGATAATGCAGCAACAACTCCGCTTCTTCCAGAAGTCCGTAAAGTGATGATAAATTATATGGTGGATAACTTTGGCAATCCATCTTCTATATATAAAATAGGCAGAATGAACAAAATAGCAGTAGAAGAAGCAAGAAAGAGCATAGCCAAGACTATAGGAGCATGTCCGGATGATATTTTTTTTACGTCAGGCGGGACTGAAAGTGATAACTGGGTTCTTGAATCGGCAGCAGAATCAGCAACGGAATCAGACAGTGCGCATATTATTGTAAGTGCTATAGAACATCCAGCCGTTATTAATAAATGTATACAGCTTAAGAAAAGGGGCTGTGATGTGGATTATATTAAAACTGATAAAAATGGGATTATTAATACCGATGATCTTATATCGAAAATACGTGATGATACAAAGCTTATATCAGTAATGCTTGTGAATAATGAAATAGGAACAATACAGCCGGTAAAAAATGTATGTAATATAGCGGCGGAATATGCAATACCTGTTCATACGGATGCGGTAGCTGCATATGGACATATACCTGTTAATGTAAAGGAGCTTGGGGTAGATTATCTTAGCGTAAGTGCACATAAAATAGGAGGAGCGAAGGGCACAGGCTTTTTGTATGCAAAAGCAGCAAATATAAATCCATATATATATGGAGGAGGGCAGGAAAAAGGAAAACGCTCAGGTACTGAGAATGTTGCAGGTATTATGGGACTTGCAAAAGCAGCAGAAATTGCACAGGAGAAGCTTGACAGCAGAATAGAGGAAGAAAATATAACAAAAAACTATATAACTGACAGGATTTTAAGGGAAATAAAAGGCTCATCGCTTAATGGAGACTACAAAAAACGCATTTCAGGTAATATGAATTTTGCATTTACAGGCATAAATGGAGGTGAACTTGTAATAATGCTTGATAAAAATGGAATATGCGTATCAGCTGGTTCAGCATGTCATGGTAATTCGGGTGGACCATCTCACGTACTAAAAGCTATAGGACTTGATGATGAAGCAGCACAGTCGTCAATACGTCTGACACTTGGCAGGGGGCTTACAAAAAAAGAGTGTGATTATTGTGTTGAATGTATAAAAAGAGCAGTGCAGGAACTAAGAAGCAATGCAGTATGATGGAGCAGTACAGAAATATAAATATGGAATAATAGAGAATAAGCAGAGGACAAATAGAGAGTAAGCAGGGGCTATCATGATGAATGATCAGATATGATATCCCCTGTATTCTGTCTGCTGAGCTGTAAACATAGAATTATAGCCTTATGAATTCAGGTTGGCGTTTTTTAAATATAGTATAATATTTGAATCCTGCATTTGTAAGAATGTCGTAAAGAACGTCAAATTTGTATGCAATATGTTCTGTCTTATGGGCATCAGAGCCTGTGGTGATTATTTCACCACCAAGTTCGTGGTATCTTTTTATTATATCCGGACATGGATTAGGATTCTTAAGTCCATATTTAAGTCCGGATGTGTTAATCTCTATGCCTTTACCCTTTTCTATAAGCATACGAAGTATTGTATCTATGTAATCTGAGTAATCTTTCCAGTTATATGCCGTATCTTTGCCAGGAACATAACGGACTATATAGTCAAGATGTCCATATACATCAAAGTTGCTGCACACCTTAAGAGAGTCAATGATTCCCTCATAATATGTTGATATGCCCTCTTTTACAGATATATTCTGCCAAAACTCATCATAGTATGGATCATTTCCATATACAAGATGGGATGAGCCGATGATAAAATCAAGAACAGAATCTTTATCATATTCGTTTACACGTCCGGCAACTGATGGCATGAGTCCTTGTTCTACGCCGGCACTAATATCTATAATATGGGAATATTTTTCCTTAAGGCTGGTTATAGTATCTACGTAGGGCTTGAAATCAAGCATAAACATAACCTCACCATTTTCAGGTGGGTAATCAAAGTCGTTGTGGTCTGTAAAACATATTGATTTTAATCCGAGTTTTACAGCCTGTCTGACTACATTTTCAGGTGGATTGTCTGAATCAGATGAAAAGGAAGTATGCAGATGATAGTCACAAAGTCTGTTATTATAATTGCTTAAACACATAATAATCCTCATTTCCACGCATTTATACTCATGATTGTGCTGTATGCGTTATTATTGAATTTATAATCGTTTATTAAATCAATATAGCATAGTGATATGTACTTGCTATACTTTTTTAATAAATGTTTTTAATAAAATACATTGTGTTAATTAGCATGTTTGCTAATATGTGCTTTTTATATACACAGTAATAAAATGCTTTTTCGGTTAAACCTCTTGAAAATATTTCTTTTGATTGTTATTATGTAAACGTAATTTTACATTCTTTACATAAAATGCACATTAATTTTATTAAGCAATTAAGATTTATAAGGATTGCATGAAATATAATATGTGCAGGACAGGAGAAAAAAGTGGATATTGAGTTAGTTGGCAATTTGTTTATGTTTGCAGGCGGCATAGGTATGTTTCTTTATGGAATGAACATTATGGCCGATGGTATGCAGAAGTCAGCTGGAAGTAAGATGAAACAGCTTATTGGGTATCTGACCAGAAACAGATTACTGGCGGTTCTGGTAGGAGCATTTATAACTGCGATTATTCAGAGTAGTGCTACTACAGTCATGGTTGTAGGTTTTGTTAATGCAGGACTTATGACACTTGTCCAGGCAGTCGGAGTTATAATGGGTGCTAATATAGGTACAACCATTACAGCATGGATTGTTTCGCTTGGACAGTTAGGTGATGCAGTTAAAGTGTTAAAGCCAGAGTTTTATGCACCTCTGCTTGTAGGAATAGGTGCTATTCTTGTTTTATTTAGTAAAAAACCAAAGAAGAAAATGGTAGGAGAAATTATAGTTGGTATAGGTCTTTTGTTCTTAGGCTTAAGCTTTATGTCACAATCTATATCACCATATACAGATGCACCTATATTTTCAAAGGCATTTGAGGTTGTAGGAAGTAATCCTTTGCTGGGTATACTTATAGGTATTATTGTTACAGCACTTTTACAGAGTTCATCTGCCTCTGTGGGCATATTGCAGACACTTGCCATTAATGGTGTTGTTACAACTAATGCAGCAGTATTTATAACATTAGGACAGAATATCGGTTCATGTGTGACTGCGATTATATCTAGTGCAGGTACAACACGAAATGCAAAAAGAGCAGCATGTATGCATCTTCTGTTTAATATTGCAGGAGCTGTCATATTTGGAACAGCAGCATTTATATTATTCGTTCTAAGACCTTCACTTGCGGTACATAACATAACAAGTGTTGAGATTTCGTTGTTCCATACATTTTTCAATATTATATGTACAACAATCATGATGCCATTTGGCGGGCTGCTTGTTAAGTTATCAGGTATGATAATAAGAGAAAAATCACAGGATGAAGAAAATGCCACACTTGAGGCAAGCGACAGCTATGCGGCTGAGCTTTCAAGACATTTTGATAACAGAATATTAGAACAGCCATCTGTTGCAGTTAACAGGGCACTTAGTGAAGTTGTCATCATGGGAAATCTTGCTCTTGATAATATAAAGTATTCATCTAAGGCAGTTATTAACAATGACCAGGATATGATAGATAAGGTTATAGAAACAGAACATAAGGTTGATCTGTATGAGAAGTATCTTACAGAGTATCTGATAAAGGTAAACAACCTGTCGATAACAGAAGAACAGCATCTTATGATTAACAATCTGTTTCATGCTATCATAGATATAGAAAGAGTGTCTGATCATGCTGAGAATATGGCAGATCTGGCAAAGTATAAAATAGAAAATGGCATCACGTTTTCACAGCATGCCATGGAAGAACTTAAAGCACTTTATGAGAAGGTGGTTGTCAGCTTCTCAGAGGCAGTAAAGGCAAGAGAAAAACTAAGCCGTATAGCAGCAGAGAATGTATGCAGGATAGAAGACGAAGTAGATGCCATGGAAGAAGAACTGCGTAATAAGCATATTGAAAGACTCTCGTCAGGTTTGTGCAAGCCATCTAATGGTGTCATATTCCTTGATACACTTTCTAACTTTGAAAGAATGTCAGATCATGCTAATAATCTTGCTGATTGTGTGCTTGAAGAACTTGAACAAAAAAACAGATAAAAATATTTTATAGAATATTTTGTAAAAAATAGTAATTTACACTTGATATTTTAAATTAGTTTATGTAGAATAGCTTTAGTTGATTTTTTATTAACAATCTTTATATTAGGAGGATTTATTTTATGTCAGTAAAAGTTGCGATTAATGGTTTTGGACGTATCGGTAGACTTGCATTCAGACAGATGTTTGGTGCAGAGGGTTATGAGGTTGTTGCTATCAATGATTTAACAAGCCCTAAGATGTTAGCTCATCTTTTAAAGTATGATTCATCACAGGGAAGATATGTTAACTTTGGTGAAGAAGATCAGGTAACAGCTGATGATGAAGCTGGTACAATCACAGTAAAGGGTAAGACAATCAAGATCTACAAGGAGCCAGATGCTAACAACTGTCCTTGGGGTGAACTTGATGTTGACGTAGTTCTTGAGTGCTCAGGATTCTATACATCTAAGGCAAAGGCTCAGGCTCATATCAATGCAGGTGCTAAGAAGGTAGTTATCTCAGCTCCAGCTGGTAACGATCTTAAGACAATCGTTTACAATGTTAACCATGAAACACTTACAGCAGAGGATAATATCATTTCAGCTGCTTCTTGTACAACAAACTGCTTAGCTCCTATGGCTAAGGCTCTTAATGATTGTGCTACAATCGAATCTGGTATTATGTGTACAATCCATGCTTACACAGGTGATCAGATGATTCTTGATGGACCACAGAGAAAGGGTGACTTAAGAAGATCTAGAGCAGGTGCTTGCAACATCGTTCCTAACTCAACAGGTGCTGCTAAGGCTATCGGTCTTGTTATCCCAGAACTTAACGGAAAGCTTATCGGAGCTGCACAGAGAGTTCCTACACCTACAGGTTCTACAACAATCCTTAACGCTGTTGTAGCTAAGAAGGTTACTGTTGATGAAGTTAACGCTGCTATGAAGGCTGCTGCAACAGAAAGCTTTGGTTACAATGAAGAACTTATCGTATCTAGCGATATCGTTGGTATGAGATTTGGTTCATTATTCGATGCTACACAGACAATGGTTAACGAACTTCCAAATGGTGGCTGCCAGGTACAGGTTGTTTCTTGGTATGATAATGAAAACTCATATACAAGCCAGATGGTTAGAACAATTAAGTACTTTGCTGAATTAAGCAAGTAATTAAAGGTTGAAATACCTATAAGGTTGATTATGTTTAACTAGTTAATAATACCGGAGATGAGAATTCATTCTCCGGTATTTTAATAAGTGTGTTGTGTAAAAAGTATTAATGTATATTTCTGTTTATAGATGCAGATGATATATAAGTACTTTTGCATAGAATATACATTTTATA
>OHKF01000944.1_pt1 | contig 13761 bp, 8 predicted proteins | sample 1568781 | NCBI WGS metagenome assembly OHKF01 (sample SAMEA3879580, study PRJEB24766) | human gut metagenome | biome: human-associated habitat; feature: feces | place: USA | collected 1985/1987
GAGGACAAACGTATGCACACTTGTTACACTGGATACAGTTTTCAGCATTCCATTCAGGTACGAATGCAGCTACACCACGTTTTTCGTATTGAGCAGTACCTTGTTCCCAAGTACCGTCTTCGATGCCTTTGAATGCAGATACCGGCAACAAGTCACCATCCTGAGCGTTGATAGGACGAACTACTTCGTTGATGAATGCAGGGTCATTGTTAGCAGCAGGAGCTTCAACTTCCAGATTAGCCCAAGCCGGATCAACTGTCAATTGTTTGTATTCACCACCACGGTCTACGGCAGCATAGTTCTTGTTCACCACGTCTTCACCTTTCTTGCCGTAGGACTTCACGATGAACTTCTTCATCTGTTCTACCGCCAGGTCTACCGGGATGACACCGGTGATACGGAAGAATGCAGACTGGAGGATGGTATTGGTACGGTTGCCCAATCCGATTTCCTGTGCAATCTTGGTGGCGTTGATGTAATATACCTTGATATTGTTCTTGGCAAAGTAAGCTTTCACCTTGTTCGGCAGGTTCTTGGCCAGTTCTTCGCCTTCCCAGATGGTGTTGAGCAAGAACGTGCCGTTCTTCTTCAATCCGCGAGTCACATCGTACATGTGGAGGTAAGCCTGAACGTGGCAAGCCACGAAGTTAGGCGTATTCACCAAGTAAGTGGAGCGGATGGGGGCGTCTCCGAAACGCAAGTGAGAGCACGTGAAACCACCGGACTTCTTAGAGTCGTAAGAGAAGTAAGCCTGACAGTGCTTGTTGGTATTGTCACCGATAATCTTCACGGAGTTCTTGTTGGCACCCACCGTACCGTCGGCACCCAGACCGTAGAACTTGGCTTCGAACATGCCTTCGCCACCCATGGCCACCTCTTCTTTCTGAGGAAGCGAAGTGAACGTCACGTCGTCCACGATGCCGAGGGTGAACTGGTTTTTCGGTTCCGGAAGAGCCAGATTCTCGTACACGGCCAAGATTTGTGCCGGAGTTGTGTCGTTAGACCCGAGGCCGTAACGTCCGCCTACGATGACCGGAGCGTTTTCCTTGCCGTAGAAGCATTCCTTCACATCCAGATACAGCGGTTCGCCGTTGGCGCCCGGTTCTTTCGTGCGGTCCAGTACGGCAATCGTCTTGGCTGTGGCCGGAACGGCTGCCAGGAAATGCTTGGCCGAGAACGGACGATACAGGTGAACGGCTACCAAGCCCACCTTTTCGCCCTGTGCGGTCAAGTGGTCGATGGTTTCGCGGATGGCTTCGGTTACGGAACCCATGGCGATGATGACGCGTTCTGCGTCTGCGGCACCGTAGTAAGAGAACAGGCCGTATTTGCGGCCGGTGATTTCAGACACCTTGTTCATGTAGTCCTCTACGATGGCAGGAACTGCGTCGTAGTAATTATTGCAAGATTCACGGTGAGTGAAGAACGTGTCGGGGTTTTCGGCCATACCGCGGGCAACCGGGTTCATCGGGTTCAGTGCACGTGCACGGAATTCAGCCAATGCTTCCTGGTCGATAAGCGGAGCGAGGTCTTCGTTCTCCAGCATTTCAATCTTCTGGATTTCGTGAGAAGTACGGAAACCGTCGAAGAAGTTAACGAACGGTACGCGGCTCTTGATAGTAGAAAGGTGAGCGACACCCGCCAGGTCCATAACTTCCTGTACGGAACCTTCGGCCAACATGGCGAAACCTGTCTGGCGTGCAGACATTACGTCCTGGTGGTCACCGAAGATACACAGCGCATGGCTTGCCAAAGTACGTGCGGATACGTGGAACACGCAAGGCAGGAATTCACCGGCAATCTTGTACATGTTCGGTATCATCAGCAACAGACCTTGTGAAGCGGTGTACGTTGTAGTCAGCGCACCGGCTTGCAAAGAACCGTGAACGGCGCCGGCAGCACCACCTTCGGATTGCATTTCCTGTACCAATACTGTTTCGCCGAAGATGTTTTTACGACCTGCGGCAGCCCATTCGTCTACGTATTCAGCCATCGTAGAAGAGGGTGTGATAGGGTAGATGGCAGCTACTTCCGAGAACATATACGAGATATGTGCAGCAGCCTGGTTACCATCACAAGTAATGAATTTCTTCTGTTTAGTCATAACTAAATTGAATTTATTAAGTAAAAAAAACTCTTTGTCTGTAATTCTAATACAGGAAGCCGAACAGCCAGAGAGGTATCTGATTGCCCCGGCCTATCTCTGCCTTGTGCAATGCGTACGTCACTCCCGGATTGTTCTTGATCCTCATGCCTTCCTGACAAATCTTGAAAGGCATCACTTCATCCACCATGAACGAAATGTTCTTGTCGCCTTTGTTCACTTTGTGGTCTTTCCACATGGTGTTTACAAAGAACGTTTCCAGCACATCCTGCTCTTCCACCTTTACGGGGTAGATGGAGTACATCAGGTTGGAATTGTGCATCATTATCTTCGACGGCTTTTTGGGGAATTCTTCTCCTTTAGGATATACCATGTTGATAAGCCGTGCGTCGGCCAGATACTTGATGTAGTTCATCACCGTAGCTCTGGATGTCTGTATATCGTTGGCCAATTGGCTCACATTAGGCGCTTTCGGGCCGTCCACCGCCAACAAATATAGTAATTTTTTTATCTTTGACAGATATTTCAGCTCTATTTGTTTGATGAGCAGGATGTCCACTTCCACCATCATGTTCATCGTCTTCAGCAGATTCTCCGAGAAATTGCGCTTCTCGAGGAAAAAGGGGTAGAAGCCGTGGTGCATATAGTCCTGAAAATAGTCCAGCGGGCGTACTTTGGACAGGATGCCTTTGGCTATCTGTTCGTGGTTGCTCAGGATTTCTTCCAGTGAGTAGGCGTGGAACTTCATGTCGGTCTGCAGGTTCAGATACTCACGGAAGGAGAAACCGCGCAGGTTGTAACTTTTCGCAATGTCGCGCAACTCCAGATTTTCCTCTTTCAGGCGCATCACGGACGAGCCGGTGAATACAATCTTCAGATTGGGAAAACGGTCGTAGCACAGGCGCAGCTCCTTGCTCCAGTCGGGGTGCTTGAACACCTGGTCTATCAACAATACCTTTCCGCCGCGGCGCTGGAATTCGTAAGCGAAGTCCACCAGGCTGTGACCGGAGAAGTAGAAGTTGTTCATGTTGATAAAGAGGCAGGAGCGGTCGGTACCGAATTTCTCTTTGGCATATTGCAGCAGGAATGTGGTCTTGCCTACGCCTCGGGTGCCTTTGATACCGATAAGACGGTCGTTCCAATCAATCTCATCCATGAGGTCGCGGCGAACGGGGGCATTTGTATGCTCTACCAGATAAGCGTGTGTTCGGTAAAATGCTTCCATGCTTTAAATTCGGTTTATCGGGCGACAAATATACGCCTTTTTTATAGAATTGCAAAGTAGAGATAGCAAAATATCTTATTTCATAGTTAAGTTTTATATATTTGTATGCTGTTCTTTTTCTCTGTAAGTTTGCAGTTCCGAATAATTATGAACTATAACCGATGAAACTATATCTTTTCAATCCGGATTCAGACCTTGCGCTTGCCAATAACGAAGCGAATTACATAGCCCCGGCTTCCGCCCGCCGTATGGCGCAGGACATGGCTTTGTTGCCGATATGGTATGCCGCTCCGGGCAGTGCGGTACTGGCGCCTTCTGCTTACAATGCGGATTTCTTGAAGCGGATGCGGGAACTCTTCGGGGTACAGGTGCGACTGGCCACCGAGCCTGAGTTGCCCGATTATGCCGAAGCCCGAATTGTGCCGTGGGGCTGGAATCCTGCCATCCGCAGGTTCTTTCTGAAAGGGGGAGTTCGTGAAGACAGACTGCCTTCTCCCCAACTTCTTGCGGAATACAGGCTGCTCTCTTCCCGTCTGCAGGCTGTGGCGGTGACCCGGTGCATGACGGACCGTTATCCCGAATGCACCTGCGGCGAACATACGCTCCTAAACAATATTGCGGATTGTGAACGCACGGTGAATGCAATGCACGCCTGCCTGCTCAAAGTACCCTGGTCGGGTAGCGGAAAGGGGCTGAACTGGTGCCTGCATGGGTTTACGAAGCCCGTCTCCAATTGGTGTGAACGGGTTTTGAGAGAGCAGGGGTGTCTTACGGCAGAACCCATATATAATAAGGTGAAGGATTTTGCGCTTGAGTTCTATTCGGACGGACAGGGCGAAGTGCGCTTTGCGGGCTATTCCGTGTTCTCCACCAATGAGCATGGCGCCTATACGGGCAATCTGCTTGCATCGGACGGACAGATAGAGGAAAGCATCGCGTGCTGTCTGTCCCTTGAGAAGTTGACGGGGATACGCGAAGCGCTGCGTGCGGAATTGGCCTCAATCTATGGGAACACGTATACCGGTTATCTGGGAGTGGATATGATGGTTTGCCGGTCAGACAAGGAGGACGGCTATTGTGTGCATCCTTGCGTGGAGATAAACATGCGTATGAATATGGGTGTTGTAGCCCGCTTGTTTTACGACAGGTTTGTGGCTCCCGGCAGTAAGGGATGTTTTGCTGTCGAATACGTTCCCGATAATGAAACATTGCGTGCACGGCACGAACAGGATATGCACGATTATCCGTTGACGGTGGAGCAGGGCAGACTTGCTTCCGGTTATCTGCCGTTAGTGCCCGTTACAGGTAAAAGTTGTTACAGAGTGTATGTCCGGATATGATTCTTGCTGGTGATGCATATTTCAAGTGGCTGGTACCTGATGTACCTGCCGCTTGGTACGTCAAGTACCTTACTAAGGTACACGTCCTACCATGGTAAGAAACACGTCGTACCACAGTCAGGTACGAGACGTACCAAATGAGGAATCCTTTTGGTACATGCATCCTTTTGATTATAAACGCATTGCCTTTGTGTTTCCTATTGGCAGACGGGACTTTCGTTGCCGCAACGGTCTACGGCGGTAACTGCAAAGTATTTCCGGGTGTTCCAGGGGCGGATAGGGGCATATATGTATTCGGTTCCCTGTATGCGTTGCGCCAGTATATTCTCCGGGTTGGCGGTATCTACGGGATACGTATCGGAACCGTAGACTACATAGGTCGGCGCATTCCGCTTATCGTTGTCAGTGGCGGCTTGCCAGGTGATTTTCCAATATCCGTCGGCCAGCTTCCCGATGTTGAGTTGCGTGGGGGCGGTTGGCGGCACATTGTCTATCCACGGCATGGCGGGTTGCAGGGCGGGGGCGGTGTAGTAGTTCTCTTGAAGTATGTCATACAACCCCTGCGTATTGTCCATAAGGTACTTCACGCGGTAGTGGCCTTCGCCCGCCAGGCCGTGTGCACGGGTGAAGTTTATCTGCCGTTCCACCTCGTCCACAGTCCAGTTGCCTTCGCCGGGGTCGAGGAAGTAGATGCCCAGTCCGGGAATAATCTGCCGGCCGTTGCTTTGTTCCTGCCAGTCGAGGGCGAAAGGATAGAAGCCGTTGCCGCGGAAGTACATCATAGGATATATTTGGTCCTGTATGCCTTCGCCCAGCCAGCCTTGTACGTCCTGATAGACGGTGTGGAACGCATTCCAGCCGCGCGACGGATAGCGGGCGGTGTCGCGGTACTTACCTACGGGGCAGGTGCTCACCTTTACCCAGGGCTTCAGCGCCTTGACTCCTTTATAGAGATAACGGACTATTTCCGTGATATTGTCACGCCGCCATTGCGCGAGGTCGCGTCCGTTGCCGTACTTCTTATAGGTATAGCTGTCGGAGAAGCGCAGGGCATGTTCGGGGTAGCGCAGGTAATCGAAATGCACGCCGTCCACATCGTAACGTTCCACGACTTCGCGGACAAGGCTCATCAGGTATTCTTTGGTCTGCGGATGTCCGGGATTGAGGAAATACTCGCGTTTATAAGGTACGCAGATAGCGGGTTTGCGTTTGGTGACCGATGCCTTGCCGAGGGCGGCGACATGCTTGCGGTTGCCTAAAGGAATGGTCACCATCCAGGCGTGGCATTCCATACCGCGTTTGTGGCATTCGGCTACGGCAAAGGCAAGCGGGTCGTAGCCGGGGTTGCCATCGGTTTTTCCTGTCAGGATGGAGTTATAAGGCTCGATGGACGATTTGTAGAGCACATCGCCCCGCGTACGGGTCTGAAACAGTACGGTGTTGAAGTTGGCGGCTTTCAGTTTGTCCAGTATCTCTACGAGTTCGTCCTGCTGCTTGCGGATGCTTTCGGGCGTGGTGGCGCGGGTGCGGGGCCAGTCCAGTCCGTAGACGGCGGTGACCCATGCGGCACGTACCTCTTGCTTGGGCGGCCGCTGGGCGGCAAGGGGAAGAAGACAGAAGATATATAATAGTATAAGGCTTGATTTCTTCATGTTGCTGTCTTGTTTTCGGTAAATGATGATTTCTCCTCTGCGGTGAAACAAATTCCTTTTTACTTCTTTATTTCTGTTATATTTCACGGCGAAGATACGTAAATCACCTGATAAAATTGCGTAGTTTAGTTAGAAACCGTTACATTTGCATACATAAAATACATTATTAACACTTGCTGTATATTAAACATTAGCACGCCATGATTACATTTACGCTCTGCCTGCTGGCGTTGGTTGCAGGTTATTTCATCTACGGACGCTTTATAGAACACGTATTCGGACCGGACGACCGCAAGACTCCTGCTATTACCAAAGCCGACGGGGTGGACTATATCCCGCTGCCTACGTGGAAAATCTTTATGATACAGTTCCTGAATATCGCAGGCCTGGGACCTATCTTCGGTGCAATCATGGGAGCGAAATTCGGTTCGGCATCCTATCTGTGGATAGTGTTCGGTAGTATTTTTGCCGGGGCGGTGCACGACTATTTTGCAGGAATGCTTTCGTTGCGCAACGGGGGCGAGAGCCTGCCGGAGATTATAGGCCGTTATCTGGGCGTGACTACCAAGCAGGTGATGCGCGGATTTACCGTTGTCCTGATGATACTTGTGGGAGCCGTGTTTGTGGCAGGCCCTGCCGGACTGCTTGCCAGCCTGACGCCGGAAACGCTGGGCACCGTTTTCTGGATTGTGGTGGTCTTTATCTATTATATACTTGCCACCTTGCTGCCGGTGGATAAGATTATCGGCAAGATATATCCGCTGTTTGCCATTGCGCTGCTGTTTATGGCGGTGGGCATTTTGGTTATGCTCTACGTGAAGCATCCGGTATTGCCGGAAGTATGGGACGGATTGCAGAATACCCATCCCAACGCTTCGGCGCTGCCTGTATTTCCCATTATGTTTGTCAGTATCGCGTGCGGGGCTATCAGCGGTTTTCATGCCACGCAAAGCCCCTTGATGGCACGCTGCATGACGAGCGAGCGCCATGGACGTCCTATATTCTACGGAGCCATGATTACCGAAGGCATCGTGGCCCTTATCTGGGCTGCCGCCGCTACTTGCTTCTTCCATGAAAACGGAATGGCGGAGACGAATGCCGCCGTCATTGTGGATGCCATTACGAAAGACTGGCTGGGAACAATCGGAGGCGTACTGGCTATACTGGGTGTGATTGCAGCCCCTATTACCAGCGGCGATACCGCTTTCCGTTCGGCACGGCTTATCGTTGCAGATTTCCTGGGGATGGAACAAAAAACGATGCGCCGCCGTTTATATATCTGCATACCGATGTTTTTGGCTGCTATCGGACTGTTGCTGTACAGCCTGCGCGATAAGGACGGTTTCGATATGATATGGCGTTACTTTGCATGGGCCAACCAGACCTTGTCCGTCTTTACCCTATGGGCTGTCACAGTGTATTTGGTGCGTGCAAGAAAGTTGTATTTCCTGACGCTGATACCTGCCCTTTTCATGACCTGCGTCTGTACAACGTATATCTGTATAGCGCCCGAAGGTTTCGGCCTGTCGCATCCGGCATCCTACGGCATAGGAGCAGCCGGTGTGGCGATAGCTCTGGTATGGTTCGTGCTATGGAAGAAAAGACAAACAGACTAAAAAACTCTTAAACCGATGAAGAAACTCAAGAAATCTACCGGGCTGACCGTAGCCCTGCTTATTTATGTTTCTGCCACCGCGGCGTATTTCCTGCCGCGCAATACGGAAATCAGCAATACGGAGAAATATGTAACCGTAATCGCTTCGTATGTCATCGTACTGGCGTTGTGGCTGGTGCTGCGCAAAAAAGAGGAGTTGCAGCGTAAGCGCCGTGAAGAAGATAAAATAGAACGAAAATAATTATTCACTTAAAAACGAAAACAAGATGAGAAGACTTGCATTGATCGTATGCCTGCTTATTGGCACAGTGGCTGCCCACGCGCAGTTTGAAAAAGGAAAGTGGTTCGTCAACCCTTCCGTTACCGGACTTAATTTTTCCTACAATACGGAAACGGATAAGGCTCATTTCGGTCTTGAGGTCAAGGGTGGTGCTTTTTTAATCGATAACGTGGCTTTGCTGTTGGATGCCGGCGCTACATGGCAAGGCGGCGGAACGGATGTCTATACGTTGGGTGTGGGCGGACGTTACTATTTCAACAAAATTGGCGTATTTCTGGGAGCTGATGTAAACTTGAACCGTTACAACTGGGACGGTGGCGATAAAACCCGTTTCGGCTTCGGCATGGAGGGCGGTTATGCTTTCTTCCTGTCGCGTACGGTCACTATCGAGCCTGCCGTTTATTGGGATATAAATAAAGACCGTTCGGAGTTCGGGTTGAAAGTGGGATTCGGTTTCTACTTCTAAAAAAGAAAAAGCTCTTTTTGCACAATATCTGATTTCGTCTCCTAAGATGGTTTGTTTCGTCTTAGGAGACGATTTTTTGTTTCGTGAGATGAAAAAACATCCCGTAAGACGGATTAATCTATCTTACGGGATGTTTCTGACTGAATTGTACGTTTGGTTATTGTAGTTTTTCTCTTAGGAACTGCCCTGTGTAGCTTGCCGCACATGCCGCCACTTCTTCCGGTGTACCGGTTGCCACGATATAGCCGCCTTTGTCTCCGCCTTCGGGGCCGAGGTCTATAACATGGTCGGCACACTTCACTACGTCCATATTATGCTCGATGATAACGATGGAATGGCCGCGGCGTATCAGTGCATCAAAGGCTTCCAGCAGTTTGCGGATGTCGTGGAAGTGCAGACCGGTGGTAGGCTCGTCGAAGATGAATAGCGTAGGGTCGGCTTTCTCCATACTGAGGTAGTAGGCCAGTTTTACGCGCTGGTTCTCACCGCCGGAGAGGGTAGAGGACGACTGGCCGAGTTTGATATATCCCAACCCCACATCTTGCAGCGGTTGCAGGCGCTTCACGATTTTCTTCTGTCCGTGTCCGGTGAAGAATTCAATGGCTTGGTTAACGGTCATTTCCAGCACATCGTAGATATTGACATCATGGTATTTCACTTCCAGCGTATCTGCCTTGAAGCGTTTGCCGTGGCAGGATTCGCACTCCAGCACAAGGTCTGCCATGAACTGCATCTCTACGGTGATGGTTCCTTCGCCCTTGCACTCCTCGCAGCGGCCGCCTTCGCTGTTAAAACTGAAATGGCCGGCGGTATAGCCCATTTGTTTGGCGAGGGGCTGTTCTGCCCAAAGTTTGCGTATTTCGTCGTAGGCCTTTATGTAGGTTACGGGGTTGGAACGCGAGGACTTGCCGATAGGGTTCTGGTCTACAAACTCTACGTTGCGCAGATTGCGCAGGTCTCCGCTGATAGAGGCAAACTCGCCCGGACGGTCGGTGCATTCGTCCAGCTCGCGTTTGAGGGCGCGGAAGAAGATATCGCGAACCAGTGTGCTTTTACCGGAACCCGATACGCCGGTGACTACGGTCATTACATTGAGCGGAAAGCGTACGTCCACGCCTTTCAGATTGTTCTCGCGGGCGCCTGTGATTTCAATATACTGATTCCACGGGCGACGGCTTTCGGGCACGGGAATGGTTTCCTCGCCCAGAAGATAACGCACGGTGTAGCTGTTGCTGTCTTTTTGCAAATCCTTCATGTCTCCTTGGTAGACAACCTCGCCGCCCAGACGTCCGGCCTTGGGGCCGATGTCGATGATATAATCGGCGGCCCGGATGATTTCTTCGTCATGTTCCACCACAACCACTGTGTTTCCCGTGTCACGCAAAGCCTTCAGGGAGCTTATCAACCGACGGTTGTCCCGTTGGTGCAGACCGATACTGGGTTCGTCCAAAATATACAAGACATTGACCAGTTGAGAACCAATCTGCGTGGCCAAACGGATACGCTGGCTCTCGCCGCCCGATAATGACACCGACGAACGGTTCAAGGACAGATAATCCAAGCCCACATCCATAAGGAACTTCAGGCGCGAACGGATTTCTTTCAAAATTTCCGGGGCTATCTTTCTCTGCCGGTCGGTCAGCCGTTCCTCCACGTGCAACATCCAATCATACAATTCACCGATATCCATCGCCGACAACTCCGCAATGTTCTTGTCTGCCATACGGAAATGCAAAGCTTCCTTATTCAAACGGCGTCCTCCACATTCCGGACAAGTCACCGTCTTGGAGAACTGTTCCGCCCATTTCTGTGCCGAAGCCGAAGTTTCGTTCTCTTGCATCATCTGGATGTATTTCACCAATCCCTCGTAGGTCACATAATAATCCGACGAGGTGTGCACCAACTGAGACTTGATGCGCACGCGATCCATGCTGCCGTTCAATATTTCGTTCAACGCTTCCTCCGGCAAATCCTTGACCGGTGTCTTCACATCAGCGTCGTATTTTTCCAACAAAGCACCGATTTGCCAGAAGATCATAGCATTTTTATATTTTCCCAAAGGTGCTATGGCTCCTTCATAAATGGATTGTTCACAGTCGGGAATCACTTTATCCACATCAATCTGATTGACTACTCCCAGCCCTTTACACTTTGGACACGCTCCCTGAGGAGAGTTAAATGAAAAATTGTGCGGTGCCGGTTCACGATAAGACAATCCGGTGACAGGACACATCAGTCGCTTACTATAATGACGGATACTTTCCGTCTGTGCATCCAGAATCATCAACAAGCCGTCTCCCTGACGCATAGCCGTCGCTACACTCTGTTTCAGTCTTCTATCATCTTTTTCGGTAACGACCAACTTATCTATTACTACCTCTATATCGTGATTCTTGTAACGGTCGAGTTTCATACCATGAGTAATTTCACGCACTTCACCGTCTACCCGAACATAGAGATATCCTTTTTTACGTATTTGCTCAAAAAGCTCCCTATAATGTCCTTTACGTGTACGAATCAAGGGAGCCAACAAATAGATTTTCTTTCCTTTATAATCTTTCAGAATCAGACCGAGAATCTGCTCCTCGGTATATTTCACCATTTCTTCACCGGACAGATACGAATAAGCCACTCCCGCACGAGCATAAAGCAGACGGAGATAATCGTATATCTCAGTAGTAGTTCCTACCGTAGAACGCGGATTTTTATTCGTCGTTTTCTGTTCAATAGAGATCACCGGGCTCAAACCGGTTATTTTATCAACATCCGGACGCTCCAGATTACCCAAAAAGTTGCGGGCATACGCTGAAAAGGTTTCAATATAGCGACGCTGTCCTTCTGCAAATATCGTATCAAACGCCAAAGAAGATTTTCCACTACCACTCAATCCGGTAATCACAGTCAAGCTATTACGGGGAATCTCGGCATCAATATCCTTCAAATTATGTACGCGCGCACCATACACATTAATATATTCTGTTTCCTGCATATTCATATCCTTCCATAAATGTTGCAAAATTAATGTTTCCGCCCGAAATATGCTCCTAAAAAAGCACAATATTATTTTCTTAACTCAAATCTTATGAAGATATAGGGCATTATTTGTACCTTTGTTCCTTGATTTCAAGAACTAATAGTTATAATTTGATGAAACCGATAAACCGATTATTCTTATTTTTGCTTTTTATAAGCGCCTCATACGCTATTAGTTATGCACAAGAGAACCAATCTTATTTCTTGCATACCATCGAAAAAGGACAAAGTTTATACTCTATCTCCAAGATGTACAATGTCACTACATCTGACATCATCCGCTTGAATCCCGGTTGCGATGAGAAGATTTATGCCGGACAGACCATTAAAATTCCCAAAGGAAAGGATACTCAGAAAGGGGAAACATTCCATACGATTCAAGCCGGGGAGACTTTATATAAACTGACTACAATGTATAACGTATCCGCCAAGGCTATCTGTGAGGCAAATCCCGGGTTAAGCGCTGAGAATTTTCGCATCGGACAGGTAATTCTCATCCCGTTGGAAAAAGAACCAACCAATACGGTGCAGACTTCGGTGACACAACCTGCGATCCAAGGTCCGGTAGTAGCCAGATGTAAAGAGATGCACAAGGTTAAACGCAAAGAGACTATATTTAGCGTGAGCCGCGAATATGAAATCAGCGAACAAGAATTAATCAACGCTAATCCCGAACTGAAAAAGGGAATGAAAAAAGGACAACTACTCTGTATCCCTTATCCTTCTGCAACACCAGTGCAACCTACACCCAAGGAAGATCTATATGCGGTTCCTCCCAGCAACAGCGAACTTTTCCGTAAGAGTAAAGAAACTCCGAAGAATATCTCGACTATTAAAGCCGCTCTGTTACTGCCTTTCCAGGAAGACAAACGTATGGTAGAATATTATGAAGGTTTTTTAATGGCAGTTGATAGTTTGAAACGTACGGGTACTTCTCTTGATTTGTATGTATACGATTGCGGTAAAGAAGTTTCCACGTTGAACACAATTCTGGCTAAAAAAGAGATGAAAGAAATGAATGTCATCTTCGGCCCGATGCATCAAAGTCAAATTAAACCGTTATCTGATTTTGCGGAAAAGAATGGTATTCGTCTAGTGATTCCTTTCTCACAAAAAGGCGAAGAAGTATTCAACAATCCTGCCGTTTATCAGATTAATACTCCACAATCATATTTATATTCTGAAGTATACGAGCATTTCACTCGCCAATTCCCCAATTCTCATGTTATTTTTATTGAATCGGCAAATCCGGACAAAGAAAAAGCTGACTTCATCAGTGGGTTGAAGCAGGAATTGAAAAGCAAAGGCATTTCCATGCGGACTGTAGACGAAAGCGCAACTAAAGAAACGCTGAAAGCAGCACTACGCAACGATAAAGAAAATATCTTTATTCCGACATCCGGTAAAAATGTATTATTAATCAAGATACTTCCACAGTTAACCCTGTTAGTCAGAGATAATCCGGGGCCCAACATTCATTTATTCGGTTATCCGGAATGGCAGACATATACCCGGGATCACCTGGAAAGTTTCTTTGAACTAGATGTATATTTCTACTCCTCATTTTATACAAATACTTTGTTCCCGGCTGCCGTGCAATTTACTAATGCCTACCACAAATGGTACAGCAAAGATTTAGCCAGCAAATATCCCAACTATGCAATGCTTGGTTTCGATACAGGTTTCTTCTTCCTGAAAGGATTGTCACGCTATGGCTCGGAACTGGAAAATAACCTGTCCAAGATGAACCTTACTCCTATCCAGACCGGTTTCAAATTCGAGCGTGTAAACAACTGGGGAGGATTTATTAATAAAAAGGTGTTCTTCATACGTTTCACTAAGAACTTTGAATTAGTAAAACTTGATTTCGAATAATACGAAAATGATAAAGATAAAACCATTTTTGATCGCAACACTCCTACTTACAGGATTTGCCCTTCCTGCTGTCGCTCAAATCGGAGAAGCACGAAACAATTTATCGGTAGGTATCAATGGAGGTGTCAATTTAAACAGTGCTTCCTTTACTCCCACCATCAAGCAAAATAG
>OHKF01000950.1_pt1 | contig 13714 bp, 10 predicted proteins | sample 1568781 | NCBI WGS metagenome assembly OHKF01 (sample SAMEA3879580, study PRJEB24766) | human gut metagenome | biome: human-associated habitat; feature: feces | place: USA | collected 1985/1987
GTCGGCTTACATCCCTACAAACGTAATCTCCATTACCGACGGGCAGATATTCCTCGACACCAACCTCTTTAACCAGGGCAACCGTCCGGCTATCGACGTAGGTATCTCCGTGAGCCGTGTAGGCGGTAACGCCCAGATTAAGGCAATGAAGAAGGTGGCGGGTACGTTGAAGATAGACCAGGCACAGTATCGCGAACTGGAAGCATTCACCAAGTTCAGCGGCGATATGGATCCGGTTACTGCGCTCACCATCGACAAGGGCCAGAAGAATACCCGTTTGCTGGTACAGCCCCAGTACAGTCCGATGCCTGTAGAGAAGCAGATTGCCATTCTTTATTGCGGCACGCACGGTTTGCTGAAGGATGTGCCTTTGGACAAGGTGAATGAGTTTGAACGCAGTTTCCTCGAATTCCTCGAAAGAGATTATCAGATGGAGGTGCTCGATGTGTTGAAGTCGGGTGTCATCGATGACAATGTCTGCAAGAAGATAGAAGAGACGGCGGCAAAGGCAGCCAAGCAATTTATGTAGATGGCAGTTAGGCATCCGGTAACCCCTAACCGCTAATCACTAACCCCTAATCACTATATGAAATGGCTTCACTGAAAGAGGTAAAAAATAGAATAAGCTCCGTCAAGAGTACGCGTCAGATAACTTCGGCGATGAAGATGGTGGCGTCCGCCAAGCTGCATAAGGCACAGGGGCGGATTGAGAATATGCTGCCCTATCAACGGAAGCTGAACGAGATTCTGACAAACTTCCTGAGTACGGATGTTACGGTAGAGTCTCCCTACACCGAGGAGCGTCCGGTAGGGAAGGTGGCAATTGTGGCATTCTCGTCCAATTCGTCTTTATGCGGCGCTTTCAACTCCAACGTGGCAAAGATGCTGGAGCGTACACTGGAAGACTACCGGTCGCTGGGCAAGGAGAATATCCTGGTGTATCCCGTAGGCAGGAAAGTGGAAGAAGCCGTAAAGAAATTGGGATATGAGCCGCAAGGCAGTTATCAGGAAATGGCCGACAAGCCTTCGTATGTGCAGGCTTACGAGCTTGCCGGACTCCTGATGAAAGAGTTCCTTGAAGGGCGCGTCGACAAGGTGGAGCTGATTTATCATCATTTCAAGTCTATGGGCTCGCAGGTGCTGACGAGAGACAACTATCTGCCCATCGACTTGGGCAAGGTAGCCGAAGAAGCAACCGGAACTGTCGGAAAAAGCAGTTTCAACAATGATTATATTGTAGAGCCCTCTGCTTCCCAATTGGTGGCCGAGCTTCTTCCTAAAGTGTTGAGCCAGAAGATTTATACGGTCCTCTTGGATTCGAACACTTCCGAGCACGCGGCACGTATGCTTGCCATGCAGGCTGCCACGGACAATGCCAATGAGCTGATTCAGGACTTGACGAAGCAATACAACAAGAGCCGCCAGCAGGCGATTACGAATGAGCTGCTGGACATCATTGGCGGAAGTATGAAATAATTTTTCCGGCAGGAAACAAGGATAAGAGGTTATGTCCCAAAAGGATATGACCTCTTTTTTTACGGATGCCGTCCGTGCGGCAAAAAACATTAGCCGGTTTTCCTTTTCCTTTGTTTATTTGTACTACCTTTACCGTTCTAAAATAAACCGAAAAGAACAATGGAGCAGAACCCCGAATCAGCGCTTGCGTGGCAATTCATCGAAAGCACAGGCACTCATCTTTTTCTGACAGGCAAAGCCGGAACCGGTAAAACTACTTTTTTGCGCAAGCTTAAGCAGGAAAGTCCCAAACGTATGGTAGTCGTTGCGCCCACCGGCATAGCGGCTATCAATGCCGGAGGTGTTACCATCCATTCGTTCTTTCAGATTCCGTTTGCGCCTTATGTGCCCGAAAGCTCGTTCAGCACGAATGGAAAGGCAAGCTACCGCTTCCGTTTCGGTAAGGAGAAAATCAATATCATACGCAGCATGGACCTGCTGGTGATTGATGAAATCAGTATGGTACGCGCCGACCTGCTGGATGCGGTAGATGAAATGCTCCGCCGCTACCGCGACCCCTACAAACCGTTTGGCGGTGTGCAGTTGCTGATGATTGGCGACCTGCAGCAGTTGGCTCCCGTGGTGAAAGACGAGGAATGGCAGATGCTCAGCAAGTACTACGACACTCCCTATTTCTTCTCCAGCCGCGCGCTGAAGCAGACGGAATATTGCACCATCGAGCTTAAGACCGTATACCGGCAGAATGACGGAGACTTCCTGGAGCTGCTGAACCGCATCCGTGAGAACCATTGCGACCCGCAGGTGCTGGAAACGCTGAACCGCCGCTATCTCCCCGGCTTCCAGCCTCGGAAAGAGGAAGGATATATCCGTCTGGTCACCCATAACTATCAGGCGCAGCGTATCAACAGCTACGAGCTGGAACAGCTTCCGGGACGTACCTATGCGTTTCGCTCTACTGTCGAGGGGAAGTTTCCCGAATATTCATACCCCACGGACGAAGTTCTCGAACTGAAAGAAGGCGCTCAGGTGATGTTCGTGAAGAACGACTCCTCCGGCGAGCACCGCTACTACAACGGTATGATTGGTGAGGTAACCTCCGTCTCCTCCGGCAGTATCGAGGTATGCGCCAAAGACAGCGGGGATACTTTCCTGTTGCAGGAAGAGGAGTGGGCGAATGCAAAATACGTCTTGGACGAAGAGAGCAGGGAGATTGTAGAAGATATTGAAGGTACTTTCCGGCAGTTTCCCCTGAAACTGGCGTGGGCCATTACAATCCACAAGAGTCAGGGGCTTACGTTTGAGCGTGCCATTATCGACGCCAGCGCATCCTTTGCGCATGGGCAGACGTATGTGGCACTGAGCCGTTGCAAGACGCTGGAAGGCCTGGTGCTCAGCGCACCGCTTTCGGCAAAGGCTGTTATCAGCGACCGTGCCGTAGACCGGTTTACGGAAGAAGCCCGCCGGAACGAACCGGACGAAAACCGCTTCCATTCACTGCAACGTGCCTATTTCCACGGGCTGCTGTCGGAACTGTTTGATTTCCTGCCGCTGGCACAAGCGTTGCAGCGCTATGTACGGCTGGTCGATGAACATCTTTATAAACTCTATCCCAAGCAGCTTGCCGCCTACAAAGAGGCGGCGGAGCGTTTCCGCGAAAAGGTGGTAAAAGTGGCGCAGAGGTTCGGCATACAGTACAACCGCCTGATTGACGCCGCACAGGACTATGCTGCGGACGAAACCCTGCAGGAGCGGATTGTTGCGGGAGCCGGTTACTTTAAAGATGAAATGGCGCTTTTGTATCCCGTATTGATAGGGCCACGCGCTCTTGCCACGGATAATAAGGTGCTGAAGAAGCAACTGAATGCAGCCAAAGAGGAACTGAATACTCTTTTCCTGTTGAAAGACGGGCTGCTGGCATACATAACGGTACACGGATTCCGCACAGCCGGGTATTTGAAGCGGAAAGCCATACTGTCTATCGGTGATCATGCTGTCTCCGGCAAAGAGGACTTGAAGCGGAGAGGCATGCCGGATACGGTGGAGAAGAACATGCAGGACCGCAAGAGGAAAGAAACGGCGGCATCTTCCGTTCAAGTGCCTTCGGACGTACTGCATCCCGAACTATACGACCGCCTGGCGGCATGGAGAAATACGGAAGCAGCCCGTTTGGGGCTGCCGGTCTACACGGTCATCCAGCAAAAGGCCATTTTGGGCATCAGCAACCTGTTGCCTGCCGACAAGGACATGCTTGTCCGCATCCCTTATTTCGGGAAGAAAGGGGTAGAGAAGTACGGAGACACCATTCTGGAAATAGTATATGCGTACTGCAAGGAGAAAGGATTGGCAGAGCCGGAGCTTATGCTTTAGTTAGGGTCGAACCGCTGTATCTGATTATATCAGTCTGTGAGGCTTACGGTTAGAACGGCGTCCGGTTACCCTGCTGTACTTCGATGCGTATGCCGAATGCACCGTTGGCGGATTTCATTTCAAATGCTCCTTTGAAGTTGTTCTTCTCCCACGGCAGTGCCGAACGGTTGGGAACTTTCCAGCCGTCCTTGTCGTACTCGCCGTATGTATTGATACGCATTCCGTTCTTCAGTTTGAAGTTGCCCATTTGCAGGTTCTCCGGCGATGACCAGAAGCCCGTCAGCCCAAACGGATTCATGCTGTAAACGGTGGCGTTGGTGAGCGAGAACACATTTGAAAGCCCCTGCGAGTAGGTCGCGTCCGGGTTGAGACGGAATATCCGGCTGTAGTCTTTGCTTGCATCCGGTATTTCCAACGTAAACCGGGGCAGGCGGGGAGCTTCCATTCTCATGAGGCTCATGTCCAGGAGAAAGCCGTCATAATTCTTCGTTTCAGGCAGGAATGTCCCTTCGGGCGGCGTACCGTCGGGCAGGCTATGGGAGCGTATGCTGTCGCCCTTCGCTTCGGTTTGGGCGTGCAGTGAAACGGCGCTTGCCAGCAGGGCGATGATAAAAAAACAAACTTGTTTCATGATTGGGCACGGTTATTGTTTTCTTCTCAGACAAAGATAATCCTTTCCGTCAATTTTCTGAAACTTCTTTATATTATTTCTCATTCTTTATACTATCAGTTTATAGCCTATCCCCCGCACGTTTACGATGCGTATGCGGTCGTCCTGCGCCAGCTTGTGGCGCAGCTTCGTTATGAATACATGCAGGCTGCGGGAGTTGAAGAAGCTGTCGTCTCCCCAAAGGTCGAGCAGTACATTCTGGGTATTGACCACCTGATTGCGGTTCTCGCAGAGGCGCTTCAGTATTTCCGATTCGCGGTGTGAGAGTTCCATTTCCGTATCGGCGTGCGGAGCAGCACCGGTTCCTGTATACGACAGCCGTTGTGTGACGGGGTTGAACCGGTAATTGCCTATTTCAAAGTCGGTGGCCTCTTTGGGAGCAGGTTCCGTAAAGTTGAAAGCCTTGCCCGCCAGCGCTTTGATACGGATAATCAGTTCCTGCATGCCGAAAGGTTTCTTCAGATAATCGTTGGCGCCGAGTTCAAAGCCCTCTACAACGTCATTGATGGCGGAGCGGGCAGTGAGGAAAAGCACCGGCGTGTGCTTGTCGGTCTGGCGGATGCGGCGTACCATTTCGAAGCCGTCCATACGGGGCATCATGACGTCTGCCACCAGCACATCGGGGCGCAGGTCGAAGAACAGGCGCAGCCCCTCTTCGCCGTCGGCAGCGGTGTGGATAATGAAACTTTGCCCTTCCAGCGTGTCCTTTATAATCATGGCGAGGGTCTCTTCATCCTCAACCAGCAATACTTTTATTTTATCCATGACATCCTTGTCTTTCTTGTTATTCTTGTTTATGTAATATCTGTATTTACTCCGGGGATATATTCCTGTTTCTCCTAAGTAAACTTCCGTTCCCATTAGGGGAAACGACAGTTCCCTTTAAAGGAAACGCGCGTTCCCCTTAAGGGAAACCGGAGTTTCTTCCGGGGGAAACGGACGGGTACTCCTTTTATCCGTTCGGAAATCTCAGAGTGAACGTGCTTCCTTTGCCCGGTTCGCTCTTTACCGTTACGCTTCCGCCGTGCTTTTCGGTCATGGTCTTGACATAGAACAGACCGAGGCCGTAGCCCTTCACGTTGTGCAGATTGCCGGTGGGAACGCGGTAGAACTTATCGAATATGTGGCTCTGCTTTTCGGGAGCGATACCTGTTCCACGGTCACTGATGGCGATTTCAACAAACTCTCCTTGTTCGGCAGAGGCGGTTTGCCGGCAACGGATGTTTACGTCCGCTGCTTCGGGCGAGTATTTTATGGCATTGTCAATCAGGTTGCTGATGATGTTGCTGAAGTGCGTACGGTCTGCCGTGAGGGTAAGTCCGGCAGGCTCGATGTCCGTAGAGATATGCACGGGCTTCTCCGCCTTCAATTTATGCTGCTCGATAAGCGGTTCGAGAATGCTTTCCATGGACAGCGGTTCCGGATGCAGGCGGAAGGTCTTGCGGCGTTCCATGCTCATGGAGAGTATCTGCTCGACAAGTCCGCTGAGCCGTTGCAACTGCTCCTGGCAGATGCGCAGATACTTGTCGCGTTGTGCCTTTTCTTCCGCCTGGTTAAAGTTCAGCAGGGCATCGTTGGCGGCATAGGCTACGGCGATAGGGGTTTTCAGTTCGTGGGTGATGTTGTTGGTAAAGTCGCTTTTCATCTCCTCCAGCGTCTTTTGCTGCAAGATGGTGCGGATAAGTATCCAGAACGCGAAGCAGAGGATGATGAGGATAACGAACGAGGTAGTCAGAATGCCCGACATCTGCTTCAGCACCAACGGGGTAACGGGTTCCATCCAAAGGCGGTAGCTCTGATGGGTACTGATGTCGAAAGCGTACTCGTATAGCTTGGCTTCGGGGCTTGGAACGTATCCGGGAGTACCGGCCACGGCAAGCGTGTCTGTAAACGTATGGGGAGATGCTTTGTCGTTTGTATAGGCTCCAGGCGATGGGGCAGCGTGATGCCCCGGTCTTTGAGCTGAAAGGTGAGCAGGCTGTCGTATACAAGGACATCAGGGTCGGAAATGACATCCAGGCCGGAGTGCAGGCCGCGCTGGAAATATGTGGCGAGTTCCAGCATGCTGTTCTGGTCGCGCAGAATAACATCCAGCCCGCTGTTTGCCCTCAGTGCGGCTTGGGGCGGAACATCGGTGTCTTTTATGGCGGCTTCCAGCTTCTTTTGGGCTGAATCGGCATTCAGCCATTGAGCCTTGTTCCGGTCTTTGTTCCGTTCTATGAAAAGTACATCGTCGGAGTCCGGGACGGCGATGCCATCACGGGTGATAATAGCCTGTACGGAGGAATTGTCCGAGATACTCATCAAAAGGGTGTCGCTCTTTTGATGAATGACCTGCTGGTCGGAGGTTTCTTCTTTCCGGCCGTTGCGGTCTATGCTGGTGGTGCTGTGTACATAGGTTTTGTTTTGCGTTCCGTCTTTCTCGAATCCGGCGGATACGCTCACTGTCCCATGGTCGGCACTGTCCTTGCGCATCCTTTCCACACGCAGCATCATTTCGTTATAGTCGCTCATGCGCATGGCTTCTATGATGTTGCGTTCCAGGTCGTTGCGCATGGTGCGGTACAGCCCGCCGAGCCAGTAGGCCTGGTAGGAGAAGATACCCGCCAAAGACAGGATAACGAGTATGGCAATGTATTTCAAAGGCAGTTTCATGGTGGTTCCTTGATATTTGTGCAGGCAAAGATAAGGAGTTATGGTGTGCGGTGTATCGTGCGATAAGACTAAATAACACTTCCGGTAACAGTAGATAACACTTGGTAAGCAGGCGATAACACAAAGTCGGGCGGGTAATGCCGTACTTTGCGGTGTGAAAACGAATTAAAACATCAAATACAATAAATTAAAGCATCGAATACGTATGAAACGATTTTATCTGTTATCTGTAATCAGCCTTTTTAGTGCCGGTATCTCCGCCCAGGAAATCACCGGCGGAGAACGTACCCTCAGCGCCGACAGCATCATTACCTCGGATGCCCGCCTGGACAGTATCTACCAAAGCCTGCCCGAAGTGATGATTACCGGCGAACGCCCCGTAGTCAAAGCCTCGCAAGGCAAACTGGTGTATGACTTGCCGCGGCTTATCCGCGACCTGCCCGTGGACAATGCCTACGATGCCGTAAAGGAACTTCCCGGCGTAACCGAGATGAACGGCGGCTTGCAACTAGCAGGGCAGGGTGTCACCGTCATTCTGAACGGAAAAGTGACCACCCTCAACGTCGAACAGCTTTACACACTGTTGCGGAGTATCCCCGCAAGCCGGATAGAAAAAGCCGAAGTGATGTACAACGCACCCGCCCTCTACCAGGTGCGCGGCGCACTTATCAACGTGCAACTGAAGCAAACCGCGGACGGTCCCTCTTCCTGGCAGGGCGAACTCTACGGCAAATACAATCAGAAGCATTACGAAGGTTTTGAAGAGCGCGCCAGCCTTTTATATAACGGAAATAAATTCTCAACGGATTTTCTTTACTCGCACAAACACGGCCGTACTTACACTACGACGGACAAAGATGCTATGCACGCTTTGGCGGATGGCTCGGTGTACCCGATGGCAACCGATGAGGTACGCCGCGCCCGTTCGCATACGCATAGTTTCCGGGTGGGAGCCGATTATACTATCGCTAAAGACCATCAGTTGAGCTTTGTCTACAACGGTAACTATACAACGTCTCACAACCGGATGAATATCAACGGTTCGCAGCAGTCCGCCACGTTGAGCAACAGTACCGACTGGCTTCACAACGGCCGGCTGGACTATTCCACGCCTTTTGGCATGAAAGCCGGTGTGGAGTTCACTTACTACCGTTCTCCGTCCGACCAGTTGCTGAACAGCCGCCTGCTGGAAAACGACGAGCTTGACTTCTTTACACAGGACTGCCAGCGCATCAACCGCTGGAAAATGTTTCTGGCGCAGGAACACAGCCTGGGCAAGGGCTGGGGACTGAATTACGGTATTGTCTATACTACCGGCATCGACAACAGTTACCAATATTACTACGACCCGGAGACCGGCGAACAGTTGGGAGATGAAAATACAACTTCGTTGGCAGCCGGTGATAATTCCGCCGGTAACTTCACTAATATGAAATCCCGCAAACGGGAAGAAACGCTGAACATCTATGCAGGTTTCAGCAAGAGTTTCGGCGATAAGCTCTCGCTGGATGCCTCGCTGGCTGTGGAGCGTTATAAAACGCCCGTTTGGAACCAGTGGGATTGGTATCCTACCGTCAACCTGAACTATATGCCTGCCCCCGGACATATCCTGCAACTTGCGCTGAGCAGCGATAAGCACTATCCCGACTATTGGGCCGTGCAGGATGCCGTTTCTTATATCGGCGGCGGATATTCCGAGATTCACGGCAACCCTCTGCTGAAACCTGCGCAAAGCTATGAGTTTCAAATGAACTATATCTTAAAGAGCAAGTACATCTTCAGCACCTGGTTCAGCCACACCAAGGACTACTCGGTACAGACGCTTTACCAGTCCTCGCAACGGCTGGTTGAAATCTATAAATACCTGAACTTTGACTACCGCCAACAGTTTGGCATACAGGTATCAGTGCCCTTTAAGGTAAAGAACTGGTTGAATTCCCGCCTGACCTTTATCGGCATCTGGCATCGCGAGAAAGACAGCGACTTTTGGGATATCCCCTTCGACCGCAAACAGTGTTACGGCATCGCCCAAATGAACAACACCTTCACCCTTTCCACCAAGCCCGACCTGAAGCTGACCGTCACCGGATTTGTGCACAGCAAAGCGATTCAGGGAATTTACGACCTGCCTGTTTCCGGCAATGTAAATGCCGCCTTGCGCTATGGCTTTGCCAAGGGAAAGGCCGTCCTGAATCTGTATTGCAACGATATATTCGAGACCGGGCAGATTTCTCCGCGCATCCGCTTCCAGACGCAGAATGTAACCAACCATTACTCTTGTTTCCGCGAGTTGGGCGTATCGTTCACATACAAGTTCGGCGGTTATAAGGAAAAGAAGAGGGAAGGAGTGGATACGTCGCGGTTCAAATGATTGTTTGATAACCAATCCTGTTCGGGTAGTTAAGCTGATACTAAATTCTTTTTCATATACCTGCATTTTCCCTTCTTTTTTGTACTTTTGCAGCTTTCAAAAAAAACAAAGTTGTTATTTAAAGAAAAGACCCTATATATGAAATCGGATATCGAAATAGCACGCAGCATTGAACTGAAGAAAATAAAGCAGGTTGCCGAAAGTGTCGGCATTCCCCGTGAAGAAGTAGAGAACTACGGCCGCTACATTGCCAAGATTCCCGAACACCTGATTGACGAGGAGAAGGTAAAGCAGAGCAACCTGATTCTGGTAACCGCCATTACGGCCACAAAGGCAGGCATTGGCAAAACCACGGTCTCTATCGGCCTGGCATTGGGACTGAACAAGATAGGCAAGAAAGCCATCGTAGCCTTGCGCGAACCCTCGCTGGGTCCGTGCTTCGGCATGAAAGGCGGAGCGGCAGGCGGCGGCTACGCGCAGGTACTTCCTATGGAGAAGATAAACTTACATTTCACAGGAGATTTCCATGCCATCACTTCCGCTCACAATATGATTTCCGCTTTGCTGGATAACTATATCTACCAGCATCAGGCGGACGGATTCGGCCTGAAAGAAATCATCTGGCGGCGTGTGCTCGATGTGAACGACCGCTCCCTGCGCAGCATTGTTACCGGACTTGGACCACGTACCAACGGGGTTACCCTGGAGTCCGGTTTCGACATTACACCTGCATCGGAGATTATGGCAATTCTCTGTCTGGCAAAGGATACGGAAGACCTCCGCAGACGCATCGAGAATATCATACTCGGTTTTGACTATGAGGGCAAGCCGTTTACAGTGAAAGATTTAGGTGTGGCGGGCGCCGTCACCGTACTGCTGAAAGATGCCATTCATCCCAACCTGGTACAGACCACCGAAGGAACAGCCGCTTTTGTGCATGGCGGTCCGTTCGCAAATATAGCGCATGGCTGCAACTCCATTCTCGCTACCAAAATGGCTATGACCTTCGGCGATTACGTAGTGACCGAAGCCGGCTTCGGTGCGGACTTGGGAGCGGAGAAGTTCTATAATATCAAATGCCGCAAAAGCGGTCTGCAACCCAAACTGACCGTTATCGTTGCCACTGCACAGGGATTGAAGATGCACGGCGGTGTCAGCCTCGACCGCATTAAGGAGCCGAACATGGAAGGACTGAAGGAAGGCTTTGGCAATCTTGACAAACACATCCGTAACCTGCGCTATTTCGGGCAGACCGTTGTGGTTGCCTTCAACCGTTTTGCCAGCGATACGGACGAAGAAGTAGAAGCTATCCGCCGTCATTGCGAAGAGGATTTGAAAGTGGGCTTCGCCATTAACAATGCCTTTGCCGAGGGTGGGGAAGGTGCGGTGTATTTGGCTAACCTCGTTGTGGAAACAATCGAAAAGAAGCCATCCGCCCCGTTGCAATACACTTACGGGGAGAACGATACCGTACAGCAGAAGATAGAGAAAGTGGCATGCAACCTTTATGGCGCAAGTGTAGTGACCTACAGCAGCGCTTCACGCAAGATGATGAAGCTTATCGAAGAAATGGGTATTGCACATTATCCCGTCTGCATAGCCAAGACGCAATACTCCTTCTCCGCCGACCCCAAAATATACGGCGCTGTCAATAACTTCGAGTTCCACATCAAGGACATCGTTATCAACAACGGTGCGGAAATGCTCGTTGCCATTGCCGGTGAGATACTCCGCATGCCGGGGCTGCCCAAAGTGCCGCAAGCGGAGCACATCGACATAGTGGACGGCAATATAGAGGGGCTTTCCTGAACCTTCTTAAATAGAGAATTGAAAATTGAGAATAAAAAAATAAGCTGCGCAAGGTTCGTTTGAACTGCGCAGCTTATCTTTTTTACTTTTTATTGTAGAAACTATTATTTCCCGATTTCATAATCAGTAAGCGAACAGAGGATATTCCTTCATCTTGGCATTTACGCGTGCGCGGACGTCGGCAATGACCTGTTCGTTTTCTACGTTGGAGAGAACGGTCTCAATCATTTCAGCGATTTCCAGCATCAGGTCTTCTTTGGCGCCGCGGGTGGTGATGGCGGGAGTACCCAGACGGATACCGGAGGTCTGGAATGCGGAGCGGGTATCGAACGGAACCATGTTCTTGTTCACGGTGATGTCGGCAGATACCAGTGCCTTTTCGGCTACCTTACCTGTCAGGTCGGGATATTTGCTGCGCAGGTCTACCAGCATGGAGTGATTGTCCGTACCGCCGGAAACGATGGTAAAGCCACGGTCTATCAGGGCTTGTGCCAGCGTAGCGGCGTTTTTCTTCACCTGTTTGGCATATTCTTTCCATTCCGGTTGCAGAATTTCGCCGAAGGCAACGGCTTTTGCAGCGATGACATGCTCCAGCGGACCGCCCTGAATGCCGGGGAATACGGCAGAGTCGAGCAATTGGGACATCATCTTGATTTCGCCCTTCGGTGTTTTCTTGCCCCAGGGGTTGGGGAAGTCCTTGCCCATCATGATGACACCGCCACGAGGACCGCGGAGTGTCTTATGGGTGGTAGAGGTCACGATATGGGCATATTTCACGGGATTATCCAGTTCGCCTGCGGCAATCAGTCCGGCTGGGTGTGCCATGTCTACCATCAGGATAGCACCTATCTTGTCGGCTATTTCGCGCATGCGTTTGTAGTCCCATTCGCGTGAGTAGGCAGAACCGCCGCCGATAATCATTTTCGGTTTCTCGCGCAGGGCCACTTCTTCCATCTGGTCATAGTCCACACGTCCTGTTTCCTTATTGAGGTTGTACTCGCAGGGGGTGTAGATAATGCCGGAAGTATTCACTGACGAACCGTGAGAGAGGTGACCGCCGTGTGCAAGGTTGAGGCCCATGAATTTGTCGCCCGGGTTCAGCACTGCGAGGAATACGGCAGCGTTGGCCTGTGCACCTGAGTGCGGCTGTACGTTTGCCCATTCTGCGCCGAAAATCTGTTTCAGGCGGTCGATGGCAATCTGTTCGCTTTGGTCTACGACTTCGCAACCGCCGTAGTAGCGCTTGCCGGGATAACCTTCTGCATACTTGTTGGTGAGGCAGGAACCCATTGCCTGCATAACCTGATCACTTACGAAGTTCTCTGATGCAATCAGTTCAATACCTTTGAGCTGACGTTGATGCTCTTTTTCGATGATATCGAAAATTAAATCGTCTCTTTTCATTCTTGCTTATTAGATAGGTTTGATAATACTGTATTCTCTTATTAAGCGTACAACGTACAAATTTAGAAGAAATAAATGAATAAACTGTAAGAAAAGTAAGAAATTTCCTGTCAAAAGAACACTCCAAGCGAAAAACTCAGAACATTTTCCCGCCTGTGGAAACGTATCTGGTTGGCAAGAGGTACTTCCTCACCGGCATTTTCGTCATAGACCGGCTTGTAGCTGATACGCTTTGAAATGTTGTGCAGTCCGATGTCGTAGCGGAAATCGAAGAAGATGCGGGAAATCGTTACAGCAACGCCGGCGGTGAGGCTGACGTTCAGCGGATAGAGTTCCTCCTCGATGTCCCGCTGGTCGAAATTCTCGAAAGTGACCTTGCTCTGCCTGTCCCAGATGTAGCGTATTTTCGGTCCGCCGAATACGGCAAGGCTGTAAGGCCCTTCCTTAATGATGTTGTATCCGTAGATTACGGGAATCTCAAAGCTGTGGATGGACGAGGTGATAGAGGCCATTTCGGGTATGCTGCTTTCGGGTGCGTCTTCGGGCAGCGGCTTCTCGAAGGTGATGTTGCAGCGGTTTATCGTGTACGACAGTTCCGGTTGCAGGAAGTGGCGGTCGAAGTTTATCCGCATGAAAAGGGAACCGAAATATCCTATTTTGTAATTGTTCTGCACTTCGTCAATGGGCACTCCGTTGACGCTGAACTGGGATACAAGGAACAAGGAAGAGGTGAAACCGCCTTTGAAACCGAAATTGACCGGAGTTTCCTTGTGGTGTCCGGAATGCTCTTCGTCGGCAGTACCGGGCACAACCGGAGTCTGTCCCCACATCATGGCGGGGAAGGCCAACAGATATAAGCCCATCAAGATTCGTCGCAACTCCATCTCTTAAAACCTTTATCGCATTATTACTTCTTTTTCTCTACTGACCATCCGAATTTGCCTATCTTTTCTCCCAGCTCA
>OHKF01000957.1_pt1 | contig 13672 bp, 8 predicted proteins | sample 1568781 | NCBI WGS metagenome assembly OHKF01 (sample SAMEA3879580, study PRJEB24766) | human gut metagenome | biome: human-associated habitat; feature: feces | place: USA | collected 1985/1987
TCGGCATCATGCTGGAAGTGCCGTCAATGGTATTTATGCTGCCGCATCTGGCAAAGCGGGTCGATTTCATCTCTGTTGGCACCAACGATCTGACTCAATACATTCTGGCCGTTGATCGCAACAATACCCGGGTGGCGAACATTTATGACAGTCTTCATCCTGCAATGTTACGAGCTCTGGCGATGATCGCCCGGGAAGCGGAAATACATGGAATCGATCTCCGTTTGTGCGGTGAAATGGCGGGCGATCCCATGTGCGTGGCAATCCTCATTGGGCTTGGGTATCGCCATCTGTCTATGAACGGACGTTCTGTAGCGCGGGTAAAATACCTGCTGCGGCGCATTGATTATGCCGAAGCAGAAAATCTTGCGCAGCGTAGTCTGGAAGCGCAACTGGCGACCGAAGTTCGCCATCAGGTTGCAGCCTTTATGGAGCGTCGCGGCATGGGCGGGCTGATTCGCGGAGGGTTATAGCGCGGATCATATACATATCTTTTAACGGTATCCGGCAACCAGCCAGGTCCCCTTGTGCTATTATTCGCACCTTTGGAGCGCCTGAAACCTGCGGCGCGCATTTCAATCGCTGTTCTCTTTCAGCGAAATAACAAGAACTTGTGGTGACAGATGACCAGTAGCTATCTGCATTTTCCGGAGTTTGATCCGGTCATTTTCTCAATAGGACCCGTGGCGCTTCACTGGTACGGCCTGATGTATCTGGTGGGTTTCATTTTTGCAATGTGGCTGGCAACACGACGGGCGAATCGTCCGGGCAGCGGCTGGACCAAAAATGAAGTTGAAAACTTACTCTATGCGGGCTTCCTCGGCGTCTTCCTCGGGGGACGTATTGGTTATGTTCTGTTCTACAATTTCCCGCAGTTTATGGCCGATCCGCTGTATCTGTTCCGTGTCTGGGACGGCGGCATGTCTTTCCACGGCGGCCTGATTGGCGTTATCGTGGTGATGATTATCTTTGCCCGCCGTACTAAACGTTCCTTCTTCCAGGTTTCTGATTTTATCGCACCACTCATTCCGTTTGGTCTTGGTGCCGGGCGTCTGGGCAACTTTATTAACGGTGAATTGTGGGGCCGCGTTGACCCGAACTTCCCGTTTGCCATGCTGTTCCCAGGCTCCCGTACAGAAGATATTTTGCTGCTGCAAACCAACCCGCAGTGGCAATCCATTTTCGACACTTACGGTGTGCTGCCGCGCCACCCATCACAGCTTTACGAGCTGCTGCTGGAAGGTGTGGTGCTGTTTATTATCCTCAACCTGTATATTCGTAAACCGCGCCCAATGGGAGCTGTCTCTGGCTTGTTCCTGATTGGCTACGGCGCGTTTCGCATCATTGTTGAGTTTTTCCGCCAGCCCGACGCGCAGTTTACCGGTGCCTGGGTGCAGTACATCAGCATGGGGCAAATTCTTTCCATCCCGATGATTGTCGCGGGTGTGATCATGATGGTCTGGGCATATCGTCGCAGCCCACAGCAACACGTTTCCTGAGGAACCATGAAACAGTATTTAGAACTGATGCAAAAAGTGCTCGACGAAGGCACACAGAAAAACGACCGTACCGGAACCGGAACGCTTTCCATTTTTGGTCATCAGATGCGTTTTAACCTGCAGGATGGATTCCCGCTGGTGACAACTAAACGTTGCCACCTGCGTTCCATCATCCACGAACTGCTGTGGTTTCTGCAGGGCGACACTAACATTGCTTATCTACACGAAAACAATGTCACCATCTGGGACGAATGGGCCGATGAAAACGGCGACCTCGGACCAGTGTATGGTAAACAGTGGCGCGCCTGGCCAACGCCAGATGGTCGTCATATTGACCAGATCACTACGGTACTGAACCAGCTGAAAAACGACCCGGATTCGCGCCGCATTATTGTTTCAGCGTGGAACGTAGGCGAACTGGATAAAATGGCGCTGGCACCGTGCCATGCGTTCTTCCAGTTCTATGTGGCAGACGGCAAACTCTCTTGCCAGCTTTATCAGCGCTCCTGTGACGTTTTCCTCGGCCTGCCGTTTAACATTGCCAGCTACGCGTTACTGGTGCATATGATGGCGCAGCAGTGTGATCTGGAAGTGGGCGATTTTGTCTGGACGGGGGGCGACACGCACCTGTACAGCAATCATATGGATCAAACTCATCTGCAATTAAGCCGCGAACCGCGTCCGCTGCCGAAGTTGATTATCAAACGTAAACCCGAATCCATCTTCGACTACCGTTTCGAAGACTTTGAGATTGAAGGCTACGATCCACATCCGGGCATTAAAGCGCCGGTGGCTATCTAATTACGAAACATCCTGCCAGAGCCGACGCCAGTGTGCGTCGGTTTTTTTTACCCTCCGTTAAATTCTTCGAGACGCCTTCCCGAAATTTTACAACGTCCTGCAACGGCGTAAATAGTCCGGAAGATGCGCCGAAGAAATAGAAACTGGCCCTCGTCTTTTTTTCTCCTCGCTCCATACTGCCGGCATGAAAACACAACGTGGTTATACGCTGATTGAAACGCTGGTCGCGATGCTGATTTTGGTCATGCTAAGCGCAAGTGGACTCTATGGCTGGCAATACTGGCAGCAGTCGCAACGGCTATGGCAAACCGCCAGCCAGGCGCGGGACTATTTGCTCTATTTACGTGAAGATGCCAACTGGCATAACCGCGACCACAGTATCAGCGTTATCAGGGAGGGGACGTTATGGTGCCTTGTGAGTTCCGCTGCTGGGGCCAATACCTGTCATGGCAGTTCACCATTGGTCTTTGTGCCACGCTGGCCCGAAGTCGAAATGAGCGACCTGACACCTTCGCTTGCTTTCTTTGGCCTGCGCAATACCGCATGGGCCGGGCATATTCGCTTCAAAAACTCAACGGGCGAGTGGTGGCTGGTGGTTTCGCCGTGGGGAAGACTCCGGCTTTGTCAGCAAGGAGAAACAGAAGGATGCCTGTAAAAGAGCAAGGTTTTTCTCTGCTGGAAGTGTTGATTGCTATGGCGATCAGTAGCGTATTGTTGCTGGGGGCTGCACGCTTTCTGCCTGCGTTACAGCGTGAAAGTTTAACGAGCACCCGTAAGCTGGCGCTGGAAGATGAAATCTGGCTGCGGGTATTTACCGTCGCGAAGCATCTCCAGAGGGCGGGTTATTGTCATGGCAGCTGTACCGGCGAAGGGCTGGAAATTGTCGGACAGGGTGACTGTATCATTGTGCAGTGGGATGCGAACAGTAACGGTATCTGGGATCGCGAACCGGTAAAAGAGTCTGACCAGATTGGATTTCGTCTGAAGGAGCATGTGCTGGAAACGCTACGCGGTGCGACATCCTGTGAAGGTAAGGGCTGGGATAAAGTCACTAATCCGGATGCCATCATTATCGACACTTTTCAGGTCGTACGTCAGGATGTCAGCGGCTTCTCGCCGGTGTTGACGGTTAATATGCGTGCTGCCAGTAAGTCTGAACCGCAAACCGTGGTGGATGCCAGCTATAGCGTGACAGGATTCAACCTGTGAACCGCGAAAAAGGTGTTTCGTCACTGGCTCTGGTTCTGATGCTGCTGGTTTTGGGTAGCTTGCTATTGCAAGGAATGAGTCAGCAGGATCGCAGTTTTGCCTCTCGCGTGAGCATGGAAAGTCAGTCATTGCGCCGCCAGGCCATCGTTCAGTCGGCGCTGGCGTGGGGGAAAATGCACTCCTGGCAGACGCAGCCCGCAGTTCAGTGCTCGCAGTACGCTGGAACCGATGCCCGGGTTTGTTTGCGTTTACTGGCAGATAATGAAGCCTTATTGGTTGCCGGTTATGAAGGCGTTTCGTTGTGGCGAACAGGCGAAGTCATTGATGGAAACATTGTTTTTTCGCCACGCGGCTGGAGCGATTTTTGTCCGCTGAAAGAGAGGGCGTTATGTCAGCTTCCCTGAAGAATCAACAAGGCTTTAGCCTGCCGGAGGTAATGGTTGCGATGGTGCTGATGGTGATGATTGTCACTGCGTTATCGGGTATCCAGCGAACATTAATGAACAGTCTCGCCAGCAGAAACCAGTACCAACAGCTCTGGCGGCATGGTTGGCAGCAAACGCAACTGCGCGCGATTTCGCCACCTGCCAACTGGCAGGTCAACCGAATGCAGACATCGCAGGCGGGATGTGTCAGCATCAGCGTTACGCTAGTTTCACCCGGGGGCAGAGAAGGCGAGATGACCCGCCTGCATTGCCCGAATCGTCAGTAGTCAGGAGCCGCTATGTTAAGGGTCTACCATTCCAATCGTCTGGACGTGCTGGAAGCGTTGATGGAGTTTATTGTCGAACGCGAACGGCTGGACGATCCTTTCGAACCAGAGATGATTCTGGTGCAAAGTACCGGTATGGCGCAGTGGCTGCAAATGACCCTGTCGCAAAAGTTTGGTATTGCGGCAAACATTGATTTTCCGCTGCCAGCGAGCTTTATCTGGGATATGTTCGTCCGGGTGTTACCGGAGATCCCCAAAGAGAGCGCCTTTAACAAACAGAGCATGAGCTGGAAACTGATGACTCTGCTGCCGCAATTGCTGGATCGCGAAGACTTTACCCTGTTGCGGCATTATCTGACTGACGATAGCGACAAGCGAAAACTGTTCCAGCTTTCCTCAAAAGCGGCGGACCTGTTTGACCAGTATCTGGTCTATCGCCCGGAGTGGCTGGCACAGTGGGAAACAGGACATTTGGTTGAAGGGCTGGGAGAAGCACAGGCCTGGCAAGCGCCGTTGTGGAAGGCGCTGGTGGAATATACCCATCAACTCGGACAACCGCGTTGGCACCGCGCCAATCTCTATCAGCGCTTTATCGAAACGCTGGAGTCCGCGACGACCTGCCCGCCGGGGTTACCTTCGCGCGTCTTTATATGCGGTATTTCCGCGTTACCGCCTGTTTATCTCCAGGCGCTCCAGGCGCTGGGTAAACATATTGAAATCCATCTCCTGTTTACCAACCCCTGCCGTTATTACTGGGGCGATATTAAAGATCCTGCTTATCTGGCGAAACTGCTGACCCGTCAGCGTCGACACAGTTTTGAAGATCGCGAATTGCCGCTATTTCGTGATAGCGAAAATGCCGGGCAGCTCTTTAACAGCGATGGTGAACAGGATGTCGGCAACCCGCTGCTGGCTTCATGGGGTAAGCTTGGGCGCGACTACATTTATCTCCTTTCTGACCTGGAGAGCAGCCAGGAGCTGGACGCCTTTGTCGATGTCACGCCAGATAACCTGCTGCATAACATTCAGTCTGACATTCTGGAACTGGAAAACCGTGCCGTTGCTGGTGTGAACATCGAAGAGTTTTCCCGTAGCGATAACAAACGCCCGCTTGATCCACTGGATAGCAGTATCACCTTCCACGTTTGCCATAGCCCGCAGCGTGAAGTTGAAGTTTTGCACGATCGCCTGCTGGCGATGCTGGAAGAAGACCCGACACTTACTCCGCGCGACATCATCGTGATGGTGGCTGATATCGACAGCTACAGTCCGTTTATTCAGGCTGTGTTTGGTAGCGCACCTGCGGATCGTTACCTGCCTTACGCCATTTCCGACCGTCGGGCGCGGCAGTCGCATCCGGTACTGGAAGCGTTTATCAGCCTGTTATCGTTGCCAGACAGCCGCTTTGTGTCGGAAGACGTGCTGGCATTACTGGATGTGCCGGTGCTGGCGGCGCGGTTTGACATCACCGAAGAAGGGCTGCGTTATTTACGCCAGTGGGTCAACGAATCCGGCATTCGTTGGGGGATAGATGACGACAACGTTCGCGAGCTGGAACTCCCCGCCACCGGACAACACACCTGGCGATTTGGCCTGACGCGTATGTTGCTGGGCTACGCGATGGAGAGCGCGCAGGGCGAGTGGCAATCGGTTCTACCTTATGATGAATCGAGCGGCTTAATTGCAGAACTGGTGGGGCATCTGGCTTCACTGCTAATGCAGCTAAACATCTGGCGTCGCGGGCTGGCACAGGAGCGTCCGCTAGAAGAGTGGTTGCCGGTTTGTCGCGATATGCTCAACGCCTTCTTCCTGCCGGATGCGGAAACCGAAGCGGCGATGACGCTGATCGAACAACAATGGCAGGCGATTATCGCCGAAGGTTTAGGTGCGCAGTATGGCGACGCGGTGCCGCTGTCACTATTGCGTGATGAACTGGCGCAGCGTCTGGATCAAGAACGTATCAGCCAGCGTTTTCTCGCCGGACCGGTTAACATTTGTACTCTGATGCCAATGCGTTCAATTCCGTTCAAAGTGGTTTGCCTGCTGGGAATGAACGACGGCGTTTATCCACGTCAGCTTGCGCCATTGGGCTTTGACCTGATGAGCCAGAAACCGAAGCGTGGCGACCGTAGCCGTCGCGATGACGACCGCTACCTGTTCCTGGAAGCGTTAATTTCCGCGCAGCAAAAACTCTATATCAGCTATATCGGGCGTTCCATTCAGGATAACAGTGAACGTTTCCCGTCGGTACTGGTGCAGGAACTGATCGACTACATCGGGCAAAGTCATTATCTACCGGGCGATGAAGCGCTCAACTGTGATGAAAGCGAGGCAAGGGTAAAAGCGCATCTTACTTGCCTCCATACCCGGATGCCGTTTGATCCGCAAAACTACCAGCCAGGCGAACGACAAAGCTATGCTCGTGAATGGCTACCTGCGGCCAGCCAGGCTGGTAAAGCACATTCTGAATTTGTTCAGCCGCTGCCGTTTACCTTACCGGAAACCGTGCCGCTGGAAACGCTACAACGATTCTGGGCACATCCGGTGCGGGCGTTCTTCCAGATGCGTTTGCAGGTGAACTTCCGTACTGAAGACAGCGAAATCCCAGACACCGAGCCATTTATTCTGGAAGGGCTTAGCCGTTATCAAATCAATCAGCAGTTATTGAATGCACTGGTTGAGCAGGATGATGCCGAACGCTTGTTCCGCCGCTTCCGGGCGGCAGGGGATTTACCGTATGGCGCTTTTGGTGAAATTTTCTGGGAAACACAGTGCCAGGAGATGCAGCAGCTTGCCGACAGAGTCATTGCCTGTCGCCAGCCGGGGCAGAGTATGGAAATTGATCTCGCCTGCAACGGTGTGCAGATAACTGGCTGGTTGCCGCAGGTGCAGCCGGATGGCCTGTTGCGCTGGCGTCCCTCTTTATTAAGTGTGGCGCAGGGAATGCAACTTTGGCTGGAACACCTTGTCTACTGTGCCAGCGGTGGTAATGGTGAAAGTCGCCTTTTTCTACGCAAAGACGGCGAGTGGCGTTTTCCGCCGCTTGCAGCCGAACAGGCTTTGCATTACCTCTCACAACTGATTGAGGGGTATCGTGAAGGGATGTCCGCGCCATTGCTGGTGTTACCTGAAAGTGGCGGCGCGTGGCTAAAAACCTGTTATGACGCGCAAAACGATGCCATGCTGGATGACGATTCCACGTTGCAAAAAGCCCGTACGAAATTCCTTCAGGCTTACGAAGGCAACATGATGGTGCGTGGCGAAGGTGATGATATCTGGTATCAAAGGCTCTGGCGGCAATTAACACCAGAGACAATGGAGGCCATCGTTGAACAGTCGCAACGTTTCCTGTTACCGCTGTTTCGCTTTAATCAGTCATGAGTGCTGTATAAAAATTGCGCAATCTATCCGCTTACTTTATGATGCGCACCAGTCACGGACTGATGGTTATATAAACATAGGCTGACTCGTGCAGCACAAGATTAAATTCTGGCAGATGATTTGCGTTAACGTGTTGAATCTGGACAGAAAATTAAGTTGATTATGAGGTCCGTGAATGCCCCGCAGCACCTGGTTCAAAGCATTATTGTTGTTAGTTGCCCTTTGGGCACCCTTAAGTCAGGCAGAAACGGGATGGCAGCCGATTCAGGAAACCATCCGTAAAAGTGATAAAGATAACCGCCAGTATCAGGCTATACGTCTGGATAACGGTATGGTGGTCTTGCTGGTTTCTGATCCGCAGGCAGTTAAATCGCTCTCGGCGCTGGTGGTGCCCGTTGGGTCGCTGGAAGATCCCGAGGCGTACCAGGGGCTGGCACATTACCTTGAACATATGAGTCTGATGGGGTCGAAAAAGTACCCGCAGGCTGACAGTCTGGCCGAATATCTCAAAATGCACGGCGGTAGTCACAATGCCAGCACTGCGCCGTATCGCACGGCTTTCTATCTGGAAGTTGAGAACGACGCCTTGCCTGGTGCGGTAGACCGCCTGGCTGATGCTATTGCAGAACCCTTGCTCGACAAGAAATACGCCGAACGTGAGCGTAATGCAGTGAACGCTGAATTAACCATGGCGCGTACGCGTGACGGGATGCGCATGGCACAGGTCAGCGCAGAAACCATTAACCCGGCACACCCCGGTTCAAAGTTTTCTGGTGGTAACCTCGAAACTTTAAGCGACAAACCTGGTAATCCGGTGCAGCAGGCGCTGAAAGATTTCCACGAGAAGTACTATTCCGCCAATCTGATGAAGGCGGTTATTTACAGCAATAAACCGCTGCCGGAGTTGGCAAAAATGGCGGCGGACACCTTTGGTCGCGTGCCGAACAAAGAGAGCAAAAAACCGGAAATCACCGTGCCGGTAGTCACCGACGCGCAAAAGGGCATTATCATTCATTACGTCCCGGCGCTGCCGCGTAAAGTGTTGCGCGTAGAGTTTCGTATTGATAACAACTCGGCGAAATTCCGTAGCAAAACCGATGAATTGATTACCTATCTGATTGGTAATCGCAGCCCAGGTACACTTTCCGACTGGCTGCAAAAGCAGGGATTAGTTGAGGGCATTAGCGCCAACTCCGATCCTATCGTCAACGGCAACAGCGGCGTATTAGCGATCTCTGCGTCTTTAACCGATAAAGGTCTGGCGAATCGCGATCAGGTTGTGGCGGCTATTTTTAGCTACCTCAATTTGTTACGTGAAAAAGGGATCGATAAACAATACTTCGATGAACTGGCGAATGTGCTGGATATCGACTTCCGTTATCCGTCAATCACCCGTGATATGGATTACGTCGAATGGCTGGCAGATACCATGATTCGCGTTCCTGTTGAGCATACGCTGGATGCAGTCAATATTGCCGATCGGTACGATGCTAAAGCAGTAAAGGAACGTCTGGCGATGATGACGCCGCAGAATGCGCGTATCTGGTATATCAGCCCGAAAGAGCCGCACAACAAAACGGCTTACTTTGTCGATGCGCCGTATCAGGTCGATAAAATCAGCGCACAAACTTTCGCCGACTGGCAGAAAAAAGCCGCCGACATTGCGCTCTCTTTGCCAGAGCTTAACCCTTATATTCCTGACGATTTCTCGCTGATTAAGTCAGACAAGAAATATGACCATCCAGAGCTGATTGTTGATGAGTCGAATCTGCGCGTGGTGTATGCGCCAAGCCGTTATTTTGCCAGCGAGCCAAAAGCCGATGTCAGCCTGATTTTGCGTAATCCGAAAGCCATGGACAGCGCCCGCAATCAGGTGATGTTTGCGCTCAATGATTATCTCGCAGGGCTGGCGCTTGATCAGTTAAGCAACCAGGCGTCGGTTGGTGGCATAAGTTTTTCCACCAACGCTAACAACGGCCTTATGGTTAATGCTAATGGTTACACCCAGCGTCTGCCGCAGCTGTTCCAGGCATTGCTGGAAGGCTACTTTAGCTATACCGCCACGGAAGATCAGCTTGAGCAGGCGAAGTCCTGGTATAACCAGATGATGGATTCCGCAGAAAAGGGCAAAGCGTTCGAGCAGGCGATTATGCCCGCGCAGATGCTCTCGCAAGTGCCGTACTTCTCGCGAGATGAACGGCGTAAAATTTTGCCCTCCATTACGTTGAAAGAGGTGCTGGCCTATCGCGACGCCTTAAAATCAGGGGCTCGACCAGAGTTTATGGTTATCGGCAACATGACCGAGGCCCAGGCAACAACGCTGGCACGCGATGTGCAAAAACAGTTGGGCGCTGATGGTTCAGAGTGGTGTCGAAACAAAGATGTAGTGGTCGATAAAAAACAATCCGTCATCTTTGAAAAAGCCGGTAACAGCACCGACTCCGCACTGGCAGCGGTATTTGTACCGACTGGCTACGATGAATACACCAGCTCAGCCTATAGCTCTCTGTTGGGGCAGATCGTACAGCCGTGGTTCTACAATCAGTTGCGTACCGAAGAACAATTGGGCTATGCCGTGTTTGCGTTTCCAATGAGCGTGGGGCGTCAGTGGGGCATGGGCTTCCTTTTGCAAAGCAATGATAAACAGCCTTCATTCTTGTGGGAGCGTTACAAGGCGTTTTTCCCAACTGCAGAGGCAAAATTGCGAGCGATGAAGCCAGATGAGTTTGCGCAAATCCAGCAGGCGGTAATTACCCAGATGCTGCAGGCACCGCAAACGCTCGGCGAAGAAGCATCGAAGTTAAGTAAAGATTTCGATCGCGGCAATATGCGCTTCGATTCGCGTGATAAAATCGTGGCCCAGATTAAACTGCTGACGCCGCAAAAACTGGCCGATTTCTTCCATCAGGCGGTAGTCGAGCCGCAAGGCATGGCTATCCTGTCGCAGATTTCCGGCAGCCAGAATGGGAAAGCAGAATATGTACACCCTGAAGGCTGGAAAGTGTGGGAGAACGTCAGCGCGTTGCAGCAAACAATGCCCCTGATGAGTGAAAAGAATGAGTGATGTCGCCGAGACACTAGATCCTTTGCGCTTGCCCTTACAGGGTGAGCGCCTGATTGAAGCCTCTGCCGGCACAGGCAAAACCTTTACGATTGCGGCGCTCTATTTGCGCCTGTTACTTGGACTAGGCGGTTCCGCCGCCTTTCCCCGCCCGCTGACCGTTGAAGAACTGCTGGTGGTCACCTTTACCGAGGCTGCCACGGCAGAATTGCGTGGTCGTATCCGTAGCAATATCCATGAGTTGCGCATCGCCTGTCTGCGTGAAACCACCGACAATCCACTGTACGAACGTCTGCTGGAAGAGATCGACGATAAAGCGCAAGCCGCGCAGTGGTTGTTGTTAGCCGAACGGCAGATGGATGAAGCGGCAGTCTTTACTATTCACGGTTTTTGCCAGCGCATGCTCAACCTGAATGCCTTTGAATCCGGCATGCTGTTTGAGCAGCAGCTGATTGAAGATGAGTCTCTGCTACGTTACCAGGCCTGCGCCGATTTCTGGCGTCGCCACTGCTACCCGCTGCCGCGTGAAATAGCCCAGGTCGTCTTTGAAACCTGGAAAGGGCCGCAGGCGTTGCTGCGCGATATTAATCGTTATCTGCAAGGCGAAGCGCCGGTTATCAAAGCACCGCCGCCCGATGATGAAACGCTGGCTTCCCGCCACGCGCAAATTGTGGCGCGTATTGCTACGGTAAAACAGCAGTGGCGCGACGCAGTGGGTGAACTGGATGCGCTGATCGAATCTTCTGGTATTGATCGACGCAAGTTTAACCGTAGCAATCAGGCTAAATGGATCGACAAGATCAGCGCCTGGGCAGAAGAAGAGACCAACAGTTATCAGTTGCCGGAGTCGCTGGAAAAATTCTCCCAGCGTTTCTTAGAAGATCGCACGAAAGCCGGGGGGGAAACCCCGCGACATCCACTGTTTGAGGCGATCGATCAACTGCTTGCAGAACCATTGTCGATCCGCGATCTGGTGATCACCCGCGCATTGGCTGAGATCCGCGAAACAGTAGCGCGTGAAAAACGCCGCCGTGGCGAATTGGGTTTTGATGACATGTTAAGTCGGCTCGATTCCGCGCTGCGTAGCGAAAGCGGTGAGGTGTTGGCAGCGGCGATCCGTACGCGATTCCCGGTGGCAATGATCGATGAATTTCAGGATACCGACCCCCAGCAGTACCGAATTTTTCGCCGTATCTGGCACCATCAGCCGGAAACCGCATTGTTGCTAATTGGCGACCCGAAACAGGCCATATATGCATTCCGGGGTGCGGATATCTTCACTTATATGAAGGCGCGTAGCGAAGTTCACGCCCACTACACTTTAGACACCAACTGGCGTTCCGCACCAGGAATGGTGAACAGCGTGAATAAGCTTTTCAGCCAGACTGATGACGCGTTCATGTTTCGCGAAATACCGTTTATTCCAGTGAAATCAGCCGGGAAAAATCAGGCGTTACGTTTTGTCTTTAAAGGTGAAATGCAGCCTGCGATGAAAATGTGGCTGATGGAAGGCGAAAGCTGCGGAGTTGGCGATTATCAAAGTACCATGGCGCAGGTATGTGCTGCGCAAATCCGCGACTGGCTACAAGCCGGACAGCGGGGCGAAGCGTTGCTGATGAACGGCGACGACGCGCGTCCGGTGCGTGCTTCGGACATCAGCGTGCTGGTGCGCAGCCGCCAGGAGGCCGCCCAGGTGCGCGATGCCTTAACGTTGCTGGAAATCCCTTCCGTTTACCTTTCGAACCGCGACAGTGTTTTTGAAACTCTGGAAGCGCAGGAAATGCTTTGGTTGTTGCAGGCGGTGATGACGCCCGAACGTGAGAACACCCTGCGTAGTGCGCTGGCAACGTCAATGATGGGGCTGAACGCGCTGGATATTGAAACGCTGAATAATGACGAACATGCGTGGGATGCGGTAGTCGAAGAGTTCGATGGTTATCGGCAAATCTGGCGCAAACGTGGCGTTATGCCGATGCTGCGGGCGCTGATGTCGGCGCGTAACATTGCAGAAAACTTGCTGGCAACGGCAGGCGGTGAGCGGCGTCTTACCGATATCTTGCATATCAGCGAACTGCTTCAAGAAGCCGGAACGCAGCTGGAAAGTGAACATGCGCTGGTACGCTGGTTATCGCAACATATCCTCGAGCCAGACAGTAATGCCTCCAGCCAACAAATGCGCCTCGAAAGTGATAAACATCTGGTGCAGATTGTCACGATCCATAAATCGAAAGGGCTGGAATATCCGCTGGTCTGGTTGCCATTTATTACCAATTTCCGCGTCCAGGATCAGGCGTTTTATCACGATCGCCACTCGTTTGAGGCAGTTTTGGATCTTAATGCTGCGCCAGAAAGCGTCGACCTCGCGGAGGTCGAACGTCTGGCGGAAGATCTGCGTTTGCTTTACGTGGCGCTGACGCGTTCGGTTTGGCATTGCAGTCTCGGCGTTGCACCGCTGGTGCGCCGTCGTGGCGATAAAAAAGGTGACACCGACGTCCACCAAAGTGCGCTCGGGCGTTTGCTGCAAAAAGGGGAACCGCAAGATGCGGCAGGGCTTCGCACCTGTATTGAAGCGTTATGCGATGATGATATTGCCTGGCAAACGGCACAAACTGGTGATAACCAGCCCTGGCAGGTTAATGATGCTTTAACTGCAGAACTGAATGCGAGGACACTACAACGATTGCCCGGCGATAACTGGCGTGTCACCAGCTACTCCGGCTTGCAGCAGCGTGGTCACGGTATCGCTCAGGATCTGATGCCACGGCTGGATGTTGATGCCGCAGGCGTGGTCAGCGTCGTTGAAGAACCGACGTTAACACCGCATCAGTTCCCGCGCGGTGCGTCACCGGGGACATTCTTGCACAGTTTGTTTGAAGACCTCGATTTTACCCAGCCGGTTGACCCGAACTGGGTACAGGAAAAACTGGAACTCGGCGGCTTTGAATCGCAGTGGGAACCGGTGTTGACCGAGTGGATCACGGCTGTCCTCCAGGCACCTCTCAATGAAAC